>OGPV01002315.1_pt1 | contig 11280 bp, 6 predicted proteins | sample 1553001 | NCBI WGS metagenome assembly OGPV01 (sample SAMEA2580268, study PRJEB22360) | human gut metagenome | biome: human gut; feature: human-associated habitat; material: faeces | place: Denmark | collected 2008/2010
TCCCCCCCACACCGGTTGCCAGGTTTCATCGAAAGTGGAAGTAGAAGTCTTTACTACTTTGAAACCATCCATCAGGCTGGTAGCTCCTTTCAGTTCCAATCCCAACGTACTGGGATTGATGACGGGAGTCCCTTTATAATCCACCTGATAGGCTAGTCTCCCGTCTTTTGTCAGTTCAAAATCCAGCTTCACCATGCCCGAAGGGGATGAAATGCCTTCAGCATTCCCCGCCAGGGCAGAAAAAAGCAAAGCTGCGCTAAGTACAAATTTCTTCATAATAATGATATGTTTTTTGTGTTAATAGACAAACTCAATGATATGTTCCTTTCCATCATCCGGCAACCTCAGCAGGCAGGTCCCCTGCTTCTTGTCGGGACACCAGGCAGTTATCGTAAACTCTGTCTCCCGATTTTCTTCCAGCTTTCCGACATTCGTTTTCTTGATTTTCTGACCGTCCAGCAAAGCTGTTTTCGGCATCTGTTCCGTATAGATGCAGAACATCAGGTTTCGTTGGCCGGGTAAGCTATATTTCTCACCGGTCCGTGTACCTACTTTCAGCGTATAGCCTGTGTCGGTAGTCTGGCAAGTAATAGGAGTGCGCATGAACTCTCCACGCAAATATCCTAAATCAGTTCCTGCATCTTCATAAAGCGAGAAGGTAGTTTCACTGCCCGCTGCAGCAGGAAATATCTCAAACGTAACCGGATAGACCGGTTTCTCATCCGTATAGTTCATGACCGGCATTTGAGGTATGATACTTCCCTGCTTTACAAACATAGGAATAGTATTGAGGGGAGCATCCACCGTCATCCATTGCTCACCGCTATATGCTGTGTGTTTGTTGTTGTAGTCAATCCAAGTTCCTTCAGGAAGATACACATTCTTGTTTCGCGCTCCTTTCTTTACCACCGGAGCAACCAGCAGTTCGCTGCCAAACATGAACTGGGCATCCGTAGAGAACGTTTCCATATCTGCCGGATATTCCAGAAACATCGGTCGCATGAGAGGCAACCCCGTTTCGTGTGCTTCGCGGGCATACGTATAGATATAAGGCAAAAGACGATACTTCAATTCGATGGCTGCCTTGGCATTCTTCTCGGCCTCTTCGCCGAACAGCCACGGCTCCACAGCCACGTTGCCCTCATGATGAATGCGGCTCAGGGGATTGAAAGCGCCCATCTGTATCCACCGCGTATAAAGTTCAGCCATCGCAGGATAATCCTCTATATCTCCGCAATAACCGGTAATGTCACAAGTAGTAAAAGGAATAATTCCCAAACCGGCAGACAACAGTACCGGAATCTGATTGGCCATCTGTCCCCAACCCTGCGTCACGTCATCACCGTTTCCACAGTCACCGGTCCAGCCGAAAGTATAGCGTTGCAAGCCCGCAAAAGCGGCACGTGTCATCTGAAATACGCGACGGTTAGGATTCCGTTTTTCAAACTGCTCCTTCACCACCTTATCCCACGTAAGACCATAAACATTGTGAATCTCATCATGCATGCCCAAATGGTGTTTCATCACCAGGCGTTCCGTCTGCTCCTCATTGCTCCAGGCAGGTTCACCCATATCAGTCCAGAAACCGGCAATGCCATCATCAATGGGCTTCTGCTGATAAGCTCCCCACCAGTCTGCCACAGCAGGAAGGGTGAAGTCCACTACGCCACAATTACCGCCCCAGGGCCAGGGCATGTCATAACTCCTGCCGTTGGTGGAGTCCTTTACCAGATACCCTAACCTATCGGCTTCCTCCCATTGCCGCTTATTGGCTTGTGAAATGACCGGATCTTGCGAAACCACCACCTTGAAGCCCATATCCTTGAGGTCTGCAAGCATCTTTTTCGGATTCTCGTAGTTCCCTTTCCGCCACTCAAAATCCTGCAAATACTGTGTCCAGCCTATGTCCTGGTAAATAACATCACAAGGAATTCCGCGCTTACGATAGCCTTCAGCTATTTCATAAGACAATTTCTCGCTCGTCAGCAGTCCCCGGCATTGTGCAAAGCCCAATGCCCATTTAGGAGGCATTATGGGTTTTCCCGTCAGGTCGACATATTGTTTCATGATTTCCTTATAATCCTTCCCGAAGATGAAATAATAAATCATCTCTCCCCCAGGAGCCTCGAAACTGTAGTAATCGCGGCTTTCCGTACCAAACTTAAATTCGGTTTTATACGTATTGTCCAGGAAAATACCATAACGATAACTGCTCATAAAGAACGGAATACTCTTGTAGAGCGGGTCCTCAACGGCACTATAACAAGGCTTGTCACTGTTCCACATCTTGTAGGCTTCGCCGCGACGGTCCAGCTTGCCGGTCTTTTCTCCCAAGCCGAAGAAGTGTTCGTCACGACGGAGGGTCTTGTATTCCAATTTGCGCTGCCCGTTACTGATATGCCCCTTATCGGCATAATCACTGAACAGCAGTTTCTGATACTTGTCGAATATCTGTAAGTTAAACGGAGACTTGTTTACCCGGATACGGAGTTTAGGGGTAAAAATCTCGTAGCAGGCATTCTGCTCGTCCACATGGACGGTACCGACATCCTCCAAGTCCTCATTGACGACGGCAAAGGAAGGATTACTCCGCTGGAAACTACCGTCGGGAGAAAACCATATACGTACCGTAGACTGGCTACACAGACGTAATTGTATGGCAGAACTGTCATTTAAATAGAAGGTCACACTCCGGTCATCACTGGTATAGGAAGTGCAGTCTCCGGTGCGGTTCTGTGCATTCGCATATACTGAAAATGCACAGACGGCAAAAAATAAAAATATATATTTCTTCATTACTATAATCTGTTTGTTCCTTTATTGGATACTCTTATTCCATCACAAGCATGCTCCAGTACTTCAGCAAAGGCAAGATAAAGGTAACCGTGCCGTCCTTCTGTTCGAATGACAGTTCCTGCGAAGCACCGGCATGGAAATCGGGCGATGCAACCCATATCTTGTTCACTTTACCGGAAACATTCATCTTCAACGGCACGTCGGACACCAGACGCGGTTCGGGCATTGTTCCGTTCAAATCCCTCCAGCTTAAGTTATCCGCATTGAGGAAGTTGAGCAGATGAATGACTTGCCTGCCATTTACATTCTTGGCATATACAGTGATGGCAGACTTCTGCGGCGGCCATGCATTCAGAGAAAGATTCCGCGCAGCATCCGTACAGTTCAGAGAAACGGAAATCTCCGCCTCCGTATCTTTATCACGAAGCAGGTTCTGATAAGCCGTCATAAAGTCATAATAACGAATCATGGCTGTTTTCAGTACATCGTTCATCTGCAAAGCCGTGCTTGGAAAGTACTCGCGGCATAGCATGTGGTCACCCAATTCCAAATGAGAGCCTCCCAAAGCAAATATCACAGCATCCGTCAGCAGCACACCCGGTGTATTGAACTCACCGGTACTGCTACCTGCCTTGTCATAGTTCATATATGCGGCAAACACCGTTTTCAAGGCATGGTTGCCATACTGGTCGTTCGCTTTGATAATGGTGTACAGATCCTTGAAGCCTGCCTCATCGCCCCATACTTCATTATAAAGGAAATCCACTTTACCCGTACCAGCTATCTGGGAAGCTCCATAGCTGGAGACGGCATTCATCACCAAACGCTTGTCCGGATGCTTCTGTTTCATGGCTTCGATGAACGAGGCATATCCCTTAGGCAGATTTACCTTATTGCCATCATAGTCATAGCGGTCACCCCGGTTTCCCAGTTGGTCTATCTGATAACCGTCAAAGTCCAGATTGGCATAAACATCATCGTTTTTCTGGGCAATATATGCCTGCCATTCCGTATTGGTGGGATTGAGCAGGAAGATATTACTTTTCCAACTGGAGGGCAAGTCATGCGAATCCTTATCCATGCGTCCCGTGTTCTTGAATATGTACCATTCTTCCTTTACTCCGTCGGAAACGGCATCGTCCAAAGCTCCGAAACATAGATTGTAAAACATGGACTTCATGCCCAGGCTGTGTTGTGTAGAGATATACTTCTTCACTACCTCGGTATAGACCTCCCGGTTGGCAATGTCCTTATAGACCTCGTCCAGATGCTCACGCGTACCGCCCAACGGCCAATGATGCTTGTTGTGCCAATCCTGAAACTGTACCCCGTTAATGTGGCAACGGTTCAGGAAAGCCATCTCCTTCTCTATCACTCCATCCACCTTTTTCGAAGCATCAAAAGTGGCAACGAAACCATAACGTGGAAAACGTGTCCAGTCACTGGATACATCTACGGCAATAGTACCAAGAATAACCTCTGTTCCATTCTCTTTTGTACGGTATACATCCACCAGATAACCGGTATAATCGGTTGCCGGAGCAGTCCAAGTCCAAGTAGTACCGACAGCAGCCTGCTCCGATACAACCTTGTCCATTGTCCGGTAGCGGATTTTAGCTCCGGCAGGAAGGGCGTCAGCTGTAAAAGAAACACTCTCGCCCGGCCGGTAACATGCCTTGTCGGTAGTGAGATTGACCGTCAAGTCCGAGGTGACTGGGGTTACTTCCGTAACCCCTCCACTCTCTCCGCCTCCACCGGTACCGCTACCGGTATCATCACTCTCCTTGCTGCATGCAACCAGCAGCAAGGCTACCATTGTTGTATAAACTATCTTCTTCATCTATTGTAGATACCTATTGTTTCACGATTGAAATTGTCTCTTCCAGCTGATTCAAAGTAATCAGATAGGAACCTGCTGTCGTAATCTTCCACTTCTGGTCGATGCCGCCTACCATCACGTCCAGATATTGCGCTTTGAACGCTTCGTCTGATTTATCAAGGAAAAGCATCGGTTCTGTTTCTCCTGCAGGCTGTTTGTCTGCTACAGCCGGCATGAACCAGGCTCCATTCCAATCTTCCTGCTTATCACAAGTAAATTTCAACTCACCGGCATTCAGCGTACCTTTCCAAGTAAACACATACGGATTATCCGTTGTCTGCATCGGCGTAGCATCACCAATCGTCCAACCGGCCGGAGTAGCATCACCTACCATATAAATCATCTCATACGGAGTAAATTCGCTCATCATCATGCGTTCCTTACCACTACGGATATCCATGCAAATCTTGTAGGCCTTGCCGCATTCCCCATCTTTCAGCACCCATTTATTGTCCGGGTCGAACCCTTTCACAAACACCACTTCTGTATCGGTATAAGCAGCATCGGCATTCTTGGCCTTATACATGTTCTCCCAACTTCCATCGGAGGTTCCGAACTTGAATTCCCCTCCTTTGCCCACTTCAAAGAACTTGCCGAAGCGGAACAAGTATGGATCGAGCACATCTTGTTTCATCTTCACGAATCCCCAATCCGTAGCGTTACCCACAAAATAAAGCTGGTCGTAGGCAGGTGCCAACGTCTCTGTCTGGGTCAATGTAAGAACACCGGTAAACAGATTGGCTTCGACGATGTAATTATGGTCTTCTTCGACAACAAAAGGTTCATCCGGCTGGTCATCACTGCTACGAAGAACCAGCAATCCATCTGTTCCTTTGTTGTAAGAGGGCAGGAATGAGCCTAAGGTCGTGATGAACTTAAATTCACCGGCCACAAGCCGGCCCGTCCATGTAAAGATACCATTGTCCTTGCGGGTCATCTCTGTCGCATCATCGGCACTCCAGCCGCCCGGAGTGGCACTACCTATCAGATAAAGGGTGGATGTGAGCGGTTTATAGGCTGTAACACTGAAAGCAGTGGTAGACACCTGTTTTTCGTCCCGTTCTGTTACAGTAGCTGTCAAGCGCGCTTCCAACGAAATGTTCTCCCCGGCAGTTGCCCCAAAATGGTTGCGCAGGATGTCATTCAATTCCTCCACGCTCTTTTTCCATGAGTATTCTTGTACAGCATTCTCCACAGCTACATAAGAATCTGCAAAATCACTGCCGGTCTTGGTCAATTCCAGCGTATAGGAAATTTTATTACCCGTCCCATAATTGGTTCCCGTAGTCCAGGAAAGCTCCAGGGCATCATCGGCATGTGCCTGCTCATTCAAAACAACTTCCGTCTTGCTGGCCGTCAGTACAAGTTCATTCTGTCCTTTATCCAATTCCATGTAATCATCATCTACACAAGCAGATAAGGCTGCACAGCCCAGTAAGGCAAATACAAGGTGTGAAATATATTTCTTCATATTCTTCTGATTAAATTAATTAATAACCCGGGTTCTGCACCATTAAGGTATTAGCATCCATCTCCGTCTGCGGAATAGGGAACAGCAAGCGGTTCTTGTTCACGTTGCTCTTTCCAATGGAATGCAGGAATTTAATGGCATACTCTCCATTGTTGACACGAATCATGTCGAACCAGCGATGCCCTTCGAAAGCTAGTTCCATGCGGCGCTCATGGATAATCTTTTCACGCATGGTTTCCTGTGACAAGCCCGAAACCTCCGGCAGTCCGGCACGCTTACGTACAATATTCAAAGGCACGGCAGCCTGGTCAGGGCGTCCCATTTCATTCAAAGCTTCGGCCTTCTTCAGCAGGACGTCCGCATAACGATAAATCACGAAGTTGGCAGGATTGGTATTGTATTCCGGAGAAACCGTTTTCGACACCAGAAACTTGCGTACATTGTATCCCGTATTGGAATAAGAGCTTTTGTAAGCCTTACCGTCAAAATCCGGACATCCGGCATAAAGCACGGTCAAATCCTTACGTTTGTCACCGCTCTCATATTGACCCACAAATTCTTCTGTAGGCTGGTTCCAGCCATAACTGCCGGCAACAAAGTCCGAATTACGGGGACCCATGAAAGTTGAAAGCCAGGAAGACTGCGGATTGTTTCCCCAAAAATCATATTCCGTATTGCCCGAATACTGGACCTCGAACAAAGATTCCGGCCCGTTATTGACCAATGCATCGAAATTGTCCTCATACTTGCAGGAAGAAAGGTCATACCCCAAATTTGTTATCTCATCACACAAATCAGACACCTCCTGATAATATTCCGTATGATTAGGAGCCAGCGTCAGATAAATATCTGCCAACATGGCCAAAGCTGCATCTTTGCAGGCACGTCCCACGTTCTCGTCGTCGTAAGAAGACTTGGCAGGAAGCAGGTCAACCGCATTCTTACAATCGGAAATTATCTGGGCATAAGTCTCTTCGACTGTAGCGCGTGCAATGTCTGTCGGTTCTCCCGGATTATAAGGAGCCAAACGCAGTGGAACACCACCGTACAGACGTACCAATACATAGTAATAATGTGCACGGAGAAAATAAGCCTCTCCCAGACAGCGGTTCTTGATTTTCTCTGACACGGCTTCAGCCTCCAGAAGACTATTCAACACAATGTTGCATTGTCCTATCCCCACCCAGGGAGAACGCCACATGTACAATGCCATGCCATTGTCGCTCTGCGTTATGAAGTTAGAAGCTTGTATCGTTTCAAGGCCGTCGGTACCGCCACCGGCACCCACCAGACTGTTACCCGCCACAATATCCAGTGTCCAGATACGCTGGTTGTACATATTGGAAGACTGAAGGGTGCGATAGCAGGCATTGGTCAGAGCAATGGCCACATCATCGGTCACCGTCGTTTCCGGGTCAACCGTATTTTTAGGAGACTTGTCCAGAAAGTCGCTGCAGGAAGCCAGCAGCAATACTGCCAGCATATATAGTAAATTTGTTATCTTTTTCATATCCGAGTCAATCATTAAAAGTTAAAGTTTAATCCTAAGCTGAACGTACGGGAAATGGGGTAACGGTTCTGGTCTATTCCGTTAATACCCACTTCGGGGTCGAAACCGGAATATCCGGTGATGGTAGCCACATTCTCACAAGATAGGGAAAGGCGTGCATTCTCAATCTGGGCTTTCTGTAACCACTGCTTCGGGAAAGTGTATGAGAGTGTGATATTCTTCAAACGCAGATAAGAACCATTCTCCACAAAGCGGTCTGACACGCGTGTATTCTGATTGGGGTCGCCGAACACGGCACGCGGCATCGAATTGCTGGTCCCCTCTCCTTGCCAACGCTTCAGTACGTCGGTAGTCTGGTTATAGGCAGGTGGCCACCCCCAGAACCTGCCATACCGGTATTGTCGATATTGTTGGCATTGTATATCTTATTTCCGGCTATACCTTGTAAGAAAACAGAAAGTTCGAAACCCTTATAGGAAAGGCTATTGTTCATAGAGAACAGCCAACTTGGGTTCGGGTTACCGATGACGGTACGGTCACTATCATTGATGACACCATCGTTGTTCAAATCCCTGAAACGGATATCACCCGGCTCAGCTCCCGGCTGCACGGCATGTGTATTCACTTCAGACTGGTTCTGGAAGATTCCGTCCGTAACATAGCCGTAGAAGACATTAATGGGATAGTCCTTTGCCAGCATCGTTACATAGGAGTTATTGATTTGGTTAATGTAATAAGGAACGTCGCTGTTCAAATCCTTAATTTTATTCTTGTTGTAAGTGGCGGTCAGGTTCGTTTCCCATCCCAGTTCACCGGTAAGATTGATGGTATGCAGACTCATTTCAATACCTTGATTACGTACTTTTCCGGCATTGGTATACGTGGTTGTAGTATCTTCAAATCCCGATGTGATGGGGATAGACGCCTTTACCAGCATGTCTCTCGTCTCCTTCAGATAAGCATCGAACGAGAACATAACGCGTGAATTGAACAGTGAGGCATCAAAACCGATGTTGGTTTGTGCCACCTCTTCCCAATGGATATACGGGTTGGCGAGAGTAGAAGAAACCAGCGCTGTCTGATTGCCGCTCGAAATGCCAAAAGGATATACACTGGTATTGTAGGATGCCAGATAGCTGTAGTTTCCAACACTTGCCTGGCTACCGGTCACACCGTATCCCGCACGCACTTTCAGGTCATTGATATAGTCGTTTTTTGGAAACCACTTTTCCTGAGAGGCACGCCATGCCACAGATACGGAAGGGAAAGTACCCCAGCGATGTTTCTTACCGAAACGGCTGGAACCGTCACGACGAATGGTTGCAGTCAGCAAATAGCGGTCTTCGTAAGAGTAGTTGACACGTGCCATGTAAGAGAGCAATGCCCACTCTGTCTCGTTTCCACCGATGGCATACATTTCCTCGCCATTATCCATTTCGTGCACATTGTCGAACATAAACACATTCTTCTGCGCATTCAGGTAGTCATTGGTGTTCCATTGGGCAGACATACCGGCCATCAATCCCACACGATGTTTTTCTGCAAAAGTATGGTCGAATAGGAAATAGTTGTCCCACAAATAAGTGAACGACTTGTTATCGCTCTTATAACGTGAAGTCTCCTCTGTGGGAGTGGGTTTCCAGTTATACTTGGGGGTAAAGTTGTCTATGAACCAGAATTTGGCATCGTAGCCGAAAGTACTTTTAAACTTAAGCCATTTGGTAAAAGTAAGTTCTGCCGTCAAGTTGGCCAGGAAGTTATATCCATCAGTCTGACTCTTGTTCAGTTCCGTCGGTCCAATGGGGTTGCGCGTGCTGCCATACCATTCCGAGTTACCATCAGGGCCACTCCAACTGCCATCTTCATTCTTCACCGGATAAATGGGGAGCGCTTTCAGCGCATCACCTATATTATAGCTGCCCGACTTCTTCGTATCGGCACTGAACGTAATGTTATTGGAGAACTTCAACCATTTCAAGACTTGCGCATCACTGTTGGACTGGAATGTGAAGCGACGGTAATTCACACTCTTCACGATACCGGACTGATCCAGAAAACCACCGGACACATAATAATGGGATTTCTCGTTACCGCCGGAATAACTTACCGTATAGTTCTGCATCACACCCGTACGGAGCAATTCATCCATCCAGTCGGTACCTGCACCCAATTCAGAAGGATTGGCCCATTCCGGATTAGGATTGCGTCCACTGTTCACCATCATGTCATTACTCAACTCGGCATACTGCGCCGCGTTCAATAAAGAAGGTACGTTCGTAGCATTCTGGAAAGAGTAATTGGCAGATACAGCAAGTTTTCCTTTTCCTTCCGTACCGCGTTTGGTGGTAATCATCACAACTCCATTAGCTCCCCGGGAACCGTAGATGGCTGTGGCCGAAGCATCCTTCAATACATCCAAACGTTCCACATCGGCCATATTTAAGGAAGACAAGCCCAAGTCGGTAGGCACTCCGTCAATCACGACCAGCGGGTCGCAGTTGTTGATAGAACCCAAACCACGAATCTTGATGGATACATTGTCTCCCGGTTTACCGGCATCTACAATCTGCACACCTGAGATTTTTCCCTGGATGGCTTGTCCCAAATTGGATACGGGGGAATCCTTGATATCCTTGTTACCGATGGAGGACACTGCTCCTGTAAGGTCGCTTTTCTTCATGGTGCCATACCCTATCACCACCACTTCATCCAGCATTTCGGCATCTTCAGACAAAACTACCTGAAGCTGTTTCTGTCCCTTCACCTGCACCTCTTGAGTCTTATAGCCTACAAATGAAACGACAAGAGTACCGTTCGAAGACATGTTCAAAGAGAAATCACCGTCAATACCGGTTATTGTCCCATTTGTGGTTCCTTTTTCCATTACACTGGCGCCAATAACCGTTTCACCGGTCTGGTCTTTCACTACACCTTGTACTGTAATTTGCTGTGCGAACATGCACATCGGAAGTAACATTCCTATCAGACAAACCATCATCCGTAGCCTGCTGATTGGCATTTTGTACTTTTGCATAATATAAGAATTTAAAGTTAATAATAAAAAAAGAATAGACATGAATTACACAAAAATGAAATTTGGTTTAAAGAAAGGGATAGTGGGTGTATGCATCTTGGGAGCAATACTATTGTTTACTACCCCGCTTTCGGCACAAACGAATGGTAAATCCGGTAAAGGGCTGTACGAACTGTTTAGTACTAAACTGCCGGATGGGGCACAATGGGTAAAAGATAATAAGTATGTTCGGAAAGGAGGGTACTCAAAAAAGACAGAAAACTATATATATGTAGGAGCTGCTAAAAGTCCTGCAGAAATGACAGGTTTATCCATCCCTATCCGAGAAAACCCGGGACCGGGTGAATATCGTTATATTACTTTTGCCTGGGTGAAATGGGGGGGAGAACAGATTGGAATGAAATTTCATGTTTCCGAAAAGTCAGCCAGTCAAAAAGGAAAGAAATATGATTTTACTTATATCGCCGGAGAACCAAAAGATTTGATAAACCAGTTGAAAGGTCTGGATCTTGGTGACAAGCCTGGACACTGGATGGTGATGACACGCGACCTTTGGAAGGATTTCGGTAATATTACGTTAACCGGAATGT
>OGPV01002317.1_pt1 | contig 11275 bp, 8 predicted proteins | sample 1553001 | NCBI WGS metagenome assembly OGPV01 (sample SAMEA2580268, study PRJEB22360) | human gut metagenome | biome: human gut; feature: human-associated habitat; material: faeces | place: Denmark | collected 2008/2010
ACTTCGAGCAGGCCGCGGCGCCTGCCGGAAGCTCCCCTGCAAGCCGTGCGACGGCATCGAGCTCCTGCGCGCCGATGCGCCCGCTGCAGACTACCAGCGTCTGGTCGGCCGTGTAGCGCTCGCGGTAGAAACGTTCGACGGCCTGCCGCGTCACCGCGTCGTAGGCCTCGGTCGGAGCCGAGATGCCGTAGGGGTGCTCCGCCCCGAAGAGCGCCCGGGCAAAGGCTTCGCGGGCGCGGACGTCGACCTTCGTGCGGTCGATGGTGAGCCGCTGGCGGCGTTTGGCGCAGTAGCTGCGCAGCTCCTCCTCGGGGAAGAGCGGATGGAGCAGAATCTGTTCGGCCACCTCGAGCGTCTGGGGTACGAACTTCGAGAGGGCGGCGAAGCTCACGTAGGCATAGTCGCGGTCGATGTTCGCGTCGTACCACGAGCCGTGGTAGTCGAGCCGCTCGGCAATCTGCTGTGCCGTCATGTCGCGGCTCCCTTCGGCGAGCATGTTGGCCGTCGTCGAGGCGGTGAAGAGCTCCCGCTGCCGGGCCGTGCCGGCGCGGAAGACCAGCGAGATGCGCAGCACCTCGAATTCGGGGGCCGCAAGCGTGTAGAGCCGCACGCCGTTGGGCAGCGTGTGGAGTTCGGCCTGTGCCACTTCGACCTGCGAGGGGATAATCAGGGGCGGTTGTTTCATTATGAGCGTGCCTTGTAGATGAGTGTCGAGGAGTTCTCCGCGCGGAAGGTCCGGCGGCTGAAGTCGATGATGTCGTCGGCCGAGACGCGCCGGTAGCGGTCGACTTCGGCGTTGATGAGCGCCAGGTCGCCCAGCATCTCGTAGAAGCCGAGGTTCATCGCCTTGTTCATCACGTTCAGTTCGCCGAAGAGCGTGTTGGCTTCGAACTTGTTCTTGACCTTTTCGGTCTCGTAGGTGTCGGCCGGGGTGCGGGCGAGCTCCTCCATTTCGTGCAGCAGCGCCTCCTCGGCCTGCTCGGGCGTGGTTTCGGGGAGCAGCTGCGCGGTGAAGACGAAGAGCCCCGGGTCGCGGTCGCCCGTGATGTAGGCGTTGACGCTCGCCAGCAGCCGCCGCTCCTTGACCAGGCGGTTGTAGAGCCGGCCCGAGTCGCCGCCGGCCAGCAGGTCCGAGACCAGGTCGGCCGTGTAGAAGTCGGGCGAGAGCCGGTCGCCCATGTGGTAGGCGATGGAGATGGCCGTGGCCGGTACGTCGCGCTCGACCTCCTCGCGGCGGGCCTCCGTCTGCGGCGGCTCTTGCGCGATGGGCTCCTGCGCGGTCGCGCGCGGGACGATGGCGCCGAAATAGCGCTCCGCAAGGTCGAGCATCCGCTCCTCGTCGAGGTCGGCCGAGAGCGAGAGAATCGCATTGCCGGGGTGGTAGTGGTCGCGGTAGAAGCGGCGCACCTCGTCGAGTGAGGCGGCGGCGATGTGGTCGGGTGTCAGACCGATGGTCGACCAGCGGTAAGGGTGGACCTTGTAGGCCAGCGCCCGCAGCAGCATCTGCTGGTCGCCGTAGGGCTGGTTGAGGTAGCGCTGGCGGAACTCCTCGATGACCACGCGCTTCTCCGTTTCGAGTTTCTCGGGGGTGATGTCGAGCCCCTCCATGCGGTCGCTCTCGAGCCAGAGCGCCGTCTCGATGTTGTCCTTCGGCAGCGTGATGTAGAAGTCCGTGTAGTCGTTGTTCGTGAAGGCGTTGTTGTCGCCGGCGGCCATCTGGACCGGAAGGTCGAAGTTGGGGATGCGGCGCGTGCCGCGGAACATCAGGTGTTCGAACAGATGGGCGAATCCCGTCCGGTCGGGGCGCTCGTTGCGGGCGCCGACCCGGTAGAGGATGTTCACCGCGGCGAGTTTCGAGGAGCGGTCGCGGTTCACCACGACCGTCAGTCCGTTGGCAAGACGTTTGGTACGGTATGGAATCATGGGGCAAATATACGCAAAGAGGGGCGCAGTGGCAAACCTCCGGGACGCTTTTCGGGACCGGAGCGGTTCGGCCGGCCGTTTGGCCGCCCTGCCGTGCGGTGCTGCAAAAACCGCTCCGCCGGCGGCCGCGGGAGCCGATAAGCCGCTTTGCGCGAAGCGGTTTTCGGCAACGCGGAGCGGTGTCGCTCTGCCACCGCCCGAATAACGCAAAGATTGTTAATTTTTTAACACCTTCCGAAGGTGAAATTTGTTTGGAGAACGAGGTCGGTTTCCTGATGAAATTTCGTATATTTGCGACGCGACTATGCAAGTCAACACAGAAATACAACAATATCATCATCCAAAAACTTTTTAGAAATGGCTGAAAAGAAATTTATCACTTGTGATGGTAACTACGCTGCGGCTCATGTGGCATACATGTTCTCGGAGGTTGCGGCGATTTACCCCATCACGCCGTCATCGACCATGGCAGAGCTCGTGGACGAGTGGGCCGCCCAGGGCCGCAAGAACATCTTCGGCGAGACCGTCAAGGTGGTCGAGATGCAGTCGGAGGCGGGTGCCGCAGGCGCCGTGCACGGCTCGCTGCAGAGCGGTGCGCTCACGTCGACCTTCACCGCATCGCAGGGCCTGCTGCTGATGATTCCGAACATGTATAAGATTTCGGGCGAGTTGCTCCCGGGCGTTTTCCACGTTTCGGCTCGTGCGCTGGCCGCCCAGTCGCTCTCGATTTTCGGCGACCATCAGGACGTGATGGCCACGCGCCAGACCGGTTTTGCCATGCTGGCCACCTCGTCCGTTCAGGAGGTGATGGACCTGGCCGGCGTCGCCCATATCGTGGCGCTGAAGGCCCGTGTGCCCTTCCTGCACTTCTTCGACGGCTTCCGTACGTCGCACGAAATCCAGAAAATCGAGCTCATCGACGAGGCTTCGCTCACGGCGCTGCTTGACCGCGATGCGCTGAAGGCCTTCCGTCAGCGTGCGCTCAACCCCGAGCACCCCGTAACGCGCGGTACGGCCCAGAACCCCGATATCTACTTCCAGACGCGCGAGGCTGCCAACAAGTTCTACGACGCCGTGCCCGACATGGTGGCCGATACGATGGCTGAGATTTCGAAAATCACCGGCCGCGAATACAAGCCCTTCGTCTACTACGGCGCACCGGATGCCGAGCACGTGGTCATCGCGATGGGTTCGGTGACCGAGACGCTGAAGGAGACGGTCGACTATCTGAACGCCAAGGGCGAGAAGCTCGGCGTGGTGACCGTTCACCTCTACCGTCCCTTCTCGGTGAAGTACCTGATGGCCGTGCTGCCCGAGAGCGTGAAGCGCATCTGCGTGCTCGACCGCACGAAGGAGCCCGGAGCCAACGGCGACCCCCTCTACATGGATGTTGTCGAGGCCTTCTCGCGCAGCGAGCGCAAGGCGCTCATCATCGGCGGCCGCTACGGCCTTTCGTCGAAGGACACCACGCCGGCCCAGATGCTGGCCGTCTTCGCCAACCTCAAGGCTGCCGAGCCGAAGAACCAGTTCACGGTGGGTATCACCGACGACGTGACGTTCCGTTCGCTGCCCGTCGGCGAGGAGATTTCGCTGGCCAAGCCCGGCACGTTCGAGGCCCTCTTCTTCGGTCTGGGCGCCGACGGTACGGTGGGTGCCAACAAGAACTCCATCAAGATTATCGGCGGTACGACCAACAAGTACTGCCAGGCATACTTCTCCTACGACTCGAAGAAGTCGGGCGGCTACACCTCGTCGCACCTGCGTTTCGGTGACCTGCCCATCACGTCGCCCTATCTGGTGACCACGCCCGACTTCGTGGCCTGCCACGTGCCTTCGTATGTCGACAAGTACGACGTGCTGAAGGGCCTGAAGGCCGGCGGTTCGTTCCTCCTGAACTCGGTGCACGATGCCGCAACGACCTGCGCCACGCTGCCCGACCACATGAAGGCCTACCTGGCGAAGAACCACATCAACTTCTACATCATCAACGCCACGAAGATTGCCGCCGAGTTGGGTCTGGGTTCGCGTACGAACACCATCATGCAGTCGGCCTTCTTCAAGATTGCCAACGTCATCCCCTTCGAGAAAGCTGTCGAGGAGATGAAGCACGCCATCCTGAAGTCCTACGGCAAGAAGGGCGAGGATATCGTCAACATGAACTATGCGGCCGTCGATGCCGGTGGCAACGCCGTCGAGAAGGTCGAGGTTCCCGCCGAGTGGGCGCAAATCGAGGACAAGGGCTTCACCCATCCGTCGGATGCCTCGTATCCCGAGTTCGTCCGCAAGATTGTCGAGCCCATCAACGGTCTGAAGGGCGACGACCTGCCGGTTTCGGCCTTCAACGGCCGTGAGGACGGTACGTGGGAGAACGGTACGGCCGCCTACGAGAAGCGCGGCATCGCCGTCAACGTCCCCGAGTGGAAAATCGAGAACTGTATCCAGTGCAACCAGTGCGCCTATGTCTGCCCCCACGCCGTGATTCGTCCCTTCCTGGCAACCGACGAGGAGGCTGCCGCGTCGGGTGCCGAGTGGAAGCAGGGCCTGGGCGAGACGAAGGCCTACAAGTTCCGCATGCAGGTATCGCCGCTCGACTGTACGGGTTGCGGCAACTGCGTCGACATCTGCCCGGCCAAGGAGAAGGCGCTGGTGATGCGTCCGCTGGAGGAGCAGCTCCCGCAGCAGAAGAACTGGGACTACCTGACCAAGCACATCGGTTACAAGCAGGTGGTCGACAAGACCAAGTCGGTGAAGAACCTCCAGTTCGCACAGCCGCTCTTCGAGTTCTCGGGAGCCTGCGCCGGCTGCGGCGAGACGCCCTACATCAAGGCCATCTCGCAGCTCTTCGGCGACAAGATGATGGTGGCCAATGCCACGGGCTGTACTTCGATTTACTCGGGTTCGGCTCCGTCGACTCCCTACTGCACCAACGCCGAGGGCAAGGGTCCGGCATGGGCCAACTCGCTCTTCGAGGACAACGCCGAGTTCGGTCTGGGTATGCATATCGGCGTGGAGAAGCTCCGCGACCGCATCCAGCAGACGATGGAGGAGGCCATAGCCAACTGCACGAAGTGCTCCGATGAGCTGAAGGGCGTGATGAAGGAGTGGATTGCCAACCGCGGTTCGTCGGCCGCTTCGGCCGAGGTTACGGCCCGTCTGGTGCCGATGATGGAGGCTTGCGGCTGCGACTACTGCCAGAAGATTCTCGCTCTGAAGGATTGGCTCGTCAAGAAGTCGCAGTGGATTATCGGCGGCGACGGCTGGGGCTACGATATCGGTTACGGCGGTCTGGACCACGTTCTCTCGACGGGTCAGGATGTCAACGTGCTGGTTGTCGATACGGAGGTTTACTCCAACACGGGCGGCCAGTCGTCGAAGTCGACGCCGGTGGGCGCCGTTGCCAAGTTCGCTTCGGCCGGCAAGCGCATCCGCAAGAAGGACCTCGGTGCAATGGCCATGACCTACGGCTACGTATACGTTGCCCAGGTTTCGATTGGCGGTTCGCAGCAGCAGCTCTTCAACGTGCTGAAGGAGGCCGAGGCCTATCCCGGTCCGTCGCTCATCATCGCCTATGCTCCGTGTATCAACCACGGCATCAAGGGCGGCATGACGCGTACGCAGACCGTCGGCAAGGAGGCCGTGGCGTGCGGATACTGGCACCTGTGGCACTACAACCCGCAGCTCGAGGCCGAGGGCAAGAACCCGTTCGTACTCGACTCGAAGGAGCCCGACTGGTCGAAGTTCCGCGAATTCCTGATGAAGGAGGTTCGCTACACGTCGCTCCAGAAGTCGTTCCCGGCCGCGGCCGAGGAGCTCTTCGAGGCAGCCGAGGAGAATGCCAAGTGGCGTTACAACGGCTACAAGCGTCTGGCCAAGATGGAGTATTGATGCTCCGCCGAGAGGCGATAACAGGGAATCGCGACACCGCAGGGTGCCGCGATTCCTTTTTTATGACGGTCGGGTTTGATAAGTTCGGAAACTTTTCTTATATTTGTATATGGTTTGATTCGGACTTGGTTCGGTCGATTGTCATACCAAAAACTGGATATAATTAAAAATGCCTATGGTTAAATAAAGACAAAGGACATATAAGATAAAAGGCGTTGCTTTTATTTCGGGATTTTGAAACTTCCACTTTTTTTGATGTCCCCGAAGGAATAAAGTTCAACGCCCATGCTGTATATTCCAGCGTGGGCTTTATTCTGTGTTCGGGGACAAGGGTTGTGGAAGACCTCAAAATCCGGCATTGAGCAAAGGGTCCGCGCTTTTTGTTTTGTCTGTTTCTTCTGTTCGAATTGGGCCCGCAGTCATCAATCCAATTCTAATCCAATCTGACAAATGAAAAAACTCTTATCGATGTTTGCGGCCGCTCTGTTGCTTGTTTCGTGCGGTTCGCAGCGAATGTTGGTCGTACCCCGTGCTGTCAATACAATCAATACGGCAGCCATTGAAGAGTTGAATCTCGAACGTGGCGATTATGAGGTGTTGAATACGATTTCAGCCGAGGCAACCATCTCTTACAAGAGCAACAAGTCCGGGTCCAGATATGAAATCGTAGATGATCGGAATGAGTTCTCGTTGGAGTATGACTATTCCATCAAGCAGGGATGGATGTGCAAGTTCCATGGCATTTTGAAACTTGGCTATCTGAGCGGCGATTATGTCGGAGAAACGACCAATCTGTTTCGCCCCGAGGAGGTCGCCAGACGTCTGGCAATTTATCGCCTGATTAATGAGGCGCAGCAATATGGGACCGATGTATTGATAGCTCCGACTGTAGCGACAAGCGTCGAGCAGTTGGGTGACAGGGTGGTGTTCAAATCGACAGCCACTGCAAAAATCGTGAAAATCAAGACCGATAACTGATACATAGGAGCATATGAAAAGCAATATTTATCGATTGGCGGCCCTTATGCTGGCCGTGTTGATGCTGGCCGCATGCGGTTCGAGTAAAAAAGCTGTCTCTTCGGGACCGAAGATATTGAATCTGGCGCTTGTCGAGGAGGCATATCCGAATCGGTATGTTGATTTGGACTATGGCATTCGGCTCAACGTGCGCGAGGGCCGGTCCGATACGCGTATCGTTCAGAAATACGATGCGAGTGCGGTTTCGCTTCCCGCAGTTCGCGTGAATCCCGATTTGGCCTCGTTTGTCGGAGAGAGCGCCCGCCGTTACATGCGTACGATGGGTTTTGTGTTTAATGCGGACATGGCGACCGATTATATGATGACCATGACGCTTCGTGAATTCGCCGTCAATTATCTTTCGGGAGTAGGTTGGAGCGGTACTGTACAGATGAATATCGAGGTACATGACCAAAACGGACGCTTGGTTTATCCCAATGTCGTTGTCTCGGGCCGGGCCAACGGTTCCGGCAACAGCTCTGATTTCATTGCTGCGGCTCAGATTCTCAACAAGGCTTATTTGAATGCCCTAAAGGATGTAGATTGGGACCGGATTGCATTTTTCCTTCGTAAGGCGGATGCTCCTGCCCTTGAAAAAAATAAGCAGGTGACCGGAGAGGGAAATACCGCACTTGAATCGACAGTCATCCGTTGGTATATTGACTCGTCGCCTCGCGGAGCCGATGTTTCGTCTCGGATTGTCTCGTCGGTCGCCGACGTGAAGAATACGAATCAGAACTATGTGGGTTCCACCCCGTATGAGACGACCGAGACTTTTGATATCAAGGGTCTGACTTTCAACAATTCGGGGAATGTGCAGATAGAGATAACCTGCGAAAAGCCGGGATACATCACTCAGAAACGCCGGTTCAATCTGCGTCAGGTTATCGAGCAGAAGGAAATTTCGACGAAGTTCAATCTGGTGAAAGAAGAATGATTCCACGAGCAATCCTTGTTGCTTCTGTCTGATGTCGGCGTTGGCAGTTTTGTCTGGGAAGAGACCTCGCTGTTGGCGTTCCAGTGGATATGGGGATTTTCCGATTGATTGTTAGGAGATTTGCCTTCGGAAGCCTATCTTTGCATCCGAAAACCCGTTCCCGGCGAAGCCGGCGTCGCGTGTCGTTGTGCGGCACGGCGTTTGAACTTCGGAGTGCGGGAAAACTTAAACTGGACAAGACCATGAAAAAGACTCTTATTGCGGCCGCAGCCGCGCTGGTTGCGCTGACCGCCTGCGACGGAGGCAAGAGCACCGTTGCACTTGAAGGCACGCAGTGGAAGCTGGAGCAGGTGGCGGGTTTTCCCGCGGCTGCCATCGAGCGCGAGGCCGACTTCTTTACGTTGACGTTCAACGCCGCCGACAAGATGGTAAACGGCCGTACGAACTGTAACCGCTTCTTCGGCGGCTACGAACTCAAGGGCAAGGAGCTCGATTTCGACAATCTGGGCATGACCCGGATGGCATGTCCCGAGATGGAGTATGAGAATGCCTTCGTCAAGATGCTCGACGAGGTGGACAGCTACTCCATCAAGGGTGAGACGCTGAAGTTCTACGATGACGGCAAGGAGCTCGCTTCGTTCAAGGTTCAGCCGGCCGTGCAGCCTGCTGCCGAGAGCGTACCGGCCGTCGTGCTGACTCCGGCCCAGGATGCGGCGGATGCTGTCGAGATGACGGATTCGGTCGTAGTGGCCGAGTAGAGCAGGCCGCAGCGCCGAAAGAATGAGGGCTACCCCGGTGTGGGGTAGCCCTTTTTGTCTTTCGGCGCAGTCCGGTTCGGTTTGTCGGGTCCGGCTCAGCCCGGTCCGCCCGGTCCGCCCGGTGGGCTTTTCCGGTTCAGCCTGTGCAATCGGGTTCGGTTCGTCGGGGCCGGCTCCGCCCGGTCCGCCCGGTGGGGCCCGGTTCGACTTGCGTGGAGTGGTTCGGCCTGCGCAAGGCTTAGCCCGGCTCAACCCGGGTCTGTTCCGACCCAGTCCTGCCTAACCCAGACCAATTCGGCCCAACCCGACCCTGCCCAACTCGGTCCAACCCGGGTCTGTTCCGGCCCAGCCCTGCCTAACCCTGCCCAACTCGGCCCAGCACGACTCAGCCCGACCCAGCCCGACCCAGCCCGACCCAGCCTGATTCAGCCCGACTCAGCACGGCTCTGCCCGGCTATGTACCGGGCTGCAAGGCGAGGCCGGGGTGCGGTGGAAGACCGGGCCAACGGAACCGGCCCTTGCTGACGGTCGGGTGGGGTGGGGATGCAACGAAAAAGCGGACCTCCCGAAAGGGAAATCCGCTTTGTTTCGCTTTCCGAAAGCGCTTACTCGCTCAGCGGAGTAACGCTTACGTAGGACTTGCCGCTCGCCTTCTTGCAGAACTCGACCGTGCCGTCGACCAGCGCGAAGAGCGTGTGGTCCTTGCCGATGCCGACGTTCTCACCCGGGTTGTGTACCGTACCGCGCTGACGAACGATGATGTTACCTGCCTTTGCGAACTGACCGCCGAACAGTTTCACGCCGAGTCGCTTGCTTTCCGACTCACGGCCGTTCTTCGAACTACCTACACCTTTCTTGTGTGCCATTTCTCTTCAGTTTTTAAAGGTTTATGCAACAATCTCCTCCACGAGCACCTGCGTCAGATACTGACGGTGTCCGTTGCACTTCTGGTATCCCGTTCTGCGCTTCTTCTTGAAGACGAGGACCTTGTCGTCCTTCAGGTGCTTCAGAATCTTGCACTTCACCGAGGCGCCTTCTACTACAGGTGCGCCTACCTTGACCTGACCGTCGTTGTCTGTGAGCAGGACCTTGTCGAAACTTACGGACGAATTCTCTTCGCCCTGAAGACGGTGAACATAAAGTTTCCGACCTTTCTCAGCTTTGAATTGCTGACCTGCAATCTCTACTATAACGTACATTGAATGTGTAAATTATGTTTTTGAACATAAATTCAGCATGCAAAGATAGGCATTATTTGGTTCATACGCAATATCCTGCGTGAAAATTTTTCGCCCGGCGCCCCGCGGCACGGTTTTGGGTGGAGTTTCCGGACAGAACCGGCTCCCCGGCGATGCAATTTCCGGCCCCGAATTTCCGTTATGATGATGAAAGAGAGCACCTGTGCCGTCATGCGGCGTGCGGGCGACGGCCCGCGGCGAATTGATTGTGAAAAATTTCACAATGTCGCAAATTGTTGCTACCTTTATGCCAACAATGAGTACCGACCTAAAAACGAAGAAACGATGATAAACGACAAGGTGAGGATGTATCTGCTCCCGCCCCTGTTCAATGCGGCCGTGCGGGCCGGTGCGGCCATCATGGAGGTCTACAAGGACCGCTCGTCGTACGAGGTGAGCCTCAAGAGCGACCGGACCCCCATCACGCTGGCCGACCGCCTGGCCCACAAGACCATCCGCGAGTACCTCGGCCCCACGCGTATCCCGATTCTGAGCGAGGAGGGGCGCGAGCTGCGTTACGAGGAGCGCCGCAACTGGGAGCTCTTCTGGCTGGTGGACCCGCTCGACGGAACGGTCGAATTCCTGAAGGGCAACAATGAGTTTACGGTCAACATCGCGCTCATGGAGAACAACGTCTGCGTGGGCGCGGTGATTTATGTCCCCTATTTCGCCAAGATGTATGTGGCGGGGCGCGGGGCGGGCTCCTTCCTCAAGGAGGGTATCGTGCCCGACGCTGCGGCCGACTATAGCTACGAGCAGATTGTCTCCGACTGGCAGGGGGTGGCGGCTGGTCGGGGGGGGGGGGGGCCGGGGGCGCCTGCGTGTGGCCGTGTCGCGCTCGCATCAGACGCCCGAGACGCACGAGCACATTGCGGAGCTGCGCCGGCGGTATCCCGACCTCGAGGTGGTCGAGCAGGGAAGTTCCTACAAGTTCTGCCTGCTGGCCGAAGGGGCCGTCGATTACTACGTCCGTACGTCGTCTACCTACGAATGGGATACGGCGGCCGGCGAGCTGATTCTCGCGGAGGCGGGCGGTGAGACCCGTTCGCTGCCCGATGGGCGCGGATTGCGCTACAACGAGGAGGACCTCCGCAACCCCTGGTTTGTCTGCCGTTCGAAGTACTGCCGCCTGTAGCGGGCTGCAATGCCGCGGATGCGGTCCGGGGCGATTTTTCGGGCGTTCCGCTGTGGCGAGGCGCCGCGAATGCGGGGTGGCGGGGCGGCCTTCAGGACGGTGTCCGGCCGTTTTTCCGGCTGCGGATGCATGCCATGTGTCGGTCGTCTCTCCTGCGAGGTTTCCGGACCCGTCGGAGGGGGGGAAGTTCGCTTCAGAGCTTGGAAATGCAATATGCGACAAAAAGAAAAAGAGGAGTCCGTGCTCCTCTTTTTTTGTTGTTGTCCCCTGCTTTTTGGGGTGACCCCTGCTTTTTGGTTGCCTCCGGCTTTTGGGTTGTCTCCTGCTTTTAGCCCCCCCCGTGGCAGGAGGTTATCGGCTTTCGGAGACGCTGCCCGCCGCC
>OGPV01002318.1_pt1 | contig 11275 bp, 8 predicted proteins | sample 1553001 | NCBI WGS metagenome assembly OGPV01 (sample SAMEA2580268, study PRJEB22360) | human gut metagenome | biome: human gut; feature: human-associated habitat; material: faeces | place: Denmark | collected 2008/2010
TGGGGATTGGTGCCGCAGCCTTTGCCGGCATCGCCGTGTTTTCCCGCTTCCTGGATGCGCAGCAGCACGACCGAGTAGAGCGCGCGGAAAAAGAGTTCGACGTCGCTGATCTCCGGGTCTTTGAGTTTTGCCTTGAGCGCCGGGAGTTCGGGCGCCACCCGCGCGTAGAGCCGGCGGTATTCGGCCCCCACCGGCAGGACCGTCAGCTGGTTGTGCAGGTTGTTCAGGTCGGCGATCAGGTGCAGCGTGTGTTCGAGGTGGCCCTGCTGTTCCTTGCCCTCCTCGCGCAGCAGGTTCACGATATCCATATACCAGAGGAAAACTTCCTGTTTCTGCTCTTCGGGAAGTCCGAGCGGCTTCACGAGTTTCGCATAAATCGCTTCGGGGCTGAATTGCAGTGCGCGCAGCAGGTCTTCCAGCTGCCAGAGGTAGAGGATGTATTCGGCGATATTCTCTTTGCGGGTCTTTTGTGCGGTATACATGGCGGTTTGCGTTTAATAAGGTGCGGTCCGGCCGGGAACGTTTCCTGTCCCGGATGCGGGATGCCGGCCGGCGGTGCGGTGAAAGGGCAATGGCGTTAAAACGGTAACGGGATAAACGAATAGTACAAAGGTAGTTTTTTCTGCGGATTTTCCTTCAAAAAGCGGGCCCGGAAGCGCTCCTGCTGCCGGAAACGCTCCGGTGCGGTGCCGTTCAGGCCTGTTTGCGGGTAAAATGGATGCAGGGCCGAACCGATAAAGTTCAGAAAGAGTAATTTATATGTTGGAGTGTTCGGTATCGGTTATTTTTGTACCTTTGCCGACAGACACTACTCCAGTTAAAAACGACCACCGCCACGAAATGGAATTGACTTTACTTGTCATCGCCACTTTTTTGCTGTCCGCCGCTGCGGGATGGCTCACCATTCCCCGCATCGTGATGATCTCGAAAAAGAAAAAACTGTTCGACGAGCTCAGTGCCCGCAAATCGCACACCGGCGCGGTTCCCCGGTTGGGCGGTGTGTCGTTCCTGCCGGCATTCCTTTTCTCTTTCTCCCTCGCGGTAGGCCTGCGGTATATGCTCGGCCTGGACGTGGCGGCCCCGCATGAGATGGCGATTCCGCGCGAATTCATGTTCCTGGTTTCCGGAGCGACCGTGCTCTTCTGCGTGGGGCTGGCCGACGACCTGGCCGGGGTGGGTTACCGCATCAAGTTCCTCGCCCAGTTGCTCAGCGCGGCATTGCTGCTCTGCTCGGGCGTCTGGATCGACAACCTCGACGGCCTGTTCGGGCTGCACCATGTGCCGACGGCTGTGGGCGCGCTGCTGACGGTGCTGGTGGTCGTTCTGCTGACCAATGCGTACAACCTGATCGACGGCATCGACGGGCTTTGCTCCGGGCTCTCGATCCTCGCGCTGTTCACGTTCGGGGTCTGGTTCCTCACCCACCACATCTATGTGTATGCGATGATGTCGATGGCAATGGGGGGCGTGGTGACCATCTTCTTTTTCTATAACGTGATGGGGCACCGGATGAAAATTTTTATGGGCGATACCGGCTCGCTGCTGCTGGGTTTCGTAATCGCGTTCCTCGGGCTGAAGTTCTATGACCTGAACATCAACGGCGAATTTTACCGGATCGACGCGGCGCCAGCCGTCTTCCTGGGAATCGTTTTCATCCCGGCGTTCGACACGGTGCGCGTTTTCTGCGTGCGGATGGCCGCGGGCCTTTCGCCCTTTTATCCCGACCGCAGGCATATCCATCACAAACTGCTGCGCATCGGCCTGACCCACCTGCAGGGCACGCTGGTGATCGTCGTGTTGCAGGCCTGCTTTATTCTGCTCAATTTCCTGCTGCGTAACGTGAACATCAACCTGCTGTTCGGCATCAACCTCGTTCTCGGCGTGCTGCTGATCCAGGGACTCAATGCGCTGGGCGGCCGGATCGACGTTTCTTCACAACATATCGCGCAAAACCGCGTTCAAAATAATAGTGAAAAATAAAGACAGTCTATTTTATATGCTTATCAGACGTAAAGTTCAGACAGCTCTGGCGGCCGTGCTGCTGTCGGCGGCGGTGCCGGGCTACGTTTCGGCCCAACTCCCGGGCGTGACGCCCGATGTAATCCAGAAAGCGCGCCAGTCGGGCGCCACCGAAGAACAGATTCAGCAGGCGCTCGGCGGCATGTCGGTTCCGGGAACGCCCCAATCCGGGACGAATGCGGGTGCCGGCAAGAGCGCAACCGGAAGCGCTGACCGCAAAGCTTTGGACCAGAAGGTGCTCCGGGATTTGAATCCGACCAAAGTCACCGGAGTCGATACCCTTACCTGGAACCAGGTGCTGAGCAACGACTGGCAGCTGCAACAGCAGCAGCAGCGCATCCTGCAGTCGATGACGACTCCGTACCAGGACCCGGAGTTCGAGGTGCTGTGGGAAGACGGCAAGTTTGTCCGCCGGCCGATCCCGAAGGTGTTCGGCCGCGAAATATTCCAGAACAAGAACCTCACTTTCGCCCCCAATTACAACATGGCCACGCCGCCCTCGTACGTGCTGGGCGCGGGCGACGAGATCGTCGTCGAGGTGTGGGGACCGTCGGAGCTTTACGACAAGCAGAAAATTACCCCCGACGGGACGATCAACATCCAGGGCGTCGGCCCGATCAGCCTGAACGGCCTGACGATCGCCGAGGCGCAGAAGCGGATCGCTTCGAAGCTGAGCGGCGTGATGGGCGGCGCCAACGTCAAGGTGTCGCTGGGCCAGATCCGCAGTATCAAGGTCAATATCGCGGGCGAGGTGATGGTGCCGGGCACCTATACGCTGCCTTCGCTGGCTACCGTTTTCAATGCGATCTACTCGGCCGGGGGGGTCAACAAGATCGGTTCGCTGCGTGCGATCAAGGTGTTCCGCGACGGCAAGGAGGTCGCGACGCTCGACGTGTACGATTACCTGATCAACGGCAAGTACGATACGAACATCCGCATCGAGGACAACGACATGATTATCGTCCAGCCTTACGACAGCTACGTGGCTGTGACCGGCAAGGTGAAACGTCCGCGGATTTACGAAATGAAAAAAGGAGAGACGCTGGCCAAGGCGTTCGAGTATGCGGGCGGGTTCACGGGCGATGCCTATAACGACAACGTGAACGTGAAGCGCAAGACCGGACGGCAGTACAGCATCCTGACGGTCGAGAAGCCCGATTTCGATGCGTTCGCGGTGGCCGACGGCGACAGCGTGTCGGTGGGCCGGATTTTCAACGAGTATGCTAACCGTTTGGTAATTACCGGGGCCGTATGGCGTCCGGGCAACTACGAATTAACCGATAATACGGCGACCCTTTCGAAGCTGATTGCAAAAGCCGAAGGCCTCAAGGGGAACGAATTCGCCTCGCGCGGGCAGGTTACGCGCCGCAAGAGCGACTATACTTACGAGGTGATTCCGTTCAACGTGCGCGAGGCTGCCGCAGGTGTCAACGATATTCCGCTCATGCGCGAAGATTCCGTCTATATCCCGAATATCCTGGAACTGCGGGAGGAGTATGTCATCGGTGTCCGGGGCGAGGTGAACCGCCCCGATACGCTGCCGTTCCGCGACGGAATGACCGTCGAAGATGCGATCCTGCGCAGCGGGGGGCTCAAGGAGTCGGCCTCTTATGCCAAAATAGAGGTGGCGCGCCGGATCAAGGACCCCAATTCGACCTCTTATACGAACAAAACGGCCGACCTGTATACGTTCAACATCGATAAGGACCTGAGCATCGCACCCGAGGCGAGCCGCTTCGTGCTGCAGCCGTTCGACGAGGTGTATGTGCGCCGGTCGCCGGGCTACAGCGAGCAGCAGCGTGTCGCGGTTACGGGCGAAGTGCTCTACGGCGGCGAGTATGTGCTGGCCACGGCGGGCGAGCGGATTTCGGACGTAATTAAAAAAGCGGGCGGTTTCACGCCGGAAGCCTATGTCAAAGGAGTCAGCGTGAAACGCAAACTGACCGGAGATGAACTCGCACAGGTCGAATCGATGCTGAAGATGGCGCGCGACAGCCGCAATACCACCGGGCGCGACTCGATGGCGTTCGAGAATCTCGAAGTGCAGGACTTTTATGCGGTGGGCGTCGACGTGGCGGCCGCGATTCAGAATCCCGGCGGCAACGACGACATTATCCTGCGTGACGGGGATCAGATACTCGTTCCGAAATACACCGGAACCGTGAAGATTTCGGGGGCGGTGAATTATCCCAATTCGGTGGCTTACGACAAAAAGAACGTGAAAAGCTATATCGCGCAGGCCGGTTGGTACAAGCAGAGCGCGCGCCGCCGTCCGTTCGTGATCTACATGAACGGCAAGGTGGCTTCGACCCGCACGGGTTTCTTCTCCAGGCGTTATCCGAAGGTGGAGCCGGGCTGCGAGATCGTCGTGCCGCAGAAGATGGAGCGCAACGGCAGGGGCCTGCAGAACGTGATGGGCATGATGACCTCGACCGCTTCGCTCGCCGCGATGGTCGCCTCGGTGATCAACCTGGCGAAATAATCCCGGGAAGCGGGGTGGATGCTCCTATCGCACAGGGATGCCCGCGATTAACGGCGGGCATCCTTTGCTTTTTTCAAAGATTTTTCGTACTCTTGTACCGGATTTTTCGATTCGCAGACAAATCGTTTCAAACATAAAAACTCAAAGTACAATGATTAATTACAAAGATCTTGGCCTTGTCAACACGCGCGACATGTTTGCACGGGCCATGAAGGGCGGTTATGCCATCCCGGCATTCAACTTCAACAACATGGAACAGTTGCAGGCCATTATCCAGGCTTGCGCCGAGACCAAATCGCCGGTGATCCTGCAGGTGTCGAAGGGTGCCCGCCAGTATGCCAACCAGACCCTGCTGCGCTACATGGCCGAAGGCGCCGTGGAGTATGCCAAGGAACTCGGCCTGAAGCACCCCGAAATCGTGCTGCACCTCGACCACGGCGACTCTTTCGAGACCTGCAAGTCGTGCATCGACATGGGTTTCTCGTCGGTGATGATCGACGGTTCGCACCTGCCTTACGACGAGAATGTGGCGCTGACGAAGAAGGTCGTTGACTACGCCCACCAGTTCGACGTGACCGTCGAAGGCGAACTGGGCGTGCTGGCCGGCGTGGAGGATGAAGTTTCGTCCGACCACCACACCTATACCCGCCCCGAAGAGGTGGTGGATTTCGTTACGAAGACCGGTTGCGACAGCCTCGCCATTTCGATCGGCACTTCGCACGGCGCTAATAAATTCAAACCCGAGCAGTGCACCCGCGACGCGAACGGCGTTCTCGTTCCGCCCCCCCTGGCTTTCGATGTACTGGACGGTGTGATGAAGGAACTTCCCGGTTTCCCGATCGTACTGCACGGTTCGTCGTCGGTGCCCCAGGAAGAGGTCGCTACGATCAACAAGTACGGCGGAGCGCTGAAAGACGCGATCGGCATTCCCGAAGAGGAGCTGCGCAAGGCCGCCGCTTCGGCCGTCTGCAAGATCAACATCGATTCGGACAGTCGTCTGGCGATGACCGCAGCGATCCGCAAGGTGTTCGTTGAGAAACCCGCCGAATTCGATCCGCGCAAGTACCTCGGCCCGGCCCGCGACAACATGAAGAAACTCTACGAGCACAAGATCGTCAGCGTGCTCGGTTCTGCCGGCAAACTGGCTGAGGAATAGTATTGTCTACCGGTCGGTTTTCGACCGTTCGGAAGCGGGGATGCGTGTGCGTCCCCGCTTTTTGTTGTCGGCGGAACTGTTGACGGCTTTTGAACGCATGAAACTGCTGCTGTGAAAGACAATAAAAGCCCGAAGCATTGCGCTTCGGGCTTTCTTCATTTGTGCGTATCCGTATCCCTGCCGGGAGGAGGCATATCCGTTTGTACTTCCCTTTTGCCGAGAAGGTTTGGCGGGTTACTTGCGGATCGCGGCCACGCCGGGCAGCTCGATGCCTTCCATGTATTCGAGCAGCGCGCCGCCGCCGGTGGAGACGTAGCTGACCTGGTCGGCCATGCCGAACTTGTTGATGCAGGCTACCGAGTCGCCGTCAACAGCGACTTTTTTGATGCGGGCTCCCGGGCCGCCGCCGCCGATCAGCGAGAAGGTTCCGTTCTTCGTAGCTTTCACGATCGCTTCAGCAATAGCTTTCGAGCCCTTGGCGAATTTGTCGATCTCGAATACGCCCACCGGGCCGTTCCACAGGATCGTCTTCGACTCTGCGATTACCTTTGCGAACTCGGCTTCGGCTTTCGGGCCGATGTCGAGGCCTTCCCAGCCGTCGGGAATCGCGTTGGCCGGAACGATCTGCGTATTGGCGTCGGCGCTGAATGCGTCGGCGGCCACGGCGTCTTCGGCCAGGTAGATGTTCACGCCCAGCTCTTTGGCTTTTGCGAGGATGTCTTTCGCGGTCTGGAACTGGTCGGGCTCGCAGATGCTGTCGCCCACCTTGCCGCCGAGGGCGGCCTTGAACGTGTAGGTCATGCCGCCGCCGAGGATCAGGTTGTTCACCAGTTTGAGCAGGTTTTCGATCACGCTGATCTTGGTCGAAACTTTCGACCCGCCGAGGATAGCGGTGAACGGACGTGCCGGATCTTTCAGCACTTTGTCGATCGCTTTCAGTTCGCCTTCCATCACGTAGCCGAACATCTTGTCGCTCGGGAAATATTCGGCGATCAGCGCCGTCGACGCGTGTGCGCGGTGCGCGGTGCCGAACGCGTCGTTGATGTAGCAGTCGGCGTACGAAGCGAGGCGCTTCACGAACTCTTTCTGCGAGGCTTTCACGGCCTTCTTCGCAGCGGCTTTTTCGTCGTCGGTGGCGTCTTCGGCCAGTCCGCGGGGCTTACCCTCTTCTTCGGCGTAGAAACGCAGGTTTTCGAGCAGCAGTACCTGGCCCGGTTTCAGTGCGGCGGCCTTGTCGGCGGCCTCCTGGCCCTGGCAGTCCCCCGCGAAGTCCACCTTCACGCCGAGGCGCTTCTCGATGGCGGGGATGATGTGCTTGAGCGAGAATTTGTCTTCCGGCCCTTTTTTCGGACGGCCTAGGTGCGACATCAGGATCACCGATCCTCCTTTTTCGAGTACCTTTTTGATGGTGGGGATCGCCGCACGGATGCGGGTGTCGTCGGTTACCTCCAACTTGTCGTTCAGGGGCACGTTGAAATCGACGCGGATAATCGCGCGTTTCCCTTTGAAATCATACGTTTCGATCGATTGCATGGCTGATATGTTTTAAAGTTGTCTGAATCTCCGTCTACCGGAACTTTCGCGGGGCTTCCAGTGGGCTCTCCTGCCGCGGGCGGCACGCTCTTTCAGGGAATTGCCCCTTTGAGAAGGCTAATTTAATAAAAATATTTAAAAACATCTCAAAGTTAAGCATTGTTTCCAATTTTCGCAATTTACAGCAATTTTTGCGCAAAACATTTTATTTGCGGAAGATATGTCGCCCTGAGGGGGTGAATCAGGCGCCGGGCGGTGCATGGAATTGAAAATCTTTTTTTACTTTTGTCTTAACGATTCGGCCTTGGACGAAATGCAGCTTTTTGCAAAGACAAGGCGGGCGGAGGTTTTCTTCTATATGGGCAGGTCGGTTAACCTGATCTATTGAATTGAAAGGGATGAGATCCAGCCAACTTTTCCGGACTGTCGTCCGTTTTGCCAGTGCTGCGGGGCTGTTGAGTTGTTGCGCGCTTGTGTCGTGTCAGAAAACTGATGAAAAGCCTGAACCGAATGAGTTGGAGGGGGTTTATATTGCCGGAACACTTGGCGGCAGTATTGCCGTGGTGTGGGAGAACGGTAGGCTCAAGGAACTGACCGATGGGAGTGAAAATGCCGCTGCACGCGCAGTTTCGGTCGATGGCAATAATGTTTGGGTTGCAGGCAGCGAATTTAATTCCGGGCTTCGCCGTTGGGAGGCGAAAGTCTGGAAAAACGGTGTGCCGCAAATGCAGGAGGCCGGTGCGACTGAACATGCACTTGCCGTTTCGCTGGCTGTCTCAGGCGGCGATGTGTATGCCGCCGGACAGATTTACCAGCAACTTCCGGGCCTGTTACGCACTATGGCTGTGGTGTGGAAAAACGGGGAGCTGACTCGGCTGACAGACGGTAGTACCGAAGCCGAGGCATCTGCCGTGGCTGTTTCGGGAAGCGATGTGTATGTGGCCGGTCGGGTTCGGAGCAACGATGCGACTGGAGGAAAATATGTGGCCGTACTGTGGAAAAACAGCGTGCCACAACCGTTGAGCGACGGTACATACGATGTGATGGTTACGGCGGTTTCTGTCTCGAATGGCGTAGTATACGTCACCGGTGTGGAATCCAGGGATGAGTTTACTCCGATGCTCTGGCGCGATGGCGTGCCGACGGAGTTGAACGATTCATCGCACGGTAATGCCATACCCTTTGGGTTGTGTGTCGACGGTGCCGATGTGTATGTGGCCGGTTCGTGCGGCTGGTACGAAGGGGAAAAGGGCGATCATGCGGTGTTGTGGAAAAACGGCGGGATCGGTTTGTTGCCGGGTACGAGACAACCTTCAACCTGTGCCGTTGTCGTTTCCAACGGACATGTGTATGTGGCCGGACAGTACGAGCTGCTTGAAGCGGGCGTATGGAAGGATGGAAAAGCGATCCGGCTTCCGGCTTGGGAGGGATACTCTTCCGCTGTTTACGGTATTTTTGTGAAGTAAATCCCTGTGCGGTCGGCTCCTGCGGCAGTGCGGCGGGAATGCACCGAAGCGGCCGCGGTATGCGGCCGGCGGGCAAATGAAAAGGATACAGACTTAATTTAATATAACACCATGTACGGAAAAATGAAAGAGCACCTCTCGGCCGAGCTCAAGGCGATCGAAGAGGCTGGATTGTACAAACAAGAACGTATTATCACTTCGCCGCAGAAGGCCGACATCACGGTCGAAGGCGGTAAAGAAGTGCTCAACTTTTGCGCGAACAACTACCTCGGGCTGTCGAACAACCCCCGGCTGATCGATGCGGCGAAACGGGCGATGGATACGCACGGCTACGGTATGTCGTCGGTGCGTTTTATCTGCGGCACGCAGGACATCCACAAGCAACTCGAAAAAGCGATCGCCGACTATTTCGGCACCGAAGATACGATTCTTTACGCCGCCTGCTTCGATGCGAACGGCGGTGTGTTCGAACCCCTCTTCACCGATGAGGACGCGATTATCTCCGACTCGCTGAACCATGCGTCGATCATCGACGGCGTGCGCTTGTGCAAGGCGGTGCGCTACCGTTATGCGAACGCCGATATGGCCGACCTGGAGAAGCAATTGCAGGCCGCCCAGGCGCAACGCTTCCGCATTATCGCCACCGACGGTGTTTTCTCGATGGACGGCAATGTCGCCCCGATGGACAAGATTTGCGAATTGGCCGAGAAGTACGACGCGCTGGTGATGGTGGACGAGTGCCACTCGGCCGGCGTGGTGGGCAAGACGGGCCGCGGCGTGACCGAACAGTTCGATGTGCGCGGAAAGGTCGATATCATCACCGGTACGCTGGGCAAGGCGTTCGGCGGTGCCGTGGGCGGGTTCACGACCGGCCGTAAGGAGATCATCGCGTTGCTGCGCCAGCGGTCGCGTCCGTACCTTTTCTCGAACTCGCTGCCTCCCGCAGTGGTGGGCGCCGGGCTCGAACTGTTCAAGATGCTGGGCGAGAGCGATGCGATCCACGACAAGTTGGTCGAGAATGTGGAGTACTTCCGCACGAAGATGCTCGCCGCCGGATTCGACATCAAGCCGACCCAGTCAGCCATCTGCGCAGTGATGTTGTACGATGCGAAGCTGTCGCAGGACATGGCCGCGAAGCTGCTCGACGAGGGAATTTACGTGACCGGGTTCTACTATCCGGTAGTGCCGAAAGGACAGGCGCGTATCCGCGTGCAGGTCTCTGCAGGCCACGAGAAGTCGCACCTGGACAAGTGCGTGGCGGCCTTTACGAAGGTGGGCCGCGAACTGGGAGTGATTAAATAGTGTGGATGATCGCTGCGAGAGGGGAAGTCTAAACGTCTCGGGTGCAGGCGGTCTGAAAACAATTGAATTATGGGAAAAGCGACCATTGACGCCACCGACCGCAAGATTCTCAGCCTGTTGATCCGCAATGCGCGCATGCCTTTTCTGGAGATCGCGCGCGAATGCGGTATTTCGGGCGCGGCGATCCACCAGCGGGTGAAGAAGATGGAGGAATCGGGCGTGATCCGGGGCTTCCGCCTCGAAGTCGATCCTACGGCACTGGGGTACAACGTCAGTGCGATGATCGGTATCCGCATCAACGATCCGTCGATGAATTTCGAGATTGTCGACGGCCTGAGGCGGATTCCCGAGGTGGTCGAATGCCACTTCGTCACCGGTAAATACAACATCTGGACGCGCGTTTACTGCGTGGATCACGAGCACTTGATGCACACGATCCTCGACCATATTCTGCGTGTGCCGGGCGTTTCCGAAACCGAGACCTTCATTTCGCTCTCCGATTCGTTCGGGCGGCAGGTGAGTGTCCGCGACCTGGACCAATAGGGTTGAGGGCGGTAGCTTGTCCGGAGTCTTGAGCCTGCCGCCGGTAATCCGGCGGCAGGTGTGTTTCAGGAGAAGATGGGCATGGGCGTACGCGCCCTGCCCGGTAATGCGTTCCGTCCGGGATGATGTTTGGCCCTTGCCGGGCAATGATTAATTACAGAAAACTTATGATACGGCTGACCAAGGAATTTTCGTTCGAAATGGCGCATACCCTCGCCGGGTATGACGGCCCGTGCCGTGAAATACACGGCCATTCGTACCGCCTGTTCGTTACGGTACGCGGTGTGCCGGTGAGGGATCCGCAAAGTCCGAAATACGGCATGGTGATGGATTTCGGTGACCTGAAACACATCGTTGGCCGGTTGATCGTCGAACGTTACGACCATGCGCTCGTACTGCGCGAAACGCCTGAGAACCATGCGGCGCTGGAAGCGATGCGCGGTACTTACACGAAGATCATCGTTACTCCGTACCAACCCACCTGCGAGAATATGGTGGAGGATTTCGCCCGTGCGATCGCGGCCGAACTGCCTGCGGGCGTGGAGTTGTTCAGCGTGAAACTGCACGAGACGGCTACCTCGTTCGCCGAGTGGTATGCCTCGGATAACCTTTGATCCTGATACGTCCCGCGGTGCAGGCGGGAACGGAGAGCGGGGGATAAGCGAGGAGACGATACAGGATAAACCGGACACAGGCAAAGGTATGGGCAGGGGTAAAAGCACGGACAGCGGTACGGGAGCACCGGCGGTGCAGCAACCGCAGCGCAGCCGTCGA
>OGPV01002323.1_pt1 | contig 11259 bp, 5 predicted proteins | sample 1553001 | NCBI WGS metagenome assembly OGPV01 (sample SAMEA2580268, study PRJEB22360) | human gut metagenome | biome: human gut; feature: human-associated habitat; material: faeces | place: Denmark | collected 2008/2010
ATCCCTGCCAGAAGATCCACAGCAGGTTTCAGCACTTTGTAAAGCCCCTTCGGGCAGTAGCGCGCCATGAATACCGCACAAAGCAGTCCGATCGGAACTCCGATGAGGATAGCACCTGCCGTGACATACACACTGCCGATGATCATCGGGAACACCCCGTACAGATCCTGATTCGGCTTCCATGAATCGCCAAGAAGGAAATCGGATACTCCGATTTCCTTTATAGCCGGTACGCCACTTGCGAACAAGAACACACAGATGAGGATTACTGCTATGATGGAGACACATGCTGCTGTCAAGAATACGATCTTCATAATGTTTTCACTGTATTTTCGCATTTTCTTGTACCTGTTTCTTTACTTATTTTACGTCAGCCCAGTTGGTGATTTCTCCTGTGAAGATCTTCATGATCTGATCCATGGACAGGTCTTCTACACCGTTGTCTTTGTTCACGATCACTGCGATTCCGTCCAGTGCGATTTCTTCACTCTTAAGACCCTGGCTTGTTTCTTCATCCTTCAGCTCTCTGGATGCCATACCGATGTCACATACACCTTCTGTTGTGCTCTGGATACCTGCGCCGGATCCTGTCTGCTGGATTTCGATCGTAACACCACTGTTGAGTTCCTTGTACTTGTCAGCTAATACTTCCATTACCGGAGATACGGAAGTGGAACCTGCGAGTGTGATGCTTCCCTTAAGACCGCTTGCCTTGTAAGCTTCTGCATCGTCATTAACGGAGATGTAACCTTCGTCTTCGATGATCTTCTGTCCATCCTTACTCATGATGAACTTGATGAAGTCAGCCGGAAGTTCTTTTACTTCGCCTTTTGTTACGATGTTGAACGGTCTCTGGATTTTGTAGTCGCCGCTCTTGATGTTATCAACAGTCGCCTCTACGCCATCAACCTTAACTGCCTTTACAGTGTCATCCAGGGAACCCAGGGAGATGTAGCCGATGGCATCGGGGTTCTGGCTGACGGCGGTGATCACATCACCGGTGGAGGTCAGCTCCTGACGGTACTTGCACTTGTCAGCGGTCTCGGTCAGTTCCTCGAAGCCGCTGCGGGTGCCGGAGCCGGCTTCACGGCCGACCAGAACGATCTCAGCGTCAGCGCCGCCGACCTCGGACCAGTTGGTGATCTCGCCGGTGTAGATCTTGGCGATGGTCTCGATGTCCAGATCTTCCACGGTGTTGGCGGGGTTGACGATCACGGCGATGCCGTCGTAGGCAAGGACGGTGCCGACCAGACCGGACGCAACCTCGGAATCCTTCAGAGCACGGGAGGACAGACCGATGTCGCAGCGGCCTTCGGACACGGCGGTGATGCCGGAGCCGGAGCCGGTGGGGTTGTAGTTAACGGTGACACCGCTGTTCTGCGCCATGAAAGACTCGCTCAGGGCGCCGATGACCTTCTCCATGGAGGTGGAGCCGTCAGTGGCGACGGTGCCAGTCAGAGCAGCGGCAGTTGCGGGGGCTTCGGTCTGGGGAGCGGCGGCCGTCTGTGCCGGGGTCTCGGCAGGAGCGGCGGTGGGGGCGGGCTGGCTCTGAGAGCAGCCGGCCATGGCGACAACAAGCATGGCAATCAGTGCAATGGAAATGACTTTTTTCATAATCTTACTTCTCCTTGTAGGCTTTATTTTTGATGTACTCGGGATTTATCCTACGATTCGCATTTTACTAGTTTAATGTAAATTCCAAAATCTTCGCTATGTAAAATCAAAATCAAAGAGCAAAGCGAATTGTAAAGAATGAAAAGTCCTTGACAGAGACGCACGATTCTTCTAAAATAGGAGTGAAGGGTGATACCGCCCTCCATTGGATAGACAATACTTTCGCGGAAAAGGAGACGCTATGTATCGTATTTTGGATTTGAATCCCCAGCTTGAGCCTTTCGCCGGGGATATTGATTTGCGGATGCACCTGTACCGGTCGGCAAAAAAACGTATTCTGTCCGAGGGACAGAGCCTGAATGATTTTGCCAACGCTCACATGTACTTTGGCTTCCATCACGTGGATGGCGGCTGGTACTACCGGGAGTGGGCGCCCAGCGCCTACCAGCTGTATCTGGAGGGCGAATTCAACGGCTGGAACCAGACCTCCCACCCGCTGACCAATCTGGGCAACGGAAACTGGGAGCTGTATCTCCCCGGCGACGACGCCCTGTGGGACGGCTGCAAGGTCAAGACTGTGGTGGACGCCAACCTGACCCGCACAGAGCACATCCCCCTGTATGCCCGCCGGGTGGTGCAGAACAAGCAGAACATCACCTTCGAGTGCGAGGTGGTGGATGACCGTAAGGCATTCCCGTGGACGGACAAGGGCTTTACCGGCGAGGACGAGCTGTATATCTATGAGGCCCACATTGGCATGGCGCAGGAGGAGGGCAAGGTCGGTTCCTACCGGGAGTTTGCCGACAACATCCTGCCGAGAATCCACAAGGCGGGGTACAATACCCTCCAGCTCATGGCCATTATGGAGCACCCCTATTACGGCTCCTTCGGCTATCAGGTGAGCAGTTTCTTCGCCGCTTCCTCCTGGTTCGGAAAGCCGGAAGACCTGAAATATCTGGTGAACAAGGCGCACGCCATGGGCATCCGGGTGCTGCTGGACGTGGTGCATTCCCACGCCGTCAAGAATACCGCCGAGGGCATCAACATGTTCGACGGCACCACATGGCAGTTCTTCCACGACGGCCCCAAGGGCGACCATCCTGCGTGGGGAACAAAGTGCTTTGACTACGGCAAGACCGGCGTTATCCACTTCCTGCTGTCCAACCTGAAATTCTGGATGACGGAGTACCATTTTGACGGCTTCCGCTTTGACGGCGTGACCTCCATGCTGTACCATGACCATGCCCTCGGTACGGACTTCACCTCCGACGGCAAGTATTTCTCCTACAACACCGACACCGAGGCGGTGACGTATTTGCAGCTTGCCAATGAGCTGATCCGTCAGGTGAACCCCAAGGCCATCACCATCGCCGAGGACATGTCCGGTATGCCCGGCATGTGCCTGCCCATTGCGGACGGCGGCATCGGCTTTGACTACCGGCTGGGTATGGGATTGCCGGATATGTGGATCAAGGCGGTGAAGGGGCAGGACGAATTCTGGGACATTAACAAGATGTGGGGCAGTATGTGCCTGCGCCGTCCCGGAGAGAAGACCGTGGCCTATGTGGAGTCCCACGATCAGGCGCTGGTGGGCGACCAGACGATGATCTTCCGCCTGGCCGGGGCGAACATGTACACGGACATGAACAAGGACTGCCACAACCCTGTGATCGACCGCGCCATTGCCCTGCACAAGATGATTCGTCTGTTCACTCTGTCCGGCGGTGGAGAAGCGTACCTCAACTTCATGGGCAACGAGTTCGGCCATCCCGAATGGATCGACTTCCCCCGGGAGGGCAACGGCTGGAGCTTCCATTACTGCCGCCGCCAGTGGAGCCTGAAGGACAACGGAATGCTCAAATACCAGTGGCTGGGCGACTTTGACGAGGATATGGTTCACCTGACCAAGGAGAACCGGATTTTCGACCAGCGGATGGCAGACCTGCTGCTGATGAAAGCGCCGGAGCAGACCCTGGCCTACTACCGCCACGGGTTGGTGTTCGTGTTCAACTTCCACTTTGGTAATTCCCTGAATAACGTACTCGTTCCGGTTCGCCAGCCGGGGGAATACACGGTTGTCCTGTCCACCGACGATGAAAAGTACGGCGGCTTCGGAAATGTGGCGGAAAAGACCTATGCTACCAAGCGTTTTGACGGTAGGGACTACATCGAGCTGTACATCCCCGCGAGAACCGGCTTCGTGCTGAAGGAAAAGGTGATCCTTCCCGAAACGCCCGCAGCCCCGAAAAAAGCAGCGAAATAACGGAAGACGGCGTGACCGGGTTCGGTCACGCCGTTTTTTGTGCGAAAATATGCAGTAAAACAAATTGACGTGTGCAGGAAACTTTGTGCATTTCATAGATTTCTTGACTTTTGAGACGAAAAATGAATTTTTGCCCAATCTGATGTTGCATTTTTGGGGCTTCGGACATATAATATACACGTAAAACTTGTCAAAATGCCGAAAGGATGATCGATATGACTCCCTATTCCTGCATGACCCGGGAAGAACTGGAACGTGAATACGGCAGTGTGCTGGCGTCCTACGAAGCCTGCAAGGCGCAGGGGCTGAATCTGAATATGGCCCGCGGTAAGCCCGCCAAGAAGCAGCTGGATCTGGTCAGCGGCCTTCTGACCGTGCTGCAGACTCCTGAGGACTGCTTCGACGACGGCGTGGACGCCCGGAATTATGGCGAACTGGCGGGTATTCCCAGTGCCCGGAGGTACTGGGCGGATGTGCTGGGCTGCAAGGCGGATCAGGTGTTCGTCGGCGGCGCGGCTTCCCTGAATATGATGTTCGACGTGGTGTCCCGCGCCTACACCCACGGCCTGCTCCACAGCCCCAAGCCATGGTGCCGGGAGGAAAAGGTGAAATTTCTCTGCCCCGCCCCCGGATATGACCGGCATTTCCAGATCGGCGAGTTCTTCGGCGCGGAGCTGATTCCCGTCCCCATGACGCCCGAAGGCCCGGATATGGACGTGGTGGAGGAGCTGGTGAAGGACCCGCAGGTCAAGCTCATATGGACGGTTCCCAAATACTCCAACCCCGACGGAATTATTTACTCCGACGAGACCATCCGCCGCTTTGCCCACTTGAAGCCCGCTGCTCCGGACTTTGCCATCATCTGGGACAACGCCTACGGCGTCCATGAGTTTGAAGGCGACTACGTCCCGTTCCCGGACATCCTGTCCCTGTGCGACGAGGCGGGACGGCCGGATATGGTCTATGAGTTCGCGTCCACTTCCAAGATCACCTTTGCCGGCGGCGGCATTTCCTGCATGGCTGCCAGCGAGGCCAATATCTGCTATTTCACCGGTATTTTCGGCGTGCAGATGATCTCCTACGACAAGGTCAACCAGCTGCGCCATGTGCGTTTCCTGAAGGACAAGGCGCACACCCTGGAGATCATGAAGCTCCACGCATCCGTCATGGCACCGAAATTTGAGTGCGTCGCAAAATGGCTGAACCGGGAGATTAGGCCATTGGGCATTGCCCACTGGAACGACCCCAAGGGCGGCTATTTCGTCAGTCTGTTCGCCATGCCCGGCACGGCGAAGCGGGTCTGGACGCTGTGCAAGGAGGCCGGTGTGGTGCTGACCAACGCCGGCGCGACCTACCCCTACCGCAACGACCCGGACGACTCCAATCTCCGCATTGCTCCCAGCCTGCCCCCGGTGGCCGAGCTGGAAAAGGCCATGGAGGTGCTGTGCCTGAGCCTGCGTCTTTCGGCGCTGGAAAAGCTGCTGGCAAAATAAATATGTCTGAATTTTTGCAGGACGGCGTGGCTTCGGCCACGCCGCCTTTTCGCGTCCACAAAGAAAATCTTGAAAATTTCGGCGAAATGTGTTAGGTTTTGAATTGGAAATCCTTCTATCAGGGTGAAGGACAAAACACAGGAGGTGCGTTGAATGAATGATGAACAAATCATACAGCTGTTCTTCACCCGAAACGAGGACGCCATCCGCCAGACGGACGGCCGGTATGGCGCGAAGCTCACAAGGCTGTCGGAGAATATCGTGGGAAGCCGGGAGGACGCCCAGGAGTGTGTCAATGACACCTACCTCAAGGCATGGAACACCATTCCGCCCACGAAGCCGGTTCACTTTTTTGCCTATCTCGCAAAAATCTGCCGCCACCTTGCCTTTGACCGGCTGGACTGGAACAACGCGGCAAAGCGCAAGGCCGAGGTCGTCGCCCTGACCCAGGAGATGGAGGAATGTATCCCCGGCCAGTGGCAGGAAACGGATGTGAGAAGCGCCGAGATCAGCCGGTTGGTGGGCAGCTTTCTTTGGAAGCAGACGGCGGACAACCGGATGATCTTCGTCCGGCGGTACTGGTTCGGCGACAGCGTCAGCGAAATTGCTCTGCGCTACGAGATCAGCCAGAGCGCCGTGCTGATGCGGCTGTCCCGGATGCGGGAAAAGTTGGCGGTTTACTTAAAAAAGGAGGGTTTTCAGGTATGACAGGCAAGGATATGTTGCAGGGCATTCAGAATCTGGACGCGGAACTGATCGAGGAATCGGAATTCGGAACATTCGGAAGGGGAAAAGCAAGGGGCTTCGGCAAGAAAAAGATGCTGCTCATTCTGGCGGCGGCGCTGATCATGGCAACCATGACGGCGGCAGCGGCCATCACCCGCTGGACGGCGACCATGCAGTACGGAGACAACGGCGGCACAACGCAGCAGATCTCCGAGCAGGTCAAGAAGCAGGCAGAGCAAAGCGGCCTGTCCGCGACGCCCACCGAGACAAAGGACGGAAAGAAGAAAGCCGTTTCCGCGACGGACAACGGCATCACCGTCACCCTCGCCCAGACGCTGATGGATCAGTACGGCGGCAGAGCCATTTTCCGCATTGAGGGTTTACAGCTGGAAGAAGGGCAGGCACCTTGGGCATGGTGGGACTACCGGGTGGACGGAGAAGTGATGCCCATGAGCTGGGGCGCTCATTTTTTTGACGGCGTGCTTTGGGATGCCGACCACAATCCCACATATGCAAAGAATGGTCAGCCGGTTCCCCGGGTGGGAGAAGACCAACAGCTGCTTCTGGACTATCAGCTGGCCGACGGGAGCATTGAATTCAGCATCGATTTTGCATTCTCTCCGGATGAGAGCATGTTCGGAAAGGAAATGGCCGTGACCTTCACCGGCTTCGGCATTCAGGGCGAGAAGTTTGAAGACGAGGATATCATGACCACCCCCGGCAATTGGGTGCTGCGCTGGACGCTGGAAGGCACCACGGAGGCGCCGAAAAAGTGGACGCCCAACGCCAAGGTCGGAGATTTGTGGGACGTGACACTGGTAGAGGCGGAAATCGGCCAGTACAGCATGAAGTTCGCCTTCCGGCTGGGGGACGAATATACGGACAATTTTGATTTTACGGAGAAAACGGGCTGGTCGCCGACCCCGGCGAGCATCCGCCTGAAGGACGGCACCGACATTCGGCCTTACGGCAACGGCGGCGGTTCATGGGATGCTGACAGCCACACGTACACGTGCATCGAGCATACCCTCAACATGGTTCTCGATCCGGAACAGATCGCAGGCGTGAGCTTCTACAACGGCAGCGAACTGAACGATCAGGGCAAACGGGTGAGTAAGCCGTATTACTACGTTCCTTTTGAATAAGCAAAAGGCAGGACACCAATCGGTGTCCTGCCTTAAACTTATACTGCGTCGGCTTCTTCCTCGGCCAGACGCTTTTTCGCGGTGGAGAGCATCAGCTTGATGCGGTTGAGCTGATTGACCTCCGACGCGCCGGGGTCGTAGTCCACGGCTACGATGTTGGACTGGGGATAGGCTTTTTTCAGCGCCTTGATGACGCCCTTACCCACAACATGGTTGGGCAGGCACGCAAAGGGCTGGATGCACACAATGTTGGGCGTGCCGGAAAGAACCAGCTCCGCCATTTCTCCCGTGAGGAACCACCCTTCGCCGTACTGGTTGCCGATGGAGAGGAAGGGCTTGGCCAGCTCTGCCACCTTCTCGATAGGCATGGGCGGCTCAAAGCGGCGGCTCTTTTCCAGTGCGTCCAGTGCGGGCTTGCGTATCAGCCGAATTGCGTCCACGCCGAGCTTCGCCGTGGCGGCGCTTGTCCAGCCCGCGCCTAAGAATTCATGCTTGTAATCGCCGTTGTACACGCAGTAGTTCAGGAAGTCCATCAGGTCAGGCACCACGGCCTCCGCCCCCTCGGCTTCCAGCAGATCCACCAGATGGTTATTGGCAAGGGGCATATACTTGACCAGAATCTCGCCCACCACACCGACTCTGGGCTTGCGCAGAGTTTCGTCAATGGGAAGATTGTCAAAGGCTTCCACAATGCCGCTGCAAACGGCCTTATACGACCATTTGCTCTTGCTGTTTACAAGCGAATCAATGGCGATTTCCAGCCACTTCTGATGAAGTGCGTTGGCGGAACCCTTCTCTTTCTCGTAGGGACGTACCCGGTACAGGCAGCGCATGAACAGGTCGCCGTAGACCACGCCCCGCAGCGCGGTGAACAGAAGGCCGGGGGAGAGCTTGAAGCCCTCGTTGGTCTCCATGCCGTTGGTGTTCAGGGAGATGACCGGGATATGCCCCAGTCCCGCCTTGTCCAGCGCCCGGCGGATGAAGCCCACGTAGTTGCTTGCCCGGCAGCAGCCGCCGGTCTGGGTCATCATCACGGCCAGCTTGTCCGTGTCGTATTTCCCGGAAAGCACCGCGTCCATGATCTGCCCCACCACGGTGATGGAGGGAAAGCAGGCGTCGTTGTTCACGAATTTCAGACCCATGTCGATGGCGGCACGGTTGTCGTTGGCAAGCACCTCGATGTGATAGCCGTACTTTTTGAAAATCGGCTCCAGCAGGTCAAAGTGAATGGGACTCATCTGGGGGGCGAGGATGGTGTACCCGGACCGATACATTTCCTTGGTGAACTCCGACCGGTGATAGGCGGCGGGCTTGGGCTGGGGGCGGATGCCCCGCGTCTGACGCTGGTTCATGGCGGCCAGCAGACTGCGGATGCGGATACGGGCAGCGCCCAGATTGTTCACCTCGTCGATTTTCAGGACGGTGTAGAGCTTGTTGCTGCCCTCCAGAATTTCGCACACTTGGTCGGTGGTGACGGCGTCCAGGCCGCAGCCGAAGGAATTCAGCTGAATCAGCTCCAAGTCCTCCCGATTCCGTACAAATTCCGCCGCGCTGTACAGCCGGGAATGGTAGACCCACTGGTCGTTGACCCGGAGGGGGCGTTCGGGGGTGAAATCGATGGGCAGGCTGTCCTCGGTGAGGACGGCAAGGTCATAAGAGGCAATCATTTCCGGAATGCCGTGGTTAATCTCGGGGTCAATGTGATAGGGTCTGCCAGCCAGAACGATGCCCCGCGCGTGATTTTCCGCCATCCATTGCAGCGCCTTTTGCCCCTCTGCACGAACGTCGGACTTGGCGCGCTGCTGTTCTTCCCATGCCTTGTGGACGGCAGCGCGGACTTCCTTCCCGTCGATGCCCCATTCTTCCTTACACAGAGCGGCCAGCCGGTCTGCGGCGATTTTCTCGCTGGTAAAGGCGAGGAAGGGACGGATGTAGCGGACTTCGCCGTCGGCCACGGCTTCCACGTTGTTTTTCAGATTCTCCGGGTAGGAGACCACGATGGGGCAGTTATAGTGATTCTGCGCGCCGGGGGTCTCCTGATGCTCGTAGAACACGCAGGGGTGGAAAATGGTCTTGACGCCTTCATTGATAAGCCATTGCACATGGCCGTGGGAGAGCTTGGCGGGGTAGCACTCGGATTCCGAGGGGATGGACTCCATGCCCAGCTCGTAAATTTTTCGGTTGGATTTGGGGGAGAGAACCACCCGAAAGCCCAGTTCCCGGAAAAATGTTGCCCAGAAGGGGTAGTTTTCGTACATATTCAGCACTCTGGGAATGCCGATGACGCCCCGGCTGGGATTTTCCAGCGGGGGATAGTCGAACATCCGCTTCAGCTTATAGGCCGTCACGTTGGGGCCTTTCCGCCCGGTTCCCGCGCCGCCCAGACCCTTTTCGCAGCGGTTGCCGGTGACATGGCGGCGTCCGCCGGGGAATTTGTTGATGGTCAGCATACACCGGTTGGAACAGCCGCCGCAGCGGGTGGTGGAGGTGGTGTAGGTCAGATTCAGGATGTCGTTCAGGGGAAGAGTGGTGCTTTCCTGACCGTGGTAACGCTCCCGCGCTACCAGCGCCGCACCGAAGGCACCCATAATGCCGGAAATGTCGGGGCAGGTGGCTTCCACTCCGGCAATCTTCTCAAAGGCGCGAAGCACCGCCTGATTGTAGAACGTGCCGCCCTGTACCACGATGTGTCTGCCAAGGTCGGCGGGGTCTGCCAGCTTGATGACCTTGTAAAGGGCATTCTTGATGACGGAGTAGGCAAGTCCTGCGGAAATATCCTGCACCGTGGCGCCCTCTTTCTGGGCTTGCTTGACGTTGGAATTCATGAACACGGTGCAGCGGGTGCCGAGATCAATGGGATTTTTGGCGAACAGTGCCTCTTTGGCAAACCCTTCTGCGCTGTAGCCAAGGGAATTGGCGAAGTTCTCGATGAAGGAGCCGCACCCGGAGGAGCAGGCTTCGTTCAGCAGAATAGTGTCCACGCTGCCGTTTTTCAGCTTGACGCACTTCATGTCCTGCCCGCCGATGTCCAGCACGCAGTCCACCTCCGGGTCAAAAAACGCGGCGGCGGTGCAGTGGGCGATGGTTTCCACCTCGCCCTCGTCCAGACAGAAAGCAGATTTCAGGAGGGATTCTCCGTAGCCTGTGGAGCAGGAGCGGGCGATGTGCGCGCCCTCGGGCAGCTCGTCCCGGAGACGCGCCATGGCATCCATGGCGGTGCGGATGGGGTTGCCCTGATTGTTGGCGTAATAGGAAAAGAGAAGCTGGCCGTCGCTGCCGATGAGCGCCACCTTCGTGGTGGTGGAACCGGCGTCAATGCCGAGGAAACAGTCACCCCGATACACGGACAGGCTCTCCCGGCGGACGACGGCTTTGCTGTGGCGGGCGCAGAACGCCTGATGGTCTTCCCGCGTGGCGAACAGGGGGTCGAGACGCTTTAATTCAAAGGCCATTTCCACGCCCTTGTCCAGCCGGTCGATCAGGCCGTCCATGCTGACGGCTTCGGCGTCGCCGGATTCCAGCGCCGCGCCCATGGCGGCGAAAAGATGGGAGTTTTCCGGGTCAACGGTGGTTTCGGGGGTGAGCTTCAGGGTGCGGATAAAGGCTTTTTTCAGCTCCGGCAGGAAATGCAGGGGGCCGCCCAGAAATGCCACACACCCCCGGATGGGCTTGCCGCAGGCAAGGCCGGAGATGGTCTGATTGACCACGGCCTGAAAAATGGAAGCGGCCAGGTCGGCGGTGGTCGCGCCCTCATTGATGAGAGGCTGAATGTCGGTTTTCGCAAACACGCCGCAGCGGGCAGCGATGGGATAAATTTCCTGATAATGCTCTGCCTGCGCGTTCAGTCCGGCGGCATCGGTCTGGAGCAGGGACGCCATCTGGTCGATGAAGGAGCCGGTGCCGCCGGCACACACGCCATTCATCCGCTGCTCCAGGCCGCCCCGGAAATAGATGATTTTGGCGTCTTCGCCCCCCAGCTCAATGGCCACGTCGGTTTGGGGCGCCACCCGCTCCAAAC
>OGPV01002324.1_pt1 | contig 11258 bp, 8 predicted proteins | sample 1553001 | NCBI WGS metagenome assembly OGPV01 (sample SAMEA2580268, study PRJEB22360) | human gut metagenome | biome: human gut; feature: human-associated habitat; material: faeces | place: Denmark | collected 2008/2010
CTGTTCTTTCTTATACTTATATATGTTATTTAGAATTACTGGTACCAACGAATTGCTCCGTTGCAATGCAACTCTCGCAATTCTAAAAACATTCGGTATCGTATATATATAAGAAAGGTTGGATATTATTATGTGGCTGGCTGATAACTGGAAGGACTACGAAGTCCTTGATACCTCTAACGGAGAGAAACTTGAGCGCTGGGGAAATTATCTTCTGGTACGTCCGGACCCTCAGGTTGTATGGAACACACCTCACACCAATCCGGGTTGGAAGAAAAAGAACGGACATTATCATAGAAGCAGCAAGGGAGGCGGTGAATGGGAGTTTTTCTCTCTGCCGCAGCAGTGGAGCATTCATTATGGAAAGCTTACCTTCCAGTTAAAGCCATTCTCTTTTAAGCACACAGGCTTATTCCCTGAGCAGGCTGCAAACTGGGATTGGTTTTCTAACCTGATTCAAAATGCAAACCGTCCTATTAAAGTACTTAATTTATTTGCCTACCCCGGCGGTGCAACACTTGCTGCAGCAGCTGCTGGCGCTTCTGTTACTCATGTAGATGCTTCAAAGGGCATGGTTGCCTGGGCAAAAGAAAATGCAGCATCTAGTGGACTGTCTGATGCACCGATTCGCTGGATTGTTGATGATTGTCAGAAATTTGTTGAACGAGAAATCCGACGCGGCAATCACTATGATGCAATCATCATGGATCCGCCATCTTATGGACGCGGACCTAAGGGTGAAATCTGGAAAATTGAGGATGCTATTCATCCACTCGTATCACTGTGTTCACAGCTACTTTCTGACAAACCGCTATTTTTCCTTATTAACAGCTATACAACCGGTTTTGCTGCTTCTGTCTTAACATATCTTCTTGGGCTTGAGGTTGTAAGCAAATTTGGCGGTCACGTTGTTTCTGATGAAATTGGTCTTCCTGTAACACAGTCTGGTCTTGTTCTTCCATGCGGTTCATCTGGTCGCTGGACAAGTATTTAATTATCAGACATAAAAAAACTGGTCTCCCGTGGGAGACCAGTTTTTTTTGTCTACTTATAAATTATTGTGGTACGCTCTGGAACAATGTCTGTCCCTCACCAAGTGGAAGATATCCAGCGTTTCCTGATGCATCCTCTACGTAAAGATAAAATGCACCTGGTTCATTTGCCGCCTGGATCAGCTTTCTTGGGAATACCTGTGTTCCCGTGCCAAGTGTTGCCGCTGGCGCAGCATCTGCTGCTGCCGAACTTAACAAATTCGTATCTGCTGCCAAAATATAATTAAACTGTTCCTGTGATGTTAGATCAACAAGCTCATATTCGTAGTTTCCAGTTGTCTCACTTAATGCATCCTCTGTAATCACACCATCCTTTAATTCATATGGAATCTTGCAGACATAACGGCCAAGACTGTCAATAGAAATTGGGCTTGTCACTGCTAACGTAAATCCACCATTTTCATCAAATGTTCCATTTGCGGAAGAAGGTGTAAGTACATGGGACGTATTATACAGGCGCGCTGCATTTCCATATCCGTTAAGCACGGTAAATGTTCCATCCTGCATAAGCGGTGTAGAAAGATCGGTTCCGCTTAATACGCGGAAACTGGTAACAGAGTTGTCTGCACCTGTTCCAACAACTACAATATTAAGCTGATTATCGGATGTATTTAAATCACATACCTCTACCTTATATGCTGCACTGATTCCTGTACCAACTGTATAATCGGTACCATTCACATTGACGATAAGGCTGGTTGTACTTCCATCCTCTGCTACCTCAGTACGATATTTGAAGAAGTCTGCTGCACCATCTCCATTAAGATCTGCCGTATAATTAGTTCCTTCTGCTGAAAGTGTAACTGCTGTTCCATCTGCAAATGAAATCTCTGTAGCTGGATCAGCCGGCTCTGTCTCTACCTGCGGAACTTCCTGCGGCTGAATCTGATTTAATCCTGTATAAGAAGATTTTACCACACCATTATGAACATTAAGTGCACCATCTTCAAACTGCATTCCATCCTGAGTCCATGACACATTGATGTAACTTGGTGTTCCTGCTGCATCTGTAAATGCAATCTGAATCAAATTACCAACTGCACTTGAACGATTCCAGAAATGAAGGTCTGTTGGTTCTGCACCAATCAGTGCGCTTACCTGTGACCAGATATCCTCTGCACCCGGCATCGCATCAAACTGACTCTTTGCCAGTTCCTGTGCTGCATACTCACTATAGCCTCCGTCAGAAGCAAGCAGATATGCAACTCCATTCATTCCATTGTCTAACTGTAAGCTTACGCCATCTGATACAAATACACCCGGAAGCAAATCTGCTACCATATAGCCATTTGCACCATCTGCTCCATAAATGCAGGAATATGATTCTCCTGTTGAAGTGGTGACGCTCAAAACAAACTGTGTTGTGCCATTTGCAATAGCATTAACACTGCATGATGCAACATCAGTGATTGGGAAAATCTCAACTGCATTGGAAGTAGAATCCTCTCCATTGTACCAGATTTCCTTTCGTCCGCCTACATCAACAAGTGCAAATGCTTCCTGAACACCATTTCCATTAAAATCGTAGAACATATAGCTGTTTCCTACAACACTTCCACCAGAATCTGCAGAAATCTTTGCAAGAATATTTTCTGCATTTCGCTCCGTTGGTGCTTCCGGCGTCTCATCTGGTGATGGATCTGTTGCTGGCGTCTCATCTGGTGACGGTTCTGGTGCTGGTGTCTCATCTGGTGACGGTGCTGGCGCTGGTGTCTCATCTGGTGATGGATTTGTCGCCGGCTGCTGCTCCGAAGATGGAGCCGGGGCTGGTGTCTGATCCGGTGATGGATTTGTGGCTGGCTGCTGCTCCGAAGATGGAGCCGGGGCTGGTGTCTGATCTGGGGACGGGGCTGGGGCTGGCGTCTGCTGCGGCTGTGACGCTGCCTGCTGTGCAGTCGTCGGCTGTGTTGGAACTGTCTGCTGCGCAGAGCTTGATGGCGTGGACGCATTATTGTCAAGTGAAAGTGAAGTTCCCTCAACTACCTCATCTGCCATATACTTCATATAATTCCATGCAAAGCTTCCCTTTACACAAATTGCCTTCTGAACCTTTGAAAAAGCAAGGTTTCCAATCTCTTCAACTGATTCCGGAACTACAACTTCTTTCAAAAGCTCAATATCAGACAATGCAGAATCATCCAGTTTCTTCATTCCATCTGGAAGCTTTAAATACTGAACTGACGTATTGTTCTTAAATGCATGTGAACCAATTGAAGTTACCGAATATCCGCCGATTTCTGCTGGAATACGAACAACTTGTCCCTGATCATTGTACTCAACAAGCTTTAACTCATCATTTGAAAGCTCATAGACATTTCTTCCAGAAGTAACCTTGTTGTCTTTGATTTCAACTACTTCAGTTTCTGTCTCCTTTTGAGTTTCTTTCTGTGTTTCTTTCTTCGTATCCGTATCCTGTATCTTATCTACTGTATACGGAATCTGCTTATTGCTCTTTTTTCCACTGCTGAAAAGAAGAACAATCAATACGATCATCGCAGCAATCAATGCAATTACTGTGACAATAATAACAACAAGAATACGATTTGTTTTTGGACGAGCCGGTTCATAATCATCATTGTCGTAATCATCATTACCGTAGCTGTCATCCTCTTCGTCATAATCGTAATCATCATTCAGATTTTCTTCATAATCATCATCTGAATCTGAATCGTAGCCTTGATCTGGCTGCTCTTCATAATTGTCTTGTACCTTGACTTTAGAGGGGCGTATCTTTGTTCCGCAAATTGGACAAATCGTGCTTCCCTGCGCTAGTCTGGCACCACATTTCGGGCAAATCATATGCTTCTCCGTTCTGCCGCATTTTTGCGGCTTTTTTTAAGTTATCGTCTGCGTGTAACGTAAACGATAACGCCTTTAACCTTTCGTATCATACCATAAGTATGAGTTTATTTCAATGTTTCAAATATCCAAAAACATTACATTTCTTTTACAAAACTGCGTCAATCCACGCGTTCCTTTCCCCAGAAAAATAATGCTACTGTTCCCGGGCCGGTATGAGTGCCAATTGTAGCACCAATCGGATAAATTTCAACTTTTCCATTTAAATTAGGAAAGCGGCTCTCAACAAGCATTGCAACAGCTTTTGCGTCATCCATACACTCTGACTGACAGATATAGCATTTGCCCGAATATGCCAAACCTCCCTCGGCATTTTCTTCCATCTTCTGAACGATACGCTGAATCACTTTTTTCTTCGTGCGCACCTTCTCTCTTGCTGTCAAATGTCCCTCATAGTCCACATTTAACAAAGGACAGATTCCAAGCATACCTCCAAAAAATCCAGCTGCCTTTGATACTCTTCCGCCTCTGATAAAAAAAGTAAGATCAGAAGTAAAAAACCAGTGCTGCAGTTTCTTTTTATTTTCACACACCCATGCATACAATTCATCTATACTCTCTCCTGCATCTCTTCTGTCTGCCAGAGTATCTACTAACAAACCATAACCTGAGGAAGCTGCCAATGAATCCACTACATAAATTTTTCTGTTTGGATATTCTTCTCTTACCTGTTCTGCTGCAATACATGCTGAATTGTAGCTGCCTGAAATTCCGCTTGAAAGCGTTAAATGAAGGATATCCTTTCCCTCATCAAATATTTTTCTAAAAAAATCTGCATACTCACCGATACTAACCTGTGATGTCTTTACATCCTCACCTGCAAGCATTCTGCGATATAATTCTGCCGGAGGCATCGTCTGACCAAGATCATCCAGATAGTCCGTTCCTCCTAGTTCATAGTGAAAGCACACATAGCGGATTCCACGCTTATCAAAATATTCCTTCGTCAAATCAGCTGTAGAACAGCAGCTGATGCAATATTCTGCCATACTCATCTCCTCCTTATAATTAAAGCATTAAAACAGTTACAGTATATCTTTTTTGCTTTGCAAATACAAGTAGCGTTAAAGAGAAAATGCACCGTTTATCATTCCTTATCTTTTTTTCAGAAAATGTTCGCGATTAGGATAAATTTCCCTAAACACCTCTAAAGCAGCTCTTTGAAGCGGCTCAAATTCTTTTTCCATTCGCAGACTATGAGGTGCATCAAACACAATTCTGCTTATTTGTTCAGCGATCTTTCCTGCAATGCTTTCATCTGACAGCTGTCCCATTCCAAAAATAACAGAAGTAAAGCCACGTCCTCCTGTACTAATCTCAATATATTTTCTGCATGTGTTTTTTAACTCTAAAAAAATTATTTCCTGCTGAGTCTTTGGCTTTCTTTCAAATTCATATAAATTCAGACCAAGAATAGCTTCTATCGCAAGCCTTTTCTTTCTGCCTCCCAAATCCATGCTTCCACTTTCTACAATATATTTTAAATTCATAAGATAACCAACAAACATATCCTTCCTTGGCTTACCTTTTCCATATCTGGTCTCCCAGAGCTTCATTCGAAGTTTATCTTCTTCACTTATGGTTTCATTTTTATTTTCCAGAAGCATCTGCTGTCTTTTAAGCGGATCTGTCTGTTCATAATAGTTTATCAGCCAATCTTCCATTTTCAATCTTTCCTTTCCGAAAATGAACCTTTTTATTGTTCCATAAATGATTCCACATTTTCTGCCGTCACCTTTTGATACGGCAAAAAGATATATCGTTCATTTTCCAGATCCTCCTTTGGCGGTGTCTGACCTTGAAACAGTGTCATCGCAAGACGCGAAATCTGCTCAGCTTGTCCATGCCTGTCATTATACACAGTCCCCTGAATGGTGCCTTTTTGGACAGCATCCAATGCACCTTCCAAACCATCTATTCCAAAAATCATCGGACGTCTGTCTTTATCATAATCAAGTGCATCATACGCAGCAACTGCACCAAGAGCCATCTCATCATTATTAGAAAGCACTAGTTCAATCTCGTCTCCATATTGATTAATCAGCTGTGTCATCTTATTTTCAGCTTGTCCACGATTCCAGTTTGCAAACTGGAAACTTAGTCTTTCTAATATAATGCCCTGTTCTTTAATTGTTTTTACCACACTGTCTGTTCGAATGATTGCATCCTGATGACCTGTCTCACCCTCAAGAAGTACATATTGAATCTTTCCGTCCTGATTTCGATCTACTGCGTCATTGTCTCGTATCATATCTGCTGCAATCTCACCCTGCATCATACCAGACTGTCTGGCATCTCCACCTACATAATACAGCTTATCCCACTGCATCAAATCCTCTCTCACTGGCTCTCTATTAAAGAAAATAACAGGTATATTTTCCTTTTTTGCCATCTTTATTATATTTGACGGCTCTGTCCTGTCAACGAGATCAACAGCAAGTATCTCACAGCCAGCATCAAGCATTTCCTTCACAACTTCATTTTGAATCTTCTGATCATTTTTTCCATCCCTTACAGTCATAATCACCTTTAGAGAATCTGACTCGTATTCTGCCAGATCTTCCTTCAGACAATCTGTAAGCGCATTAATAAAGGGGTCATCCTGCGTGTATAGCACAACACCAACACGAAGAACATCTCTTTTTTTCTCACTATTCGCCGTACATCCTGTCAGACACAACAACATGCATCCGATCAGAATACTTCTTATCTGATACTGTTTCATTGAAATCTCCATTCCTTTTTGGCTGACTATATGCAAATTCTCAATCATACGTATGAAGAAAATGCTGTACCTCTTCTCTGAAAATATCTTCTTTATGCAGCAGATGATACTCAATCGTCTGGTTGTTAATCGTATACAGATGATTTTTCAGCACTTTTGAAATTTCTATAGCGCTATGATATCCCATTCCATATCCATCTATCGCAATCAATCCGTCAATCACAGAATCATCAAGATAATATACACACTTTATACTATTTCCAATCCCATAGATTTTCGTGTCACTCTCTTTTTTCTGTGCATACATCCCTGCTACCTGCTCTAAGGCACTTGTGTCAAATACAATCAAATAGTCAACTGGCTGCTGCTCTTTTAACCTCTGTGTAATTTCCATATCATATGTGATATTCATATCAAACTGAATCTCACATCCCGTATCAGAAAGCACATCTAATACACCCTGCATACATTTATCAGTACAGTCTGTTTTCTTAAATCCGCTTATAATTCCAACAGTTTTGCCTTGAATATTATTTTGATTGCGGCTTAATAAGTCCTGTGCCAATGTATATCCCATACGGTAATAGTCCGGCGTAATAACAGGCAAATCAGAATATTTTGATATATGGTCTTCCTCTTTTTCACGCAGCGCATCATTTGCTACAAGAAGCATTGGCTTTTGTACGCGAATTTCTCTAAGCATATCAATAGTATCCCTGCCCGGCGCCGCCTGAACAATAAATGCATCAACCTGATTATCCAGCTGATCATAAATCAAGTTCTTCTCCTCATCTGCATTTTCAATTTCATCTGTATTGCAAATAATCAAATGTATATTTGCGATTCCAGCTGCCTGCTTTAGACCATTCATAAAGGAGTTCCATTTTTCATCACCTGATTTTTCAACAATAACTGCTACACGCTTCTGAGGCTTTTCATCTTCAAAAATCAGATGCACACAAAACAGCAGTAATATGCCAAGACAAATTTCTGCTAACAAAAAAGTAGTTTTTGTTTTTTTCATGATTCACCCTCTTTTCTGACTGGCTTTCCCGGAGTCTCAAGCACTTCACAATTTTCCTTAGTGTATGGCACAGCAGGTAAATGAATCGTGACCGTTGTTCCCTCATCTGGTTCACTCTCCACAATAAGGCCATATTTATTTCCAAACATCAGCTGAATACGCGTGTGCACATTAATGAGTCCTACACCAGAACCATGTTTGGGTCCTTTCTGATTATCTTTTAAAATATTTTCTACATCTTCATGACGCATTCCCATTCCATTATCCGTAACTGAAAGATAGATTTCTGCATCATCTTTCCAGCCTTTGACAATAATTTTAGGCTGGTCATCCTCATCCATATTTCCTACACCATAATATATAGCATTTTCAAGAATCGGCTGCAAAATAAGCTTTACCGTACAAAACGGATAAATTTCTTCTGAAACATCATATTCTGTCACAAAACGCTCCTTGTAACGATACTTTTGAATATTCATATAATTTTTGCAGTGCTTTAGCTCATCCTCAATACTAATAATCGTTTTTCCTCTTGACAAACTGATTCTAAACAGCTTGGCCAGCTCAGATATCATAAAAACTGCATCCTGATTTTTATTGGCCTCAACCATCCAAGTGATAGATTCCAAAGTATTATAAAGAAAATGCGGGTTGATCTGACTTTGCAGTGCTGCCAGTTCACTCTTTCTTCTCTCATTCTGCTGCTTCACAATTTCTTTCATTAACCGCTCAATTTCTTCATACGAATGCTGGACAGATTTTCCAAGATGACGAATCTCATATGAGCCTCCAATATAGATATCAGGCTTTTCCCCAGCCTCATATGCCCTTACAGATGCATCCAGTTTAAGAATTGGACTTGAAATTCTTTTCGACACAATGCGATTGACTAAAAGAAGCATCATGATCAACATAATTACAACAATTACCATATAAATACGAAACTGCTCTCGGCTGTCTGTCATAATATCCTGCTTTACAATACCTACCATCTTCCATCCCGTATATGATATAGTGCTTACAATTGCAGTCTGCTTATCTCCACTTGGGCTGCGCAAATTTTTATATACACCATCTTCATTGCTGCATACAATACTGAAATCTTCCTCAAACAATCCATTGCTGATTTCATTTGCATAAGGATGATAAATCAGATTTCCTTCCCCATCACAGACATAATAATATCGCCCCCTGTTTTGATCATTCACCTGATTCATCATTTCCTCAATAAAGGAATATTTCATATCAACAAGCAAAATACCATTTTCAGGTCTGTCTCCATCAATACCGTCTACCGCACGACTTAGGGAAATCACCCAATGATAGCTCTTTGCATCATCCTGAAATAAATTCTGCATATGAGGCGTTGAAAAGTGCATATTTTCAATTTCCTCTGCTGCATTTTCAAACCAAGACTGCCAAAGCACCTCTATGCCATCCTTCTGCAGCGTAACTGGCTCTGCCACAATAAGATTTCCTTCCATATCATAAAGCGCAATACTCTGTATTTTGTCCTTATTAAAATCATATAGAAAACTCAGCTGCTGATTAAACTCCGGACTAGACACATCAAATGCCTGTATAATATTATATGTGACAGTATCTGAAATCTGTCTCATATTTTTCAGATACTGCTCCATGGAATTGACTGTGCTTTCCATCAGGTTTTGTGTGTTGCGAACTTCATTCTGACGCATAGCCATTTCATATCGATTGTAAAGCAATAACCCCATAGATATAGACGTAATTACCGTCATCAAAGAAAGAACCGTCATAATGACAGACTGAATATCTGACACTTTTCTTTTTTTCATACTCATTTTCCCATATGCTCTGTGCGATATTTTGAAGGCGACATTCCATATTTGCGTTTAAAAACATATCCAAAATAGTTTGCGTCCTCATAGCCAACATGTTCTGCAATTTCATAATTTTTTTCATTTGTTTCAAGCATCAGATGAACAGCCTGCTGCATTCTGTAATCTGTCAAATATGTAATAAATGAAATGCCCACTTCTTTCTTAAAAATAGAAGAAAAATAGGAATTTGATACACCAAGCTTTGAACATACGGTATCAAGTGACAGATCTGCATCTGCATACTCATCACGAACAATATTTTTTGCTTCTGAAATAAGGTAACGCAGTGAAGAATTTCTGGCATTTTTTAGTTCATCACTGATCGATAGTGCTACTCTGACAAGCCAGGCCATTAATGCACTTTCATCCATCTTTGTAATTTCTTCATACGCATTTTTGATTTCTCCGGCATGATCTTCAAATTTCATATGATTATTTCCACAGAAACGATATAGATGCCCTACAATTTCCAGCACAGTAAAATTATACTGCATAATTGTTTTTGCATTATCTTTTAGTTCCTTCACTAAAGAAAAAACTGCATGTTCAATATCTTCACGTACCCCAATATGAACTGCCTTGAACACATCATTCATATTAATATCATCTGGCTGCATGGAAAGTCCCTGCCCCTTCGGTGCAATATCTGCAATATTGATAGAACAGCCTGATCCGTAAATAACACGATACGAAAGTGCTTCCCATGCCCCTTCATAGGAAAAACGAAGATTTGATACTTCATTGCACACCTTACCTATTCCAACAGTAACAACTGCACCAAAAAAGCGGTCTGCCCATTTGCAGAAGCGGTCACAGTCATCCGTCAGTCTCGTGATTTCATCTTCTTTGCCTAAATTTGCTACCATAACAATATTTCCCAGATAAGAAAAATATCTGCAGTCCCATTTGCCGCGGAATTTTTCCTTTACTTCTCTTTGTACAGATATCGAAAGCAGAAGTGGTGTCATCCCGTCAGGAACATGATTTTCTGATGTATGGAAAACAGCGCAGCAAAAATATGAACCTGGCAAAGAAATCTGATAATCATTTAAATATTTATTTATTTCACTGTCCGAAATGCGTCCCTCCACAAGAGAACAAAAGAAATTTGTTTGAAGTACAGGAAGGGAATCTGTGTAGTACTGCTCTAGCTTTCTGACATTTAATTTTTCTTCTCTCTCTTTATCGAGTACGTTTTTTAATCGTTTGAGACATTCAGAAAGCTCATTTGCATTGATCGGTTTTAATATATACTCTTCAATTTCAAGATGAACTGCTTCTTTGGCATATTCAAACTCGTCAAATCCAGTCAGAATTAAAATTCGCACGCCTGGATTCTCTTCCTTTAAATTACGTGCCAGTTCCAATCCATTCATATATGGCATTTTGATATCGGTAATGACCACATCTGGCTGCAGTTTTTCTGCTATTTCCATAGCTTTTACACCATTCTGTGCTTTTCCGATTACCTCAAATCCCAATTCTTCCCAATTAATTCTTTGTTCAATTGCATTTCTGACTTCTTCCTCATCATCTACAAGAAGTACTTTATATGTAGTCATCTATATTCCTCCATGTTTACTAAGAAATCTTTCTGCATTTACAAAAAATGGCACGAACTTCTTTATAAATAGATTCGTGCCATCTTCATTATACTCTTTTTTTACCAATTTTCCACTAGTAATATTATTTTTTTATACATTTTTTGTGCATTACTTCTTCTTTACGTACTTGAGACA
>OGPV01002325.1_pt1 | contig 11255 bp, 7 predicted proteins | sample 1553001 | NCBI WGS metagenome assembly OGPV01 (sample SAMEA2580268, study PRJEB22360) | human gut metagenome | biome: human gut; feature: human-associated habitat; material: faeces | place: Denmark | collected 2008/2010
AGGATGCCGACCCCCCCCCGGGGCCCCCACCATGCCCGGGGGGGGAGCCGATGAGGCGGGCAACGTTGTGCTTCTCGCCGTATTCGCTCATGTCGATGCGGATAAGTCCGCGCCGCTCGTCGAAAAGCCACTTCGAGACCTCCTTGGCCAGCAGCGTTTTACCCACGCCCGTAGGGCCGACGAAGAGGAAGACTCCCATCGGGCGCCCCTCCTCCTTGAGCCCGCTCCGCGAGCGGCGGATGGTCCGGGCGATGCGCTCGACAGCCTCCTCCTGTCCGATGACCCGCTCCGAAAGGTAGGCTCCGAGCTGCTGCAGGCGGAGCCGTTCGTCGCCCGAGACCCGCTCGGCGGGGATGCCCGTCATGGCGGTGATGACCTCGCGGACGTGGCGTGCGGTCACCTCGGCCGGCCGCTGCTCCAGCGTGCGGCGCCACGCGGCGCGCCGTTCACCGAGCTGCGCCCGCAGCGTGAGCTCCTGCCGGCGGGTAGAAGCGGCCTTTTCGCAGGCAAACTGTTCGACGGCGTGGCGATGCTCGCGCCGTACGGCCGCAAGTTCGGCCTCTATGCGGCGCAGCGGCTCCGGTTCGCGGGCCGCCTGCAGGTGGACCCGTGCGCCGACCTCGTCCAGCGCATCGATGGCCTTGTCGGGGAAGTGCCGGTCGGTGATGTAGCGTCCGGTCAGCTCGACGCAGGCCTGCAGCGCCTCTTCGGTGTAGCGCACGCGGTGGTGCGCCTCGTAGACGGGGGCCACGTTGTGCAGAATCCGCAGCGTCTGCTCGGGAGTCGTCGGTTCGACGGTCACCCGCTGGAAGCGGCGCTCGAGGGCGGCGTCCGACTCGATGTCGGTGCGGTATTCGTCGAAGGTCGTGGCGCCGATAATCTGCAGTTCGCCCCGTGCCAGCGCCGGTTTGAGGATGTTGGCCGTGTCGAGGCTCCCCTGGGTCGAGCCTGCGCCGACGATGGTGTGCACCTCGTCGATGAAGAGCAGCGTCTGCTTCGAGCGGCGCAGTTCGTCGAGCAGCTGCTGCATCCGCTCCTCGAATTCGCCGCGGAACTTCGTCCCGGCCACCAGCGACAAGATGTCGAGCGCATAGAGCCGCTTGCCCGCCAGCGTGTGGGGCACCTCGCCCGCGACGATGCGCAGCGCCAGCCCCTCGACGATGGCGCTCTTGCCCACGCCTGCCTCGCCGATGAGCACCGGATTGTTCTTCTTGCGGCGCGAGAGAATCTGTACGACCCGTTCGATTTCCTCTTCGCGGCCCACTACGGGGTCGATTTTGCCGTCGCGTGCGAGCCGTGTGAGTTCGACGCCGAACTTTTCGAGCAGCGACGAGGGGTCCGGTTCGCGGGTGTGCTCCGCCGCGTTGCGCTCGTCCGGGTCGGGCTGCAGGAGCCTGAACTCCCCGGGGGCGGACTCGTCGGGAAGTCGGCGCACGTCGTCGGCGAGCCGTTCGGCCGTGATGCCGTAGAGCTCCAGCACGTGGGCGGTGACGGTCGTCCGGTCGGCCGCGATGTCCTGCAGTGCGTGGGCCGTCGTGAGGCAGCTGGCCGAGGCGTCGGCCCGGGTGTGCAGAGTGTCGATGAACTTCCGGAAGAAGTGTTCGGGCGAATGGTGCTCCGCGCCCGTGACGGAGAGTATGTCGTGTTCGATACGAAGCCGCACCTGGTGCAGCTCCCATTCCTTGAGACGGGCCGTGAGGAGCTGGCAGGCGAGCGACTCTTCGTCGCGAAGCATCTCCAGCATGAGGAAATCCTTCAGCGAGCGGGTTACGCCGGTTCGTGTCGTGTCGAAGGCCGTACGGGCAATGATGCCTTCGAGCCGTTTCGAGATTCTAATCTTCATGGTTGCGTCCTTTTGAATTTCGCATGGATAACGTTGGACGCTTACGGTGTAGTATGCGGGCGTTTTTGTTTGGCGTTGGGTGTATTTCGTTGATTTTCAGGTCGTGTATTTCGCTGCTTCAGTCTCCTTCGATTGCGGGATGCGTGCCTTATCTGGTTGACAAACAGTTGCTTGTTTCCGGAGGATGAGGCGTGCGCGGCGGATGCGGAAAAAATCGTGGAGTTTTTTGCATCGGGTGGGGCTTTGTGTGCTCAATATTCTTATATTGACGTCTTTACGCGTGTTGATTTTCGCGTGCGCCTGTTGTTCGCTTTGGACGCAATCGTATAGCAAAAGGTTTTTATGGACGTTTTTGTTTGTCTATAGAGTCCCTTTGATGCTTCCGATGGGCGGCGCCGGCACCGGAACGGGGCTCCGATGAGGCGTATATGTAATAAAAAAGGTGGCAGACACCGTCTGCCACCTCGGATAAAGAGATGTATCCGAATGTTCGTGAATGCCTGTCAAAGCGAAGAGCGGGGCCACTCGCCGACCTCCATGTCGCGCATCTCGCCCTTGTCGATGACCAGGCGGATGGCTGTCCGCACCTTGTGCACGCCGTAGTTGCCGGCGGCGCCCGGATTGACGGCAAGCAGCGAGTAGACGGGGTCGTACATCACGCGCAGGATGTGCGAATGGCCGCAGACGAAGAGTTTGGGTTCGACCTGCCGGATGCGGGCGAGTGCCCGCGGGTCGTAGCGGCGGGGGGGGGGGGGGGGGGAAACGCATCTCTTTATGGCGGGGTTCACGCGCGGGGTCAACCCGCCGATGTGGGTCATCAGCACCCGGACCCCTTCGCAGTCGAAGGCGAGCACGTCGGTGAAGGTACGGCGGAGAAGCCCTCCGTCGATGTTGCCCGTGACGGCCCGCAGCGGTTTGAAGGAGGCGATGAGGTCGGCCGTCTCGAGCGAGCCGATATCGCCTGCATGCCAGATTTCGTCGACATCGCGCAGAAAGTCGCGCAGCGTGTCGTCGAACGTGGAGTGGGTGTCGGAGATGATGCCGATGCGTTTCATGATTCGGTGTGTGGTTCGGTTGTCGGGTTGCGCGTTGGCGGCTACCAGGCCGAAATCTGGCTGTTGAGCCACTCGGTGCGCAGGGTGTAAATCTCCTTGAGCCGGTCGACCGCCTCGTCGAACGTGAGCCATTCGTCGCCGTTGGGGTAGCCGGTGTTGTTGATGGAGGGCCAGCGCTCGCGGTTGCGCACCTCGGCCTGGGCGATGGCCGTGCGCTCGCGTTCGATGAATTCGGGAACGCTCTGCAGGAAGGGGTACCACTCCTGCCAGCGGCTCTTCACGGCGTTGCGGAAGGTGGCGTTGTGGAGCAGCAGCATGTTCCACCAGTTGCGTTCGTGCCACGGATAGATGGACGACGGATAGGTCATTCCATAGTTGACCCACTGCGTGGCCGTATGGGAGACGAGCGTCTCGTAGTCGAAGTCCCAGATGGGGCCGGCGAAGAGCTTGCCGCCGCGGTCCTTGTAGAAGTAGATGCTCTTCGGGTGGAGCATCTCGTGGTTGGCCGTCACCTCGAAGCAAATCCAGAAGTCGGCCAGCGACTCCATGTCGAGGTATTCGAAGGGCGCGGCGTCGTTGTCGCCCGTGTTCCGGCTCTGGGCGGCGACCACCTCGTCGACGCGGTTGACGTAGTCGCGGATGTAGGCGAACTGCTCGGGAGTGAGGTCTTCGGGGTCGGGATACTTGATGTTGACCGGGATGTCGGTCGTCGCCGAACGGAAGCGCTGCTCCTCGTCGTAGTTGGTGTCGAATTCGAGCAGGTAGCCTCCCGTGACGGCTTCGCCGTCGATGTCGGTCGTCTCCATTTCGGTCACGTTGACGCGGTTCTTGTCGACCTTGATTTGCTCGGTCAGCAGGTAGAGCCCGTCGTAGCTGCCGTTGAAGTAGAGCTCGACATACTCGTTGCGGGTGGTCCAAGCCAGATGCGAATTGGCCCCGATGTGGTAGGCGACGCGGTTGCGCAGGTTGGTGCGGTCCATGTAGTTGGCAATCAGGCACCAGCGCTTGTGCTTGGGCATGCCGAGCACCTCCTGCTTCGAGTCGAGTTTCAGTGCATAGGGCTTCTTCTCCCAGCCCCAGGTCGTGTTGCCGCGCCCCTTGACCTCGACGGCCATCTGCTCCAGGGAGGGGAAGTAGCCCTTGCCGTCGATTTCGATGGTGCCGGCCACCCACGTCTCCTTGTCCAGAACGGGGCCTTCGGTCGTCACGCGCACCACCGGAATGGCGAACTCGGCGCGGCTGACACGGATGGGCTCCGAGACGAAGTTCACCCTGTCGCAGCGGAGTACGAGTGTTTCGTCGTAGCTCTCCTCGCCGCCGCTGTCGAGGATGGTGAGGCGGAAGAGTCCTTCGCCCGTCCGTTCGATGTGGCTCGTATAGTAGATGGAAACTTTGTCCGATTCAGGGTTTTCCAGGCGGAAGTCTTTCTCCTCGAGCGGCGAGTCGGAGGGGGTGACGGTGATGTCGGTTGTGGCCGAACCGTTGCGCGTGAGTTGGAACGTGAGGGTCGAAAGCGAGATTTCGACCTTGGCGGGGCCAGTTCCCGAATCCTCCTTCGAGCAGGAGAAGAGCGTTCCGGTCAGGAGCATGCAGCAAAACAGAAATCGTTTCATAGTATGGTAAGTTTGTTCGGTTATCGTTTGGCGTCTGACGCCGTTGCGGGGTGTGTCGCGGGGCGAGGCGGCCCGCCGGGCTTCAGTATTTCCCCTTCCAGAGCCGCTCGATGCGTTCGGCGATTTTCGCCTCGGAGGCGTTGCCCGTGTTTGGCTCGTAGAAGCGGGTTCCCTCGAGTCCCTGGGGCATGAATTCCAGTTCGGCGAAGTTGCCCTCGTAGTCGTGGGCGTATTTGTACCCCTTGCCGTAGCCTTCACGCTCCATCAGCCGTGTCGGGGCGTTGCGCAGGTGAAGCGGCACGGGGCGGTTGTTCGTATCGTGTTCGACCTGGGCCAGCGCCCGGTTGATGGCCATGTAGGCCGAGTTGCTCTTGGGCGAGGTGGCCAGATAGACGGTCGTCTCGGCCAGCGTGATGCGCGCCTCGGGCATGCCGATTTTGTGGACCGTGTCGAAGCAGGCGTTGGCCAGCAGCAGCGCGTTGGGGTTGGCCAGCCCGACATCCTCCGAGGCCAGAATCACCAGCCGCCGCGCGATGAAGCGGGGCTCCTCGCCGCCCGCGAGCATCCGCGCCAGGTAGTAGATGGCGGCGTTGGGGTCGCTGCCCCGCACCGACTTGATGAAGGCCGAGATGACGTCGTAGTGCTGCTCGCCGTTCTTGTCGTAGAGGGCGATGTTCTGCTGCAGGCAGTCGGTCACGTAGCGGTCCGTCAGCGTGATTTTTCCTTCGGTGGCCCCCACCAGGATGTCGAGTATGTTGAGCAGCTTGCGGGCGTCGCCCCCCGAGAACTTGAAGAGCGCCGCCGTTTCGCGCACCTCGATGTCGCGGGAGCGGAGCTCCGTGTCGGTCGTCAGGGCGCGGTCGAGCAGGCGTTGCAGGTCGGCATCCTCCATCGGGCGGAGCGTGTAGACCTGACAGCGGCTCAGCAGCGGCGAAATCACCTCGAACGAGGGGTTCTCGGTCGTGGCGCCGATGAGTGTCACGACCCCCTGCTCGACGGCGCCGAGCAGCGAGTCCTGCTGCGACTTGTTGAAGCGGTGGATTTCGTCGATGAACAGGAAGGGCGGTTTGGCGTCGAAGAAGCGCTGGCGCTTGGCCGACTCGATGACCTCGCGTACCTCCTTGACCCCCGACGTGACGGCCGAGAGGGTGAAGAAGGGGCGCTCGAGCTGCGTGGCGACAATCTTCGCCAGCGTGGTCTTGCCCACGCCCGGAGGTCCCCACAGAATGAACGAAGGGACGTTGCCCGTCTCGAAAAACTTGCGGAAAACGCCGTTGCGCCCCACAAGGTGCTCCTGCCCGATGTATTCATCGAGCGTACGGGGGCGGAGTCGTTCGGCCAGAGGTGCGGACATGGGTTGCGGAGTTATGGGTGCTGGATGCTGGACGGAGCGGAGTTGGCCCGGCGCTCGGCCCGTTGCCCCGTCCGGGGCTGGGCCGCGTAGCTTTGCGGCAGGCCCGAAGACCTGCCGCACGGCTGTGCGCGCCGGGGCGCGCGTTGTCCGGGAAAATCAGAATACGAACTTCTCGGTCTTCATCTCGCCGAGGCTGAGGAGCTTCGGAACGAGGGTCGTGAAGTGGGGAGCCTGCTCGTGGGCGGCGAGCGCCTTGGCATCGCTCCACGTTTCGCAAATCATCAACACGTCGCGCCGCGTTGCGCTCTCGAAGATGTCATAGGCTACGCAGCCGGCGTCCTTGAGCGAGGCGGCCGTCAGTTCACGGGCCGTGCGGAGCAGCTCCTCACGGTTGGATTCCGTCGTACGGATGAATACATTGAGACGTATCATTTTGTGCTTTTTTTGAGGTTCGTGATTGTTTTTGTCGGTTCCAAAAATAGGCATTTTTCGCCGAATGGCCAAGATTTTTCCGTCGCGGCTTACATCCGGCACTCCACGGCCACCTTGATGACCCCCTCGGCGCGGCTCTCGAAGAGGCGGTAGGCCTCCATGATGCGGTCGAGCGGATAGCGGTGCGTGATGAGCGGCGTGGTGTCGATGCGCCCCTCGGCGATGAGCCGCAGAATCTCGGCGCAGTCGCAGCCGTCGACCCCGCCCGTCTTGAAGGTGAGGTTCTTGCCGTACATCTCGGGCAGCGGCAGCACCTGCGGACCGTCGTAGAGCGCTACGATGACCACCACGGCATTGGGCCGGGCGCACTCCCATGCCAGGCGGAACGTCTCGTCGCTGCCGGCCACCTCCAGCACGCGGTCCGCGCCGCCGTGGTCGCTGTGGCGCCGCACGAAGTCGCGGCACTCCCCGGGTGCGGTCACCAGCACTTCGGGGTAGTGCTCCTCCACGAAGCGGCGCCGTTCGGGCGACCGTTCGCAGACGATGATGCGCCGGGGGCGGCGGAGCATCGCGCAGAGCAGCGTGCAGATGCCCGTGGGACCCGCCCCGATGATGAGCAGCGTATCCTCCTCCGAAATCTCGGCGATGCGGGCGGCCCAGAAGCCCGTGGCGAGGATGTCGCCGGCGAAGAGCGCCGCCTCGTCGCTCACCGTGTCGGGAATGCGCGTCAGCCCCTGCTCGGCGTGGGGTACGCGCACGTATTCGGCCTGTCCGCCGTCGATGCGGCATCCGAGCGCCCAGCCCCCGTCGGGGTCGGTGCAGTTGTTGACGTAGCCGTGGCGGCAGAAGAAACACTCGCCGCAGAAGGTCTCGACGTTGACCGCCACGCGGTCGCCCGGGCGGAGCGACGTGACGCCGGAGCCGACCTGCTCGACGACGCCCACCATCTCGTGGCCGACGGTGACGCCCTCGACGGCGCGCGGCACGCTGCCGTGGAGGATGTGCAGGTCGCTGGTGCAGATGCTCGCCAGCGTGACGCGCACCAGTGCGTCGCGCGGGTCTTCGAGGCGGGGCAGGGGCTTTTCGCGGAGTTCGAAGCGTCCGCGGCCGACATAGGTGCAGGCTTTCATGGTTCGGCGATGTGTTCGTTCGGACAAAGATAACCAATCATTCCCGAAAACGGTGCGCCGCCGCGGACTCTTTTCCTTAGGTTGCCTCGCCTGCAGGATACGCGCCGGGCGGGTTTCGGACAAAAAGCATTGCGCGCGTTCCGATTTCGGATGAAATTGTTGCATATTTCGCAGAATTTCGTATATTTGTCACAACATCTCGAGGACGTAAGTTTGCCTCCGGAGTCCGGACGAACAGGTCGGAGTGACGGTGTGATGAGAAGCACGGGATTTCCGGAAACCTACAGCGGACTGCTGCACCACGTCTCCTCAATGTAAAACGGCTGCCGAGGTGCGGGCGGCAAGAATATCGTAGTGATTATGGAAGAAAAGGTACAACAGCCGCAGGGCAAGGATGTGCAGGGCCAGACGATTATCATCAACCAGCCCGCCGAAAAGAAATCGAACGGAATCGGAACGGCCGGCTTCGTGCTTGCACTGCTGGGCCTGATTTTCTCGTGGGTGCCCGTGCTGGGGTGGATTCTCTGGGTGCTGGGTCTGATTTTCTCGCTCATCGGAGTCTTCCGTACGCCGCGCGGATTGTCGATTGCCGGTCTGGTCATCTCCTTCCTGGGGCTGATTCTGCTGATTGTCCTGCTGGGTGCAATCGGCATGGCTGCTGCTGCCATGTAGGACTGTGGACCGATGTCGCAGGGCGCCTTGCTGCGCTCTCCGACCAATGAAAAACGGACCTTCGGGCCGCATGGGCGGCGCGGAGGTCCGCTTTTCATGCTCGCCGGGATGTCCGGGACGGTGAGCCGGTCCGGCGCCGTACGGCGAAGCTGAAATGCATCAGGCGGGGTCTCCATTCCGGAGACCCCGCCTGACGTTTCTGCCTGGTTCCCGTTCGGAGGGAACCGTTATTTCTCTTCGGGCTTGCGCAGCTCGAGGTAGAGCTCGTCGAGTTGCGACTGGTCCAGATACGACGGAGCGTCGAGCATCACGTCGCGGCCGGCGTTGTTCTTCGGGAAGGCGATGTAGTCGCGGATGGACTCCGAACCGCCGAAGAGCGAGCAGAGCCGGTCGAAACCGAAGGCGAGACCTCCGTGAGGGGGCGCGCCGAACTTGAAGGCGTTCATCAGGAAGCCGAACTGCTCCTGGGCACGCTCGGGCGTGAAGCCCAGACATTTGAAGATGCGGGCCTGGAGCTTGGCGTCGTGGATACGAATCGAGCCGCCGCCGATTTCGGTGCCGTTGCAGACGAAGTCGTAGGCATTGGCGCGGACGCGTCCCGGGTCGCTCTCGAGGAATTCGGCATCCTCGGGCTTGGGCGAGGTGAAGGGGTGGTGCATCGCGTAGAAGCGCTGCGTCTCCTCGTCCCATTCGAACATCGGGAAGTCGACCACCCACAGCGGGGCGAACTTCTTCGGGTCGCGCAGCCCGAGCTGCTGGGCCACCTCGAGACGCAGGGCGCAGAGCTGCGTGAGCGTCTTGAATTTGGCGCCGCAGAGGATGAAGACCATGTCGCCGGCCTTGGCGCCGCAGCGCTCGGCCATGGCGCGCACCTGCTCCGGCGTGAAGAACTTGTCAACCGACGACTTGACGCCCGACTCCTCGACGCGGAGCCAGATGAGTCCCTTGGCACCCACCTGCGGACGCTTGACATACTCGGTCAGCGCGTCAATCTGCTTGCGGGTGTAGGTCGCGCAGCCCGGGGCAGCGAAGCCCGTGATGTATTCGGCGCTGTCGAAGACGCTGAAGCCGTGGCCCTTGGCCAGGTCCGTAAGGTCGGCGAACTCCATGCCGAAGCGCAGGTCGGGTTTGTCCGAACCGTACTTCTCCATCGCCTCGAGCCAGGGCATGCGGCGGAAGGGCTCCGTGAAGTCGATGCCCATAACCGTACGGAACATGTGCTTGGCCCAGCGCTCGAAGACCTCGAGCACGTCCTCCTGCTCGACGAACGACATCTCGCAGTCGATTTGGGTGAACTCGGGCTGACGGTCGGCGCGCAGGTCCTCGTCGCGGAAGCAGCGCACAATCTGGAAGTACTTGTCGTATCCGGCCACCATGAGCAGCTGCTTGAGCGTCTGCGGCGACTGGGGTAGGGCGTAGAACTGGTTGGGATTCATGCGGCTCGGCACGACGAAGTCGCGTGCACCCTCGGGCGTGGAGCCCACCAGATAGGGCGTTTCGATTTCGAGGAAGCCTTCGGCGTCGAGGAAGCGGCGGATTTCCTGGGCCATCTTGTGGCGCAGGATGAGGTTGCGCTGCAGGGGCGGGCGGCGCAGGTCGAGGTAGCGGTACTTCATCCGCAGGTCATCGCCGCCGTCCGACACCTCTTCGATGGTGAAGGGCGGGGTCTGCGCCTCGTTGAGGATGGTGACCTCCTCGGCCGCCACCTCGATGTCGCCCGTGGGCATCTTGGGGTTCTTCGACGAACGTTCGACTACCCGGCCCGTGACCTGGACGACGAACTCGCGGCCCAGTCGGGCCGCAGCCTCGCGGGCCGCAGCCGGCGAGTGCTCCTCGACGACAATCTGGGTGATGCCGTAGCGGTCGCGCAGGTCGATGAAGGTCATCGCACCGAGATTTCTCACTTTCTGCACCCACCCTGCTAGGGTGACGCGCTCGTTGACGTTTCCGGCTCTCAGACAGCCGCACGTATGGGTTCTGTACATGGAGATATGGGGTTTGTTTTTGTTTGAATTCACTTGTAACGGACAAAATTAGGAAAAATTCACGACAGACGTTCACATTTTTCCGTTTTTTCGACGCCTGGCCCTGCGGCGGGGTGCGGAGCCGGGGTGGGGCGTCAGGTTTTCGGACCGCCGAAATCGAAGTCGAAGCGCAGCTGCACGCACTCCGTGCAGGCTTCGGGCGAATTGCCCACCGTCAGGCCGATGAGGCGGACGCGGTGGCCGCCCAGGTCGGTGGCCGCCAGCAGCTCCTCGGAGACCGTGCGCAGCTCGTCGGCCGTCGTGACGGCCGAGTGGAGCGTCCGCGAGCGGGTAATCTGGCGGAAGTCGTCGAACTTGAGCTTCAGCACGACGGTCTTGCCTGCGAACTCGTGGCGCTGAAGCCGGCTCCACACTTCGTCGCGCACGCCGGCCAGTTCGAGTGCGAGCCGTTCGCGGTCGTCGGTGTCCTCGGCAAAGGTGGTCTCGGCGCCGAGCGACTTGCGGATGCGGTTGGGCGTTACCTCGCGTTCGTCGATGCCGCGCGCATAGCCGTAGTAGGCGTGGCCCGCCTTGCCGAAGTGGTGGACGAGCGCCTCCTCGCTCCAGAGCCGCAGGTCGGCCCCCGTGCGGATGCCCAGCCGGTGCATCCGCTCGGCCGTGACCTCGCCGATGCCGAAAAAGCGCTCGACGGGCAGCTCCGCGACGAACGCCTCGACCTGGGCCGGAGCGATGGTGAAGAGCCCGTCGGGTTTGCGGTAGTCCGAGGCGATTTTCGCCAGCATCTTGTTCACCGAGATGCCGGCCGAGGCGGTCAGCCCGGTTTCGGCGCGGATGGCTGCCTTGATTTCGCGGGCGACGAGCGTTGCCGAGCGGTGGTGCGAGACGTCGAGAAAGGCCTCGTCGAGCGAGAGGGGCTCGACCAGTTCGGTGTAGCGGTGGAAGATGGCGCGAATCTGCTGCGAGACCTCCTTGTAGACCTCGAAGCGGGCAGGGACGAAAATCAGCGCGGGACAGAGCCTCCGCGCCACCACGGACGGCAGGGCCGAGCGGACGCCGTAGGGGCGTGCCTCGTAGCTGGCCGTGGCCACCACGCCGCGCGGCCCGTCGTATCCGACGGCAATCGGACGGCCCCGGTAGGCGGGGGTGGCGGGCCGCCCCGCCGGACCTCCTT
>OGPV01002326.1_pt1 | contig 11255 bp, 9 predicted proteins | sample 1553001 | NCBI WGS metagenome assembly OGPV01 (sample SAMEA2580268, study PRJEB22360) | human gut metagenome | biome: human gut; feature: human-associated habitat; material: faeces | place: Denmark | collected 2008/2010
CCATGCCACATCACTTTCATGGACATACTGTCCGATATTCGTTTCAGAAACACCGTAGTGGGACGATCCTTTTCGACCTTCGCGCTGCCAAAGTGCGCCCAACGCCTCAATCGTCAGAATACTGGCACAATGGTGAATCGTGATTTCGGAAATAGTGCCGCCCTGCGCTTTGCGATTTTTAGTATAGTTATCCTTGTAGGCCGGGATAAATTTGGTAACCAACTTTGAGTCAGACGTGTCAGAGCCAGCGTCACTATCGCTACCATCGCTGCCGGTTCCGGGTTCAAGAATTGTAAACATCTGTTCTTTCTCGCCCGTGTAGGCCGTCCATTTCAGCGCTGTACCGTCCGCTGTCAAATAGGTATCCCGATCCCGCAGTTTAAGATAGTAGGTATCAGTCAGACCCTCTACCTGTACCGCAGTTATAACCGTGTCGATATCGTCTGCCGTGTTCAAGTGCCAAACAATGCAGTTGGCATTGCGCGTGTTGTAATTCAACGCGTACCAGCCTTCACCACGCTGCAAAACGATTCGGACATTGCCATTACCGCCGTAATTTTCCAGCGCCCAGCGCTGATCGGGATTGTTGGTGCGGTTAAACAGGTTGACTGCTTCACCATTTTTTACAGTACCATCTTCGTGGTTGCCCAGAACATTCACATACTTACCTGTTGCCACATTCTGCAGCTCATAGTAGTGGTTAAATTCGTATGCCATTTGTGATTCTCCTTTTTCACTTTTTGAGCGGCCGCTCAAAAAGTAAAGAGAGCAAATCCTGCAAAATGTAAATTGAGTTTACATTTTGCGGAATTTGCTCTCTTTTGATAATAAATCTTATAAAAGGAGAATCCGAAGGATATGCAAACAGATTCCGTTGAAAAGGCCGCTGGCATCGGCGCAATCGGCCTATGGGCCGCATTGCATGGATGGCTTGGTTGGCTTGTTGTTCTCTATGCCGTCTGCATGATGCTGGATTGGGTAACAGGTACCGTTCTTGCTATAAAAAATGGTGTTTGGAGTTCCCACAAAGCAAGGCAGGGATTGTGGCATAAAGGTGGAAGCATTATAATGATTTTTGTCAGTGTGTTGACAGATATCCTGCTTGGATTGACATTAAATCATATTTCCGGACTTACGCTTCCTTTTAGTTATGATATGCTGCTTACGCCAATCGTTCTGTTTTGGTATATTGTATCCGAATTAGGCAGTATCCTCGAAAATGCCGAAAAGATGGGTGCTCCTATTCCGCCACTACTTAAAAATATTCTTGAAAAGATGCGTGACAGTAACGATGATAAGAATACTCCCTCGCTCTAGGTGCTCATTTTTTCTCATAAAACGCGCAAATGCCCATCGGCTTTTGAACCGATGGGCATTTGTGCGTTTTATGGCTTTCTATACAATGTACTTTATTTTTCTAGTTCGTGGTTTTATAGCCTCTTGAAGTTCGAATACTTATGCTTTGCCATATAGTTAACGGCCTCGGTAAAATTCCAATTTTGCCTTGCTGAAATATTTCCTTGATCCTTTCAATGTCATTCCTGTATCCAGAAGGACCTTGTAATTAGACATTTGTAGAATATGATCTCCGTTTATAAGGTAACTTTTATGGATTCGTAAGAATGCAGATGAAGCAAATTCATGTTCCGCTTCGTCCAATGTAGCATAGAACGACGGAGAGCCTTCCGGCGTTTGGCGTATGCCATCCAAATGGACAAGGACACAATGGTTTTTGCTTTCCAAATAGATGATGTCACGTTCTTCCTTTTCGTAGTCCGCCAGTATCCCTCTGATGGCTCTCTTTACTTTTTCCTCCTTGCCAGGAATTGCCTTCAAGTACTGCGTCCAAAGGGAACGTGCCGTTTCCCAATAGAGAATATCCCGTACAATGAGAGTGTACCTCGGATCATGTTCAACAAGCGGGAACCGATTATATCCGCAGGATAAACTGCACACTACACTATTGTGGGAATTGCAGTAATTGGGAAAAACAATGCAGTCGAAAGAACTATCTCTGCTGGCATCCAGCAACTGTTCCATATTCCAAAACTCATAAATACGACTGATACGGTCTGAAAGTCCTTTATCATGGTACAATATCGTCTTTATCGCTTCGATAGCAATCCCTTTCGGGTCACAAACTGCGATTATCATAAAAATCCACCTTATCTTACAAATATTATCCGTAAGATAAGGTGGATTGGTTTCATAAATTTGTGGAGTTTTTTTGCTGCCTGCTGAGCATCAGCTTTCCGGCCGCAGCATTGGCGAGCGTTGCGGCAATGAGAAGCCCCAGCGTGTTCCATTTGGCGAGGACATCCTTGGCACAGGGGTTCAGGGAAAAGCCGGTTTCTATGGCTTTGCCCACTGCGGGCAGCAAGCCGCCCCAGTAGGAAAAGTCGCTCCACCGGGCGGGGGTGATCCAGGGCGGGAGCAACCGTAGCAGGGCGGGCAGGACGAGCGCAAGCAGAAAAGCGCCGCCCAAAACAAACCAGCACGTTTCCTTTGGGCACCCCCTGCGCACCCGGCCGCCCAGGGTGCGGGCGGCGGCCAGCAGCACCAGCCCCGCCGGGCAGAGGGCATAGGCCGTCAGGGCGGCTATCCAGGGGAAAGGGAAATAGAGGGTCACCTGCTGTGCGATCCCCGCCGCACGCAAAAGCTGCTGCACCGTCTCCACCGGCGGGGCAGCGGAGCCGCCCCACAACTCGATGTTGGAAAAGCCATGGTCAAGGCTTTCCCCGCACAGGGCCAGGCTGGCGCTGCTGCGAAAGAGCCCGCACACGCGGTAGATGTCTCCTTCTATCTCCAATTCCTGCCCCAGCACGTCCTCGCTGCCCCAGAGCTGCCACGCGGCAGCGGTTGAGACCGCGCATTTGCCATTCTCCTGCGCAGCGGGGAACCGCCCCTCCAGAAGCACGGCAGGATACACCGCGTCATACTCGCCGCAATATAGAATGGCAGTGATCCCGCAGGTTTCCCAGCGGCTTTCCGCCGATCCCTCTGCCTGGCTCCAAAAAGCGGGAACAAGCGCGCTCGCCCCATCCTCCTGCCGCAAAGCAGACCGCAGCGCTTCCAGCTGCCGCCCCGTGACCGGCACGTCGGAGCGCACCGAAACCAGCGGATAGGCTGCCCACAGCCTCCCCGCAAACCAAACAGCGATCCCCCAGGAAACCGCGCATGCCAAAAGCAGCACCGCCTTTCGAATCTTCATCCCGCTGTACGCACACGTGCGCCCTCCTGCAAGCTCTTCGTTGTGGCGGCCTCCACCGGCGCACCGGTCGTATAATTCCGCAGGGCCGCCAGCTCGTTGTTGCGCTCCACGACCTCCACATAAACCTTGCGCACGATGTTTTGCAGCCCCAAAATAGTGTTGCGTTCCTCCACCGAATAGACGAAATCCCCGCCGTTATCACTGTGAAGGGCGCTGACCGGCAGGCAGCAGTCATATTCCGTCTCGGAAAGCCGGATTGTGAGTTCCGCTTTTCCCACCTGCCAATCCGACCCGGTCAGCGCAGCGGAAAGCACCACGCCTCCATCCTGCTGAGAAACGGACGAATTGATTTTCACGCTTTCGGACTTTGCTCCCTGCATGACCGTCACCGTAACGCCGGCGGTATCCTGCACCGCGTCCTCGGCCTCCAGCGCAAATCGGATCTGATACCCTCTTTCGGGGTCGGAAATGCTCCCGCCCACCTGGCCGCTGGTCTGCCCCTGCATAAGCTGCAGAGATTCCACGGTACCCGTCTGCGGCGCACAGAAGACGCCCTCCTGCTCGTCCAATTTTTTCAGCGTCTCCACGCTACTTTCCATTTCCCGGATCTGTTCCGCCAGAACCGTGGCACTGGCCGCATTGGCGGCGGCTGTTTCACTGGCGGCTTCCACGCTTTTCTCGTAGGCGTGCCGGGCGTCGTTTCGAGCATTTCCCCCCCCGTCTGGGCGGGCCTGCGCAGCCGTGCGAGCCGCTTCTTCCCGTTGGCTTTGGACGCTTTCCAGCGCTGCGTCCGCCTCGTTGAGCCGGGCTTCCGCTTCGGCCAGTGCCTCCCGGTTTTGCGTTTCCTCTGCCGTAAGCTGCGTCAGCTCCGCTTCGATCCGGCTGATGATTTCCTCGTCCGGCGATTCTTCCTGCTGCAGCAACTCCCGCTGTGCCTGCTTCTCTGCGATCTCGCGGGCATATTGGGCGGCCTTTTCCTGCCGTTCGTTCAGTTCGCGCTGCAGGGCATCCCGTTCGCTGCCGGCGTTCGCTTCTTTCTCCGCCCAGGCTGCCGCGCTGTTCTCCGCTGCCTGGTAGGCGGCCTGCAGGGCCTGCTGGGCTTTTTCCAGATCATAGCTGTCCGCCGCCACCGGTTTGGTAAGCCGGGCATATTCCGTCTGTTTCTGCGCAAGTTCTGCCTGAAGGCTCCGCAGCTTCTGTTCCACATCCTCCCGGCGGAGGGCCGCTATTTTGTCTCCTTCCTGTACAGCCTCCCCCTCCGAGACAAAAACCGCCTCCACCAGCAGCCCTTCGGGCAGATAGAACAGGCTGCCCGCCGCCCACTGAATGGTTCCTGTCGCCGTTAGGCTCTGGGTGATGGTATTGGGCGCCGGCGTGGAGAGCTGCACCTCTGGCAGCAGCGCGCCGGATGTTCCGCGGGCAAGCAGCGTAAAAGCCAGCATCCACAAAAAGAAAAGCGCGATCTGCCGGGGGCGAATCGAAAACCTGTTTTCCTCCGGCGATACGGCCTGCGGCTGCGCCGGTTCCTGACGAACGGCAGAATCCCTGACGATTTTCACAGAAAATGTCTCCTTCCTTATGCCTTGATGCCTCCGGCCTGGATGCCCAGTTCCAGATAGGTTTGCCCATACAGGAACACCAGCATCGCCGGAATCAGCGAGAGCAGGCTGGCCGCCATGGCGATCCCCAGGTTGTCTGTCACAATATCGTTCATATACATGGAAAGCGGCCAGTTGGATTGGGATTTCAGAAAGAGCAGCGGCTGCTCCACCGCGTTCCACCCTTCGATAAAATTCAGCACCAAGGCGGCAAAGATTCCGGCATATCCCAGCGGAACGCCGATCTTCCAAAAGATCTGCCAGGCCGTTGCGCCGTCCAGCTTGGCCGCCTCGAGGAGTTCATTGGGAACATCCTGAAAGCTGCGGGTCATGATAAAAACCGGGAACGCCGAAAACACCCCTGGCAGGATGACGGACAGCGGCGTATCGTAGATTCCAAGGCGTGTGGCGATCAGGTAGTTGGGTACCATCAGTACCTGAAAGGGCAGCACCATCAGCGCAATGTACCCGAGCAGCAGGAAACGCCTGCCCGCAAAGCGCAGCTTGGCAAACGCCCACGATGCGGGGGCGGCGACCACCAGCTGACCGGCGATCTGTGCAAAGGCCAGCAGGCAGGTGTTCCAGAAGGCCGAAAAAAACTGCGGGGTGTCCAGCAGCAGCTCCGCCAGCGGTTGGAGCGTCGGCCAGGAAGGCAGGATCGTCCACACCGCATACCCGCCGTCTGCTGTGTCCAACAGGGCCGGCCCCAGGGCGGCTGTCAATTCGTCCGACGCCATCAGCGCACCGCCGACGGTAAACCACAGCGGCCAAAGGACGGTGAAGGCCAGCAGGCCAAGGATCAGCACCGGCAAAAGAGGCTCCTTTTTTCTCATTCCTGCCCACCACCCCAAAAGTGATACAGTAGATACACGACGCAGCCAAGCCCCAGCGCCAGCAGCACGGCGGCGGCAGACAGCTTGCCGATGTCCAGCGACAGGAACCAGTTGTTGAAGAGGTGCTGCAGCAGATATATGCTTTCCTGCGGGTAGTTGCCTGCCACCAAGTAGGCCTCCCGAAAGACCTTAAAGGAGTTGACCAGGCTCAGTATGGTGGTCAGCACCACCGTTGGCAGCAGATTGGGCAGCGTGATAAAGACAAAGGTCTGAAAAGGGGTGGCTCCATCCACCGCTGCCGCTTCATACAAGGGCCGGGGGATGGTCTCCAGACCCGCCAGCCACAGCAGCATATCATACCCGTTGTTTCGCCAAAGGTAGGTGAAAATCAGCACCCAAAAGGCCGCGCTGCTGCCCATAAAGTCCACGGGCCGGCACCCCAGCCCCACCAGCAAGCCGTTGACCAGCCCCTTGCCGGAGAAAAGCGCCCTCCATAACACAACGATGCTGGCAACAGGAATCGCATAGGGGAGCAGGAGGACGCTTTTGAAAAAGACCGCCCGCCGTTTTGCCGCGCCAAGCAGCACCGCACAGAGCAGGCTGACGGCCAGCAGCGCCGGGATGCAGATGCAGAGAAAGCGGCAGGTGTTGCGGACAGCCAGACGGAACGCAGTATTTTGAAAGAGCGCCCGGTAGTTCCCCCACCCGACGGCCCGGCTGCGCAGCGGGTCCATAAAGCTGGCCCGAACCGTTTCGGCCAGTGGGAACAGATAGAACAGGCACAGCCCCAACAGGCTGGGCAGCAGAAAAGGCAGTGCCTGCCAGCTCTCCCTCCGGCGCAGGCCAGTGACCTTTGGCCGTTTCATCGCCTTCACCTCCCTGCCTACACTGTAGCACAGGGAACCTGAAAAAAACCTGAATACCTTTCTGCCAAAACAGCTTTTAGGTCTCATCCAATTGCGCCAAATGGTCGATTGGTTCGATCTGCGCTTTGATTAATTCTGAATAATACTTCCCAGCTTTCTGCAGTTCCTGATGGGAACCGGATTCGACTAATTCGCCATCTTTTAATACCAGAATGAAATCCGCCAATCGAAGGCTGGAGTATCGATGTGTTATAAAAATGGTAATAGACATTTTTGTTTTCAAGTTAAGCCGCTTAATAATGTGCTGCTCTGAAATAGCATCTAACGCCGAAAAAGGTTCATCAAACAGGTACACATCACTTTGCTTAAAAAGGCACCGGGCAATTGCAATTTTTTGCCATTGTCCTTGTGAGAGTTCTGTTCCCCCATTCCACCCCTTTTGGAGTTGGGTTTGTAAGCGGTGTGGTAACCCATCGATCACTTCTGCTGCCCCGGCATCATCAATCACTTTTGAAAGACGGTGAAGATCGTTGGCATTTTCCAAATCACTGATCGTTATATTTTCTTCCGCAGTAAACGGATACTTAATAAAATCTTGAAATATTGCTGATATCCTTTTTCGCAAACCGGCTGTATCAATCTCTTCGATATCTTGTCCGTTGATCAATATGGTTCCTAGTGTTGGCTTATATAACTTCATTAACAGTTTTAGCAGGGTTGTCTTTCCACTGCCGTTTAGGCCGATAAGGGCATAAGTGTGCCGGTCATCCAGGACGAAGCTTACATTCTTCAAGGCATATACATTGGTAGCAGGGTAGGAAAAGTAAACGTGCCGAAATTCTATCGTGCGAATTGGTTCCGTCAATGGCGTTCCGCAGTTTTCGTCTTCCGTCTGCATATCAAATAAATCAAACAGTGATTCCAAATAAAGTGCCTGCTCATAGAAAGTATTCAATTGGGTGCAAAACGAGAAAATGGCGCTTTGTATTTGATCCAAGGAGCTTGTGTACAAGTTGATCGTACCAAGCGTAGCCCGTTGCTTAATCCCCAAAATAATGATCCAAAGTTTAAGCAGCAAAATCACGAAATCATTGGCGGCTTTTTGGGCCGTATCAATTTTGCAAAATTTTTTGCGGTTCATCTGATCTTCACGAAAAAAATCTGTTTGCTGATTCAAAATGCGGCTTTTCAAATACGATAGAGAGCCAAAAAGTTTTAATTCTTTTATATTGTCATTGCGCAGCATGAGATCGCGGAGAACATCGGAATAGCGTTGTTTTTCTACCCGTCCGACCGATATCTTATACCAAAAACTGCTCACATACTTATTGACGAAAAAAAGAGGAATGCTGGCCACCACACTGGCAATTACAATAATGCCATTAAATGAAACAAGTACGCATACCACGCTCGCAAAAGAAATTAAGCATTGCACGATCGAGAAAAAGGTGTTGATTAAGTTTGTACAACGGATCGACGTTTGTTCTGAAGTGAAGCGGATTCGATTATAAGTTGTTTCATTATCATACTGACTCATCGGCAAGTGAACACATTTTTCTAACACCTGTGCGTTCACCAATAAAGATATCCGACCACTCACATCACTTTTTAGTAAGATACTGAGGTTATTCACAACAGACAGCATCATGTTTGTTAAGAAAAGGAAAAACAAAAACCAGATGATTTCCATTTCAAACGCCTGCTGGCCACACGCTCTTGCCAGGCTATCCAGAAAAGCTCTGGACAGTATCAGGGTTAGAAAAGGGCATACGCCCGCTATTGTGCTAAGGATCCCTAAAAAAGCAATCCCCCCTGGAGCTGCATGAAAAAGTATTTTTAGAGTTCTAAATGTGATGGAAAGCGTCTCTTTAATAGATAACGTACTTTTTTCCATGGATACATTCCTCGATCATTTTTCTGACACCAGAAGGAGGGAAAGCCGGATAGCTTTCCCTCCTTCCGTTGATTGGACGCGATGTAATGATGAATTACGAAACCGCGTTGTGGGCGCCATCGTAGTTGATGGACAGGTTGTACTCGATCGTGGTGTTGCAGGTGCAAGCGCAACCACCGCCAGAATCGCGCTGGCCAGTCCAAACGCTATTGAAGCTGGGCGCAGTCGGGGTAGTTTGCGTGCAAGTGCAGCCGCAGCTGCTCGCCGCATTAACTGCAGTACGACCAAAGATGGGATCTACGACGCTCATAATAGCTCCTCCTCTCTCTTAGAATCTATACAAACAGGCAAAATGCCTATTGTACCGCAGTTACTCAATCACTGCATCTTTTAAGCAGTTGAGCGCTTCTGGATTTTCTTCCATCAGTTCATGGTAGAGAGCCAGATTATTTAGTGCAACTGACCTTGAAGCGCGGCATGCCTCGTTTTTCAGCCCCATATCCAACCCGTTTTCATTGCAAACGCCTGCATAGCATACCCTGCACAGATTGTAAGCCCAACACTTATCGCAGATGTCTTTTGACTGCGCCGCAAATTCCTCAACATACTTTTTCACGATCAGTTCTCGATCAACACCTTCGTCCACATTACCAATCGAAGGGCTGGAGCCGATCCGTTCGCAGGCTTTATATTCTCCGGTTGCCGTGACATACAGTCTTTTCTTTCCTGGCACGCAGCATCCATTTAATCCCCGGCGCAGTGTAGGTTCATCAACGATAATGCGATTGTTGATTTTAACCAAGTCGTCAAAGATCGAATGGTAATATATGTTTCTGGCTTTGTAGGCGTCAAGCCCGTCGGTTTCTGCCTTGCGCTGTTGCCATATCATAAGGGGGTTGCACATACCATGAAGAGCATACTTGGGATTGCCGGTGATTTTGTCGTAATACTCATCCAAGCCAGGACAAGTTCCATACGATGGATAAGTAATATTTACATGGCAGGTTGCCGGAAGCCAGTCCAGCGATTCGAAGTATGCATTTACCTGCTCCAACTTTTCAAATCCAAATGGAGGTGTCAACACAGCGTTTATATTAACCGGCATGTGGGAACCTGCGTAGGCATCCGCCAAAATTCGAAGACCGCCAATGCTGTCTTCAAACGTGGGGGCATCATTTGCGTACACACGATATGCGTCGTGGACAGTGCGTGGGCCGTCGATACTGGCCATAATATATAAGTTCGGAACTTGAGCCAGATAGGTGGCGATTTCGCGTGTCATGAGCGACATATTGGAAGTAAAGCTATAAACAATCTCTTTGTTCCCTCTCTTGGCCTGAGACCTCTCAATCACAGCTTTCATCAGCTTAAAGTTGAGCAACGGCTCGCCGCCGTAGAAAGTAATTGCCAGTTTAGCGCCGCTGTTTTCCAACGCCCAATCAATTGCCTTAAAGGCAATTTCTGTCGGCATCCGCCGATTCCCAAAATCACGGTTCCCTGAGAAATCCTCTGAGTAGACGCAGTATTTGCAGCGGAAATTACATTGCTCCGTCACTTCAAGAATGATTTGTTCAACTTTCTGCTCCGTATCGGTTACACCCGCCGCAATTTCTTTTCCCATGCTCAAAAGCGGCGGTCGCTGGAACAAGCGCTCTGCGTCAATTGTCTGTAGGAGGTTTTTCACTGCATTAGGATCGACTTTTGTCAGTGATATCAAAAATGTTTCGGCGCTCAACGTGGGGTCAAACAATACGCGGAAAATGTAGCTGGTATCATCGTCCAACACAATTACCTTTCCGGTGCCTGTATCATAGTAGTAGTTGTTTCTCTTGGTGGAAAACAGTACTCCTTCACGCAGAGCAGACTGCGTAGTTTTCATATCATAAAGTCGCTGCAATACCGGTCGAAGAGAAAGAGGAACCATTTCTAATTCTACTATCTGCATATTGGCGATTCACATCCTATTCCGTAAATTGCCCTTGTTATAGCACGGATTTCATATCAAAGAGCTCATTCGAGCGAAAACGCGCGTTTCTTTCATCGAAAATCGACGATGCCGACGAGTGATTTCTTGTTCGGTATGTACACAAAAAGTGCTGTGAGAAAACCAAAAGGCTCTCACAGCACTTTTTACAATGATGCGACAAACGGTTGTGGATTCTGCCAATATCACGCCTGTGGGATCGTGACCTGCAGCGTAGCGCCGCCGCCCGGCGTATCCCGGATCGTGATGCTGCCGTGATGCAGCGCCACAAGCTTCTGCGCGATGCTCAGGCCCAGACCCAGGCTGGCATCGCCGGTTTGCGGGTCTGCGCGATAAAACTTTTGGAAAGCCCGTTCCTTATCCGCAATGCCCGGCCCCGTATCGGCCACCGACAGGCAGACCGTTCGCCCCGCCGCCACGGCGGAAAGTTCGATCTGCGTACCGCTGGGGGTGTGCTGAACGGCGTTGGACAACAGAATGGCCATCACCTGCTTCAGCGCGTCCTCGTCTGCCCGAATGGGCGGCAGCGCGCCGTCCGGCAGGCGGAGGGTCAGCCGGTCACCGGCCTTTGCCGCCCCCGGCTGCCATGTCTCGTAAACTTCCCAGAGAAAGGCCTCGGTGTCCAGCTTTGCCGGCATGATCTGACGGGCAGCGGTCTCCAGACGGGAAAGGGATAGAAGCTCCTGCACCAGCTGCGCCATCCGGTGCGCTTCTGACAGAATGTTGGCGCGGTATTTTGCCTCCTCGCCGCCGGAAGGCAGCAGTTCGGCGCTGGTGATGATCACTGCCAGCGGGCTTTTCAACTCGTGGCTGGCCGCCGCCAAAAACTCCCCCTCCATCCGCCCCGCCCCCCGGGGGGGTGGGCCAAA
>OGPV01002336.1_pt1 | contig 11212 bp, 8 predicted proteins | sample 1553001 | NCBI WGS metagenome assembly OGPV01 (sample SAMEA2580268, study PRJEB22360) | human gut metagenome | biome: human gut; feature: human-associated habitat; material: faeces | place: Denmark | collected 2008/2010
GCAGCCAAGGCAGCCGCCATGCCTACCTTCGCCGCAGAGGCAGCGGGTATACGAAGTGACTGAGAATCTTTCATATTCTCCCTTTCCGAACTTATTTCTGCACATTTAAAGTTAACCGTGACTAATTCACATGCGGGAGTTTACCATAGGTAACAATTTAGCTGCAGACAAATTATCGGGGATGCTGCTTTCGGCCATCTATAGGCTTCAGCGCCTCCCCGCTCTATCGTAAAGAAGGACCCGTGAACATAAGAAACGCTCGGTCGGGAACAGGCCCCCTCAAAACAACCACGAGCGAAAACGCCGAGCTCGAGATAAGGAGCAGAAGCTTCTTCGCCTTCAACACGAACTGCTGCATAAAGGCAGCGGTCGAAACCGATGGAGCGCAGCTCTCATCTGGGCAATTGCTGGAAAAGATTCTCGATAATGCGGTGGGTCTCTGCTACCGATACGAAAAGCTCTGGAGCCACACCCAAAAAGGAAGCGATATCTGGCGTTTGAATCACGCGCAAGGAAAAGCCGTGCCCATCGATGCCGAAACCGCGAAGATTCTGCAGCTTTCCAGGCACTACTGCGAGGAAACCGCGGGGCTGTTCGATGTTTCCATAGCTCCCGTTGCAGAGCTCTGGAACTTTCGTAAAGCCCAAGTTCCTAAGCCCGCCGAAATTGCACATGCTCTTGAAATTGCAAAAACTGGACACCCCCGCATTATGGAAGACCACGCCCAGCTCCCTATTGCAGAAAGCAAGGTTTCCCTGGGAGGCATCGCAAAAGGATACGTCGCCGATCGCGTTAGCGAATTCCTGGAAGATTGCAGCATCCATGATGCTCTCATCAACCTTGGAGGAAATATCGTGGTAAAAGGGAGCGCCTTCTTAGCCGAAACCTCACAGCGGTACTGGCGCATTGGCATTCGGTCCCCAAAACATGCCTCGCGAAGAAAAGCCGCAGAAGAACGCGCCGCTGCCATAGCGCGCAGCCCCCACGGAACCGACCTTCGAGCACTCAAAAACTGCACGCCATTCAACGAAGAACCTGCTTGCATCCTTGAACTGAGCGACTGTTCCATAGTTACCAGTAGCATCTATGAGCGCTGCTTTACCGATGAACATGGAAACATCCACCATCATATTGTCGACCCACGCACCGGGCGCCCCTCGAACAGCGACCTCGCAAGCGCAACGGTTATATCGAAGCGGTCGATAGACGGCGACGGCTTCTCAACAGCACTTTTGATCATGGGAAGTTATTGGGCAAAAAACTACGCAGAAGGGCACCCCGACCTCGAAGCCGTGTTTATCACTCGCGATGGGCGGATCGAGGCAACGAGTGGGATTCGCGAAGCAATGGGCTGCGTCGCAGGCGGCGCTGAAAGCCACGCACTCTTCTAGAAGTGCGGGATATGGGTAAGCATGCGGCTCGGGCAAATTCGAACATAGCGCTATTCCAGATGTCAACTTGCGGCGCCGCGTCGTTCCATGTTGCTGCCCCATAGACCCATCCCAACGTCCACCCAGCGCTACACCCGAGTTCACTTCGCCCAGCGCCGCACCCATGCCATTTTGCCCATAGCGTCACATCAATGTTCATCCCGCCTATAGCGCAGTCTCGAAAGCCATCCCAGGAGCCCAAAAACAAAAAATCAATCCTGGCTGCAACTTTTTTGCGATTGGCAATTGTTCCGAGCCGTCGAATCACGGGTCATGGCGCAAAAGCGCAGGTGATCTGCCATGAAACATCCGATTCTTGCTTTGCATGGGGCGAAAGAGAGCTGCTAATCGCAAAAAAGTTGCAAAAGTACCTGGATTTTTGTTTTGATAACGGCGGATCTGCCGTAGCAGAGCGAATCCCGCAAAAGATAGGCTCCCGACAACAGCAACGAAGTCGATACCGCGAAATAGGGGGGGTATAGGGCAACCCATCACCAGCGCCTCAATCCCATCCGCTTTTTTAAATGACTCGTATTCGTAGCACGCCTGCAGATCCAGGCTTAAATCGGGCACACTTTTCACCTGCGATCAAAGGTTTGTCCTCCAAAAAAGAAAAGCGCGCAATGCGAATCAATCTCGCATTGCGCGCTAGAAAAACCTCATAGTGTCAAGAAGCTGCAGGTTTTCGGCTTTCGCAAGCTTGCGCTCAGAGCACCAGGATAACTTTTGCCCGAATCCCAGCCCACAGAAAAACCAAGTGAACTTATGTCCGACTTGCTAGAAGAGTCCTATTTCCAGTCCTGGCCAACCACTACCAAATAGTCGCCCGTGAAGGAATAGGTGCCGTCATTCTTCTTAACGGTGCCAACGCCCAACAAGTCGGCGATCTTCTGCGCTTGGCTGGAATCGGTGCTGTTGTATACAACGATCGTATTCTTGTAGTTGTAGTAGTCGGCATTACCCGTTTCGCAAACAGCACCCTGCGGGGTGAGCTTCGATGCCGCTTCATTTGCGCAACCCTGAATACCACTGCCGTTCTTTACGGCAATCTTCACACCGGAAAGCGAAGAGGAAGAGCCCGAGTTCTTGGAGCCGTTATCACCAGAACCGCTGCCGCCCGTTCCCGCCGATGGCATTACCGTGCCCGTTGCAGAGTCAACAACGGTTTCTTCCGTAGGTGAAAGGCCCTGCTTCACGCGACTCATCATCTTCTGCCACTCTTGGGTATTCACTTTTCGTACCAAATATCGTTTTCATACACTGAAGTGGTGGGGACTTGAGCCGAATATACGTTGTTGTCAACGTCGATGCCCATCATGGCCTGCGCTAAATACGGCTCGTTTTCGAGCGCTTCAGCTGGATAAAAACCCAGCCCCTTTGAATCCCTTGCTTCAATGCCGAAGGCGCTCCGCAAAGGGATGCTTCGCATTCTTGCTCTAAGCCTCGAGGAAGGCGCGAAGCATTTCTTGCCACTTCCCCCCAAAGGGAAAGAGGGGATACCCCATTCCCCTAATTGCTCTTTCTCGAAGTCCATTTCTTTGCCAGCTTACGCCCTGCATCCATGGCGGGCTTTTCCACAAGAAACCACGAGACAATCGCAAAAAGCAGCGTTATGCCAAACGAGATAACTGAACAGGAAAGATACGCACATGGCAACGATGCACCGCCAAGCCAAACCACGCATTGCTGAATGGGGAATGCATAGATGTAGATACCGTACGAATAATCATTTTTCTTGAAGCACGGAGCGAAACGAGGATTGCTAGTAAGCGAAAAACCTAAAGTGAATGTGCATACACATACGAACATGATCAGCGAGGAAAAGATACCCACCTGATCACGGAAAACGATTATCACGAGCAGAGCCACAACCGCAAACTGGCTGTCGCAATACTTATCGAGGCCAAGCTCCAAAACTGCCACACCTGCCATGTAATAGGCGAAAAGCCTAAAAAGGTTGTCGAGCACCTTGGGAAGCGGATACAAACCCGAATAAGAAAGAAAATGCACTAGAACCAGAACCGCAAGAACAACGGCAAATACCAGCTTTCTACCACCGCATAGCTTCTTTGTTGCCGCATAAAGCAATGGCGTAAGCAAATATGCCAAAAACTCATAGCGCAGAGTCCAAAGTGACCCGTTTACGGCATACGGAAGAGGGTTCGCGTCGAAAACTCCCGGCAAAACATTGCTGATAGGAGCTAGCACAATCAAAGAAAGATACTTCCACGTCCCCGCATCGGCAAAGTAATCGCCCAGCGGGAGGCTCGTGACAATCGGCCCCATAACGAAAACGCTTAGCAAGATCACTACCGCAAGACCAGGAAAAATACGAGCAATACGGCGAATAAGATAGCTACCGAAGCTTGAAGAGCGGGTCCAGCTTTTCGCGATAAGGTATCCGCTGAGCACGAAGAAAATGTTCACCGCAATAGGGCCCAAGCCCTGCCCCATTATGTAGGGCTCGGGAATAGCCAGCAATGAAGCCATATGGAACCAGATAACCAGGCTTGCCGCAATAAAACGTAGGAAATTAATGTTGTTATCGCGCGAAGGAACGGAATAGGTTTTGCCTGCTGAACTCAAATAGCTTCCTTTTCTTTGGTACATGCAAGGGCAATTATACAAAAAGCAATGAGACCAGAAGCTTCATGGAGATAACCATAGCCAAGAAACAGAAAGGCGGCCGAAGCCGCCTTTTGCAGTTTATTTCCAGTCTTGGCCGACAACCACCAGAATGTCCCCTGCGTAGGTATACCGCCCATCGTTCTTCATCACGGTGCCGCATCCCAGCAAATCGGCAACCTTTTGCGCTTTATCGGCGTTGTCGCCATCGTAGATTACCAAGGTTTTAGCGTAATTGGAGTCGTCTGCGTTGCCGGTTTCGCACACCGCTCCTTGAGGAGTGAGCTTAGCAGCCGCATCGCTCGCGCAGCCCTGAGTGCCATTTCCGTTCTTCACAGAAATTTTTGTGCCGGAAAGAGAAGAGCTTGACGCACCGCCTGAACCAGAGTCACCCGAACCGGAGCCACCGCTACCAGACGATGCCATTACAGTTCCCGTTGTCTCATCCGTCACATCACCTTCCGTGGGAGACAAGCCCTGCTTCACGCGACTCATCATTTTGTTCCATTCGGAAGTGTTCACCTTCTCGTACCAAACATCATTTTCATATGACGAGGTTGTAGGAACCGCAGCGGAATACACATTCTTATCGATATCGATGCCGAACATACGTTGCGCCAAACCAAGAATGTCCGCAACAGAGTAATCGGTGGTGATGTACTGGGCCAAGGTGCTCACCGTATTGGTAAGAGTACCGATATCGGAGCTCATAAGCTTCTTCATAATGGCCGAAATCATGGTGCGCTGGTTGGCGGAACGAATAGCATCACCATCGCCAATAGCATCGTAAGCATGACGGCTGCGGCAATAGATTAGCGCCTGCTCTCCGTTCAAAGTTTGCTGACCAGCCGCGAGATATCCCATGTAATTCGGGTCGTTAATCTCATATTGAACGTTAATGTCGATACCGCCAAGCGAATCAACCACCGCCGCAAAACCATCAAGGTCGATTTCCGCGTAATGGCTGATAGAGACACCCGCCAAGTCTTCAACAGCTTTGATGGCACCAGAAGGCCCACCAAATGCATAAGCCGCGTTGATCTTCTGAGTGCCGTGCGTCCCAAGCTGAATCTGCGTGTCACGAGGGATGGACACCAGGGTAACTTCCTTATCCTTGGGATCGATACGCGCAAGAATCATAGAATCGGTGCGATACGACCCACCATATTCATCCGATGATTCACGGCCCTCGTCTTTATCGATGCCGATAAGCAGCATATAGAACGGGTCCGATGCCGAATCGGTAACCGTAAGCGAGTTCAGAAGGTCTGCGTCAACGTCTTTGTTCAGCGCCTTGTCGAGGTTATTAAGGTAAGCCCAGGCAGCGCCTACGCCACCAAGAACCAAAGTCAAGCAAACGGCAACCACACCGAGCGCAATGCGCTTGCGACGCTTCTTCGTGCGCTCGCGCTTAGCGCGAAGGATCTCGCGATCATGCGCATTGCGAGGAGTATACGGGCCGCGCTTGGTGGGCGAACCATAAGCACCGACCGAACGATAATTGCTCTTTTGTTGTGTGTGAACAGGGGAAACATGCGTGGAGGAACCATAGTTGCTGGCTCCATACGCATTTGTGCTCGAGCCGCTAGGGCGACGCGAAGCATGCGACGCGCGAGACGTACGAACATACGGGTCAGAAGCACTTCCCGCTGAGCGATGCGGCGTGCGCGAGGAGGAAGCGTGCGCCGCCTTCCTTTCAGCACGAGCCGATCGTTTTGATGGCTTGTTATTCGAAGCAAACATGCAATAAATGATGAAAGAAACGTTAATACCATGCAAATTAATTCGGCGAAAACCACAGTATGCGCGAATGAAAACAAGGCAATTCACGCATTATTAGTACAGACATATACTATTTGTTGAGTTTTTTGTGAACAAAACGTGAAGCGCTTCAGCTCGGACACGGCACGGAAAAGGAACGGCGCCCCAGGCAACCTAAAAGGTAAAAGTCTCGGCAAAAATAGTGTGAAATCACAACCTGCTATTTATGCCCCGGGCACATCCAGGCGCTTTGCCATATACGCATTCGCAGCGAGCTCGGCTTCGTCTTCAAGGGCAACGAGCTCCACTTTGCTGCCCAAACGACGCTCCATCGCCGCAGCAATAAGGTGATCGGCAATAGCCGGGTTCTTGCCCAGAAGCGGACCATGCAGATAGGTGCCGATGCAGTTGCGATACAGGGTTCCATCGCAACCCGAATCGTCGTCATTGCCGTGGCCCACATTGGAAACTACTTTGCCAAATGGCTTCAAGGACGCGCCGAGCTTCGTACGACCGGCATGGTTTTCATATCCCACCACCGGCTGCGGAGAAAGCTCGGACTCCAACGCAATGTTTTCGATAAGACGATCGAAGCCAGCGCCAGCACAAACCGTCTTCAGGTCGAGGATAGAAAGGCCCTCCACCGACTCATCGCCCATAAGCCAATTACTACCCAGAATCTGGTAGCCGCCGCAAATAGCCAGAAGCGCTCCATCGCCTTCTACATAGGTGCGCAATTCTTCGCGCATGCCCAGCAGCACTTCGGATGCCAGTTTCTGCTCGCGGTCGGGGCCGCCGCCCAAGAAAACGATATCGGCCGAAGTAAGATCGACCGATTCCCCGTAGTGAACTGCTTCCACCTGCACAGGGATGCCGCGCCATGCGCAACGCTGAGCAAGTACACGCACGTTGCCGCCATCGCCGTACAAATTAAGAAGATCGGGGAACAGATGCACGATGTGCAGAGGCCGCTCGTCGAACTTGGCAGCTTCAGCTTGGTGCACATAAGCGCCCGAAACCCACTTCTTACTGCATTCTGGCTTGGCATCGCCCGATGTCGGGTTGGCAGGTGCTGCCTTATCAGCACGCGCCATCAGGGCGGAGCGCACTGCGGGGAGCGAGGTGTAATTGGCGATAGCGTAGATATTCCATTCGGAAGGCAGCTTCAGCGCAGCATCCACCACTTCGTTGACGCTATCGACGATCCTGGCGTCGATGCCCGCATACTTCAGACGCAGCTGCAGGTCGTTTTTGCGGATTCCGCCAGCGAACACCATGACGTCTTCCTGGCTGGCTAGCTCCTCAAAGTCACAGTCCCATATCCAGGAAATGTCGCGACCATCGGCTTCGTTGTCGTTAATGAAGAACGCCGCAACCTTCTTGCCCGGCGCCTGAGTGATAAGTTTCATGTTCTGGTTGAAGCCCGTCGGGTTCTTCGCAAGGTTCAAAAGGACAGGGCGCCCCTCGATGGTAAGCGACTGCAAGCGTCCATTCTGCGGGTCGAACAGATCGACCGCCTTCTGGAACACCGCGTCGGAAACGCCAGCGCAATGGGAGGCCAACCAAGCAGCCATAACGTTGTACACCATGTACGACCCCGCGCGCTGCGCGTGAAGATCGACGCTTTTGCCCGTTTCCGTTTCTTCAACCGAAAACGTGATTTCGTCTCCGAACACTACGCTCTTGGCGGCGAAATCCAAATCAGGGCGGCTGAATCCACAGTTCGGGCACGAATACGTGCCAAGCTGACCGTATTGTCGGTAGCCGTAGGGAAACATAGCCGAACAGCGCTGACACATCTGAGCGTCTGCCACGACGTTTTGACGCTGGTGCATGTCTTCGCCCACGCCAAACGCAACAGACTTGTTGGACACGCGCTGCGCAATGATGGTGCACAGCGGATCGTCGGCGTTGTAAAGCAGAGTGGTGTTGGGAGACTGCTCCAAGGCAGTAGCGATGGCGTCTTGCACGCGATCAATTTCACCACAACGATCCAGCTGATCGCGGAAGAGATTCAGCAGCAAAACGTAATCCGCCTGCACCTGCGGCAAGGTGTGAGCCAGCCACAACTCGTCTGATTCGAATACGCCCCATTCCACAGTACCCTTGGTTTGCAGCAACGTGGTAGCCACGCCGTAGGCAAGGTTGGCTCCCGTGCGATTGCACGCGATGCTCTTGCCCTGGCGCTCCAACGCATCGGCAATCATATTAGTAATGGTAGTTTTGCCGTTGGTGCCCACCACAACAATGGAGCCTTCGGTAATCTTGTCCATGGACTCGGCGATAATACGTGGATCAATTTTCAAGGCAATCTTGCCAGGCATATTAGCGGCAGGCCTGTGCGCCAGGTGACGCAAACCCCACGTGCTCAGCGAGCTTGCCATATTTCCCATTGCCTTGCGAACGTCCATGACATCCCTTCCACAACATTTGCTGGCCTTATATAAAGGTCAAAGCGCTTTTTGCTTCAGCACATAATACGGCACAGCTTCGCAGAACGCGAAGCGAGCTCATGGTTGCCCACCGAAACAGCGCAGACTCGAAATCGTTCCCAGCAGTTAAGCCCCGAGAAGGCGGAATGTCCACTCCCTCGCACAGAAAGTGTTGCGCGCCGAACCCCACAGCACAGCCAAGGGACTGAACCCATTCCCTCGCGTGGAGAACGCTGCGCAACCGGGCGACTGGCAGTGGAGGTATGCCGAAACTGCACATTCTCGGATGTCTGCCGATGGCAAGATATCGACGCTATGCATTCCCAGGCACCCGGCGATGGCAGGATATGCGCGAAATGCGTTCTCGGGCGACTGGTAGTGGCAAGATTTCACCACGGTGCGTTCCCGGGCGCTCGACGATGGCAAAACGCTCGCGAAATGCGTTCCCCAGCGTCCGACGGTGGCAGGATTGCGCCCTGATGCGCCCTTGGCCTGACTGGCAGTGGCAATATTCTCGCGCGGTGCGTTCTCGGGGGTCTTGCCGTGGCAAGATTCCGCCGCGGTGCGTCCCCGGGCGGCAATCCGTGGCAATTTTTTCGCCCCATGCATCCCGAAAGCGGCCTCGGGCGGGAAAATCGCCAGTTCGCGGCAAGATTCGCGCGCCATGCATCCGAAAACGGGCTGGCTTTGGCAGGATATGCGCGCCATGCGTCCGAAATGCCCCGCAAATCGCCGTCGGAGGATACACCGCGCGAAGATCTTGCCGGGAAGGGCCCCTTTTCGCTGCACGGGCCCCCCAAATCACGCACGGCGCGAAGATATTGCCATCGTTCGGCGCATGAGAGGAAAGGATCAGGCCGAAAATGCCTACGTTTTGTCAAAAACTGAGCCCTAAAGACGAAAAAATGAGCCCTAAAGTGCTCACTAGTTTTTAATTGTACGGAAATCTGGTGGCTAAAAGTCAAATTCTGTCCAACAAAAGCATCTAAATGCAGCGGCATCAGAACTGCATTTCGCATATTCACGACAGTTTATGCCACAAAACATCAGTTTCGTGTTCCGCAGAGTGAAATATGCGACAAAACAGACCTTAAAGCCCATTTCAGGCACCCAGGCGCAGCGCCCAACCCCCTAAAGATTAGCGGTATACTTTGGGTTAAGCGCGCATACGTACATAAGCAGGAATTTACGATAGGTTGCACGCGCGCTTGCAGGGGGAGGTTCGTTCCAAGGAACCAGGCAGCCACAAATCCGTGGGTCTGCCTCATGAAGCGAGGAATCATGATTACGGACTTGAAGGTCAACGAAAAGAACAAGAAAGAGTATTACGAGAAGGGGTACTGGACCGAACGTACCTTAAACGACATCTGGAATACCCAGGTTGCCGCTTTCCCTGATCGTGAATACGTAAGCGATAACCTAGGCGTACGCTACACCTACGCCGAAATCGACGATAAAGCATCGCGCCTGGCAGCTTGGCTCCATGATGTGGGAGTAAAAAACGGCGACGTGGTTTCTTATCAGATGCCACCTTGGTCAGAATTCTGCATCCTCTACGTTGCCTGCTTGAAAGTTGGCGCGGTAAGCCATCCGCTTCCCGTCACTTTTAACGACGAAGACTTGATCTACTCCATGAATCTGGTGGAAAGCAAGGCATTCATGTGCCCCACCTTCCATCACAAGACCAACTTCGAAGACCAGATTCTTTCCGCAGTCGATCGCATTCCCACGCTTTCCAAAGATGCTATTTGCGTTCACGACAAAACAGTCGAATCGCACGGCACCATCACGTTGAAGCAAATCTGCGAAACGTACGAGCCCTACCGCGAAAACCCTGGCAGCAAATCAGACGATGTGGTCTTGATCCTTTCCACTTCCGGCACCACTGGTCGCCCGAAGGCGGTTCTGATTTCCCATAACGCACTCATTTTCTCTGAAACCACGTTTAGCCGTGGCCTGCACCTTACGCAGGACGACGTCATGTTCATGCCTGCACCGCTGAACCACGCCACCGGCTTCAACCATGGTCTTATCACGCCGCTGCTTCTGGGTGGTCGCGTTGTTCTGCAGCAAGAATTCCGCGCTCGCGAGGCAATCGAAATCATGAACAACGAAGGCGTAACCTGGTCGATGGGCGCCACTCCGTTTATCTTCGACCTGCTTAACTGCGCCGAGGAAAACGACCTGAAGTTCGAAACGTTGAAGCTCTACATTTGCGGCGGCGCTCCCGTACCGGGCACCATGGTGCAGCGCGCGCATTCGCACGGCCTGAAGCTGTGCGAATGCTACGGCTCTACCGAAAGCTGCCCCCACCTGGCAGTTCCCCCCGAGCATTGCCTGGAATGGAATGGCAACTGGTCGGGCGTTGCCTTTGAGGGCATCGAGGTCAAAGTTGTCGACGAACACGGCAACGAAGTGCCTCACGGCACCCAGGGCGAAGAAATTTCCCGCGGACCTCATATGTTCAGCGGCTACCTGAAGAATCCCGAGGCAACCGCAAAAGACCTGAATGACGACGGCTGGTTCTTCTCGGGCGACCTGTGTATTCAGGACGAAGAGGGCCGTGTAAAGATCAACGGCCGCAAGAAGGAAATCCTCATTCGCGGCGGCATCAACATCTCCGCAAACGAAGTGGACAACAACCTGGATGGCTGCCCTGGTGTTGGCGCCCATGCCACCATCGGCCTACCCGATGATCGTTTGGGCGAGCGCATCTGCACCTTCATCGTGCAAACCGGCGATGTTACGCCCACGCTCGATTCCATCGCAGAGTACCTTGATTCCATCGGCGTAGCCAAGCGCTTGCGTCCCGAGCACATCGAGTTCATCGATGCTATTCCCATGACGGAATCCGGCAAGGTCAAGCGCCACCAGCTGGCCGACGAGCTTGATCGTCGCCTGAAAGAACGCGCCGAATAATCTGCGCTCAACTCACAACCTCGCAAAAACGGCCAGCAAACGCTG
>OGPV01002352.1_pt1 | contig 11145 bp, 8 predicted proteins | sample 1553001 | NCBI WGS metagenome assembly OGPV01 (sample SAMEA2580268, study PRJEB22360) | human gut metagenome | biome: human gut; feature: human-associated habitat; material: faeces | place: Denmark | collected 2008/2010
AACAACTATAGTTGTTAAGGTCGCCCCTAAACCTATGTATATATTATTTCAAGGAGGAATCACATAAGTTTCTGTTTGAGTGCCACTGCATCGAATATATTAATGTTATTGTCGGCGATAATGTCAGCCTGTACGAGTTGTTCTGCGGTAAGGCTGTGAAGTTGAAGAATATGTTTATTTATAAGTATGAAATCTTTCTTGCTTACAGAACCGTCCTTGTCAATGTCGCCTGCGGTATAAGTTACGCTTTCAAGTATCCATTTCTGAGCAGGTTTGTTTGAGATAATGCCTTGCTGAATGTTTGCTCCGTTGCCTGTTCCGTCAGCTTCAAGCCCGTAAGCATCTTTTGAAGACCTTGAGAGAATGTAATATGTTCCGTCAGGATTTTTTACGAATTTGAAAAGATGGGAACTGGTCTTGTTGTTTGTGAGGATTTCGGCATTTCCGCCAATTGCTTTGTCGGTCATATTGAGGTAGAATGTTTTTCCGTCACCGACCTGAGAAATTATGTAATAATAGCCGCCGCCGAAATTCTTGAGAGTCCAGGAATTCTGTTTACCCGACTTGTCAGCACCCCATTGCTGAACATTTGTATTGTCCGAAGCACTTCCGCCGGTTACGTCCATGTAAAGACCGCTTTCGGCATTCCTGAACATATAAGTCTTGCCCGTGTCGAGTTCACAACCTGTGTCTTCTGTCTGTTCAAGTATCCACTGTTGTGAAGTGTCGTTCTTGCTGAGTGTCCATTCAATAATATTCGCACCGTTTGAAGTTGAATCACTTGCAACGGCTATACAGCTTTTATCATTTGAAGACTTGGTGAGGATATTGTAATAGCCGTCACTGTTCTTTACGAATTTGAATTGCTGAGCATCTGCCTTGGTTTCTGTGTATATCTGAATATTTGTGCCGTCATCTTTAAGCCCTCTGTCAAGGTCAAGCAGATAAGTTACTTTATCACCGAGTTGCGAGTAAAGATAATAGTATCCGTTGCCTGCTGAAATCGCACGCCAGGTATTATGACTTGCAGGACTTTCAGCACCCCACTGCTGAACGTTTGAAGCATTTTCAGCTTTACCGTCCGCAACTTCGAGATACAAACCGCTGTTGACATTTTTAATTGTGAAAACTGCACCTTCCGCCAAGGTTTCCGCAACTACAGGGTCATCAATAACAGGAGGTGTTACAGTTCCGCCATTGGCATTATTTACAGTTACGGCAGGTTTTTCGGGAAGCTGATAATCCGAGCCAAGATAAAAACTTGCATGAGGAGGCTGGTTATATGAGATATTCTGACCTGCAACCTGATTTCTGTATTGAGGGTCATGCATAAGCGTTGTAATGCGATAATCCGTTGTGTAAGGAGTTGAGAAAATGCCGATAGATTTTCCGTCACTTGACCTTACAATTAGTTCTTCACGCCAGTCGCCGAAAATATCGGCAGAAAGACAAGGAGTTCCCTTTGTGGTGTTGCAGGTGTAGAAACCGTCCGTAGTAAGCAGTTTTGTAAGTTTTCCGTCATCACCCATCTTTGTAATAGTTGCGGGTGAATCCGTATAGCCGTCAAGAATTTCACGTTCAAGGTCGCCGTCCCAGTAACTTACAAAGTTTACGGCAGGTCTTCTGCATGAAAGCGTATTGCCCGAACCGTCAAAAACATCATTGCCGAGTCCCCAGAATTCAGCTCCCTTGTTGCCGACCCAAACATTGTCGGCACAACATCTTCCCGTGTCGCCTTCGCCGTTTTTGTGGAAGATTGTTTTACCGTTTGAAGCGTCAACGAGCGATACGCCATAAGGCTTGTCTTCGTGGCAAATCCAGAGTTCAAGCCCCTTTCTGTCAGGGAGTAAATCCCCGAGGTGCATAGCATCGCCATGACCTGTTTCAAGACACCACAGAACACTTCCGTCATCATCGAGGCAAGTCGCACCGAGTACAATTTCCTGTTTTCCGTCATTGTCTACATCGGCAGGCATACAATTGTGGTTTCCGTCACCGTAACCGGCTTTTGAAGAATCGTTTCCGGTATCGAAATACCATCTCTGAACGAGTTTTTTGTTTACGACATCATAGGCACAAGCGGTCATTCTTGTGTAGTAACCTCTTACGGTAACGGCACTCGGCTTGTTTCCGTCAAGGTATGCAACCGCACCTAAAAATCTGTCACATCTGTTGCCGTATTTGTCGCCCCACTTGGAAACATCACCTCTTGGCGGATTGTAATCCACAGTATCAAGAGCTTTTCCCGTAGCACCGTCAAAGAGCGTATAGTATTCAGGGCCTGAAAGAATGTATCCTTTAGAGTTTCTGTAATTTTTTGAAGCGTCACCAATAACATTTCCCTGACCGTCAACAGTGCCGTCTGCCGTCTTGCAGGTAAGTTCCGCTTTTCCGTCAAGGTCAAAATCCGCAACAAGCATTTGTGTATAATGAGCTCCTGCACGGATATTATAGCCGAGGTCTATCCGCCACAATTTTGTACCGTCAAGTTTATAGCAGTCAATATAAACCTTGTCAGTTTTACCGCCCTTTGAGTTGTCCTGAGAATTTGCAGGGTCCCACTTTACAAAGAGTTCGTACTGACCGTCACCGTCAACATCTCCGACAGTGCAGTCATTAGGAGTGTAAGCAACGCTTCCCTTTGGGACATCAAGATTTACTTGCAGGTAATTACTGTCGGATTTTATCTTGCAAGTGTCTGTTGAAACGGTTTTTCCCCCTGAAATAGTTTCAACCTTGTAAGAATCCGAATATTTTCCCTGAGCGTCCAGAAAACAAGTTGCATTTCCTGCGTTGCTTGTATAAATCAAAGTGTCATTTCTGTAGAGCTTAAAAATTGTGTCTTCGGAATCGTCAGCCAGATAACGCCAGCTTACCATCATTCCCGAACCTGTGTTGATTGCGGAAATTCCTCTGTCAAGCTTTTCGACCGTATAGCCTGAAACCGCACTTGCCGTAGTAATTTTTTGCTGCGGAATGCACATTCCCCCTACTGCCAGACAAATTGCGGTGACAGCACTCAGAAGCCTTGAAAACTTTTTCATTACTTCACCCTCCGTTAAGATTCATAATAGTTATAAACGAATGCATATTTAATATATTAATTTTACTATACACCGTTATTGCCGTCAATGGTAAAAAGCACAGAAAATTCAGCTGTCAAATTGATACAATCAACAAAAATATACGAAGATAAAGACGTTGTTTTAAGATTATATGTAAACGTTATAGTAAAATAAAATTCAATGGGGGCTGACTTAAGTCAGCCCCCATTGAAGCTATCAGAAACTGTTACTTGTTCTGATTTTCTTTTTCAATGCGTTTTCTTTCCATAAGTTTTCCGAGTGAAAAACCTATAATTGAAGTGCCGATACCTGTTTGCAGGCAGAATAACAGACTTTCGATTTCTCCGGGGATTTCTCCGCCAAGGTATTTTTCAAGAATCGGAGTTGCCCAGGGTTCATAATCTTCACCATTGATTTCCGTAACCATTTCACTTCCCGCATCATCAGAGCCTCCGAAGTCAGCACCCTTAAGAGCGAAGAACGGAACAAATGCTATAAGGACAACGGCAATAATGCAAGCACCAACGGTTTTTCCGACAGGCTTTGAAGATATTTTTGTGTATCCGAGGTCTGTAAGTTCGTTTTTTGCATAGACTTCAAGGGCAGAAACAATAACTACTGAAATAAGTCCTTCAATAATTGCAAGAGGAATTTGTGTTATTGCGAAAATGCCAAGAAATTTCACTATTGAAGCACCAATGCCGCCGGTTTCGGAAGGATAGGCAATTGCAAGCTGTAATGAAGTTACACAGTATGTAAACAAATCTCCGAGTGCAGTTGCGAGAAATATAGTAACTTTGTTATTTACCTTGAGTTTCTGACAAAGTTTGTAGATTCCGAAAGTAAGAAAAGGCCCTGCGATAGCCATTGAAAATGTATTTGCCCCAAGTGTTGTAAGTCCGCCGTGTGCAAGTAATACAGCCTGAAAAATCAGAACTATTATTCCGAGAATACTTACTGCGGAAGGTCCGAAAAGTATTGCCCCAAGTCCTGTACCTGTCATGTGCGAACAGCTTCCGGTAACAGACGGGATTTTAAGAGATGAAATTACGAATATGAATGCTCCTGAAATTGCAAGCAGAATCATAGTTCTTTTGTGTTCAGAAAGCGTTTTCTTAATTGAAAAGAACCCCGCAACAAGAAACGGTATACACAAAGCCCCCCAGATTACACAATATACAGGTGACAAATAGCCTTCCATAATGTGCATGGCTTCGATATTCGGAATAAATCCGAAACAGATTGCCAGAACTGCCGAAACGGCAACAACTTTTTTTTCTCTTAGTTTCATCAGCAAACACTCCTTATAAGATATAAAAAATAAAATAATATGAGAAAAGTGAAACGCATTATTCTGAGAAAAGGATTTTCCTGAGTGATGTAATATCTCTGATATCCGAATTTTCAGGAACAAGTCCTTTTTCGGTCAGCATTTCACAAATTTCAGCTATGAGAGGTTTTTTTAATTTTGTCTGTTTCAGAAGATTTGTGTCTTTGAAAATATTCTGCGGAATGTCATCACGGATAATTTCACCGTTATCGAACAGAAGAACTCTGTCAGCCCATCTGTAAGCGAAATCTATATCATGTGTGGAAATCAGTGTAGTAACATTATCTGCTTCAAGCCTGCTTAAAACGTCTTCAAACATTTCACAGCTTACAGGGTCAAGAGATGCGGTAGGTTCGTCAAAAATAATTATCTGCGGAGTCATTGAAAGAATATCGGCAATTGAAACGGATTTTTTCTGACCTCCGCTCAGATAATGCACGGGATTTTTCTTAAGGTGTGAAATTCTCATTGCCTCAAGTGCGGAATCTGTGCGTTTTTTAACTTCATCTTCTTCAAATCCGAGGTTCAAAGCCCCGAAAGCCACTTCATCTTCTACAGTAGAGCAAATCATTTGATTTTCGGCATCCTGAAAGACAATTCCCACGCCTTTTCTCAGCAAGTTTATATTCTTTCGTGTGATAAGGTTGTCATTAAAATATATATTTCCGTCAGTGTGAGAGATTACACCGTTGATATTCAGAAAGAAAGTTGACTTGCCCGAACCATTTGAACCGAGAACGGCTATTTTTTCTCCGCAGGAGAAACTGACATTTATATTTTTCAGTGAAAAGCCTTCGCCGTAGCTGAAATTAAGATTTTCGATTTTCATTAATTCTTTTCCGTTCATTTTCCGCACCTCACTTTAAAAAAATACGGCAGATAACTTCAATTATCACCATTGAGAGAAAGACACTTCCGAAAACCGCAACATGAGCAGGCTTTACGGGATAGTTTTCGCAAGGAAATTTAAGACGGTTTCCAATGCTTCTCGCTTCAACGGAATTGTAATAATCCGTTGCCTTTCTCAAAGATACTATGAGCAGGTTTGAGCATATAAGCCCGAAAGTGTGCAGGGAACGTGAAAAGCCATTAAATCCGAGCCTTGCAACAGCAGAGTTTTTCATTTTAATCTGTGTATCGGCAAGTATAAAAATATATCTGTACATGAATCTCATAAGTTCGCATAGGATTTCAGGCAATCTCAGACGGTCAAAAAGTGAAATTATTTCGTTCATCGGGGTGGAAACCGCAAGAGTATACATTGCACTGACCGAACCGACAGCCTTGACGGTTATATGTAAGGCACGGATAATATCACTCTGAAAAAACTTTATTCTGAAACCGCTTTCAATGGTCATGGAAATTGCAATTCCGCTCATAATCATAAATACAAAAGGAATTGTGAAAAGCGAAACATAAGATTTTAAATTCATTTTCCCGAAACCGCATGATATAATTGCACAGATTATTGAGATAACCGCAGGCACAATAAAATTCTCCGAACATATAGATAATATCATCATGCAGAAGCAGAAACCCGCCTTTACACCGCTGTTAATGTTTCTTATGTGCGAAAGGTAGGCATATTCATCAATAGATTTAGCTCCCGTATGTGAATGAGTTTTCATTTTTTCACCTTCTGAAAATAAAATAATCCGTATTCTGAACTAATACGGATTTAAGGGCATAACTATGTAAACCTTATTTCCGAAAAATAAGGCTTTAAGGTTTTGCCGTTATCCGTCACTCGCAGATTTCAGACACAGAACATAAATCGGCAGGTCTTCTGACTCGAAAATTCAGCGAAACAGCAGCGTCCGGTGTAGCCTTCCCGGCGGATAAGCCGGTGACATATTTACAACGGACTTTTTTCTGACAGCAGCGGGACTGTTCAGGATTTGCACCTGATTCCCTTTTAATTCACAGCTAAGTGAAACCGATTTGTTTAATATTTTGTTTGAATATTAATTATATCACCTGAAAAAAAGTTAGGCTTGTATAATTCATTAAGAAATATTAAACAGTGATTTCGGAAGACATTTCATATGGTCAGAGATAAAAAACAAGTCGGTCAACTGAACGCCGACCGACTTGAAAGGTTATATATTATTTGGAGAGTTCATTGTTAAGTCTTTCGATATATTCCGCCATCTTTTCGTTCGGGAAGTTCTTCGCAAAGTTCCTGATAGTTCTAAGTGGCATATTTTCAAAAGTGTTTATCATCATAAGGTCATCTTCGTCTTCATCGGTAGCACCAATTACATCTCTGATAAATTCCATGCCGATATTGTGAATACGTTCGTCCTTGAGAATGTCACCGATAACGGTAATTTCAGTAACGCAGGCAGGAAGTTTAACAGTTCTTTCAATGTTCACGCTTGCGGAAAGAACGATATTCCTTGAAGACTTGCCCACGAGAATTCTGTATTCGCCGTCTGAAACGCACCAGTCAGAAATTTCTGTATTGTACCATGCGAACGCTCTCTTGTCGAGTACGAAAGAAACGGTCTTTGTTTCACCTGCTTTAAGGCTTACCTTTTCAAAACCTTTAAGTTCTTTTTCCGGTCTGGAGATTTCTCCGGTAAGGTCTGAAACATAAAGCTGAACAATTTCTTTTCCGTCAACGCTTCCGGTATTTGTAACGTCAACGCTTATGGTAACTGTTTCAGTATCTTTAATTGCGGATTTGTTAACTCTGAGGTTTGAGTATTCAAAAGTTGTGTAGCTTAAACCGTGACCGAACGGGAAAAGTACATTCATATTCTTTTTGTCGTAGTATCTGTATCCCACGAAAATTCCTTCACTGTAGTTAACGGTTTTTCCGTCACCGCCGAAGTTAAGGTAAGAAGGATTGTCTTCAAGTTTTAACGGGAATGTTTCCGCAAGCTTTCCGCTTGGGTTTACCTTGCCAAAGAGAATATCGGAAGTAGCTTCGCCGACAGCCTGACCGCAGAGATAAACTTCAAGTACTGCACTTACATCGTCTATCCAAGGCATTTCGACAGGTGAACCATTGTGAAGGACTACAACGATATTTTTCTGAACTTTGCTGATTTCTTCGATAAGCTTTGTCTGGCAGTCAGGCAATCTCATATGTGAACGGTCGTAACTTTCAGATTCAAAAGCGTCCGGAAGCCCTGCAAAGATTACGGCAATTTCAGCATTTTTTGCGGTTTCTACAGCTTCCGCCAAAAGTTTTTCATTAATAACATCTTTTTCAACGTCATATCCCTGAGCATATGCTACGGAAGTAAATTCCTTTGAAGCGGTAAGGGCATCCGAAACCTTTGAAGCATTTATGTGTGAACTTCCGCCACCCTGATAACGTGGTTCGGAAGCGAATTTTCCGATAAAGGCAATTTTCTTTTCAGCCGAGAGAGGAAGTATACCATTATTTTTGAGGAGAACAATGCTGTTTTCGGCAACTGTCTTTGCGAATGCGTGGTGCTTGTCACGGTCAAATTCGCACTTAATTCTGTTGTCGCAGAATTTAAATATCTTGTCAAGTATTCTTTCGACAGTCTTGTCAAGAACCTTTTCATCAAGAGAACCGTCTTTAACGGCTTCAACAATTTCCTTGTCATTAGTTCCGTAACTTGTGGGCATTTCGAGGTCAAGCCCTGCTTCAACGCCTTTAACTCTCTTATTCACTGCTCCCCAGTCGGACATTACATAGCCGTCAAAGCCCCATTCATCACGGAGAATTTCGGTGAGGAGGTGTTTATTTTCCGAACAGAAAGTGCCGTTTACCTGATTGTAAGCACACATTACCGTCCAGGGTTTAGCCTGTTTAATAGCTCTTTCAAATCCCGAAAGATAGATTTCTCTTAAAGTTCTTTCATCGACTTCAGATGAGCAGGACATACGGCGGTATTCCTGACTGTTGCAGGCGAAGTGTTTGATACTTGTGCCGACATTCTTTGACTGAACGCCGTTGATGTGGCTTGCGGCGATTTCTCCCGCAAGATAAGGGTCTTCCGAGAAATATTCAAAATTTCTGCCACAGAGAGGGGAACGCTTGATATTTACGGCAGGGCCGAGCAGAACGGAAACGTCTTCCGCCTGACATTCTTCACCGAGGTATTCGCCCATTTTTTCGATAAGTTCTCTGTCGAATGAGCAAGCTGTAGCACAGCCGGCAGGGAAGCAGACAGCCTTGATGCTTTCAAATACGCCAAGGTGGTCTTCATCACCTTTCTGGGTGCGGAGTCCGTGAGGGCCATCGCTTAACATTACTTCGGGGATACCGAGCCTTTCAACGCTTTTCAATGCCCAGAATGTGTTTCCGGAACACATTCCGGCTTTTTCTTCAAGTGTCATTTCGCTTACGAGTTTTTTAATATCTCTTGCCATGATTTTTTTCCGCCTTTCTGATTATTGTGAAAAATATATAGAAACGATAGATTTATTTTTATGAATTTGTCTGTTATGTTTCTTTTTTTATATTATAGCATGGGCGGATAAAATATTATATCATAAAGTAATCTTTTTTGTCATAAAAGAAATATGCTTATTAAGCGTGTAAAAACTGTATTGAAAATTGACAAAAATACTTTGTAAACTTACACAAAAAAACCATAGCCTTTTCATAAGATACTACTAAAAAACTGCCCAAAACGCAGAAAAGAATTTTTAAGATATTGATTTTTGATAAAGTTTCTGATATAATATAGAGGACAAAGATGTAACAGGCTTATATTTTTGTTTCTTCTCACTTTCACTTTCATATTTTGATAGACCCTGTACTTATCGGAAAAGTGCAGGGTTTATTATTACTGTTTTAAAGGAGCTTTGGAAATGAAGACTTTATATGTTTCAGACCTTGACGGAACTTTGCTGAGGAGTAATCAGAAGACTTCGGAGCATACTAATAAAGTGATAAACGAACTTGTCAGAGATGGAATGTTGTTTTCTTACGCAACTGCCCGTTCATATAATACCGCCCGGAAAGTAACCGATGGAATGACAGCGGAATTTCCCGTTATAGTCTACAACGGAGTTTTTATAAAGGACAGTCTGACAGGGGAGATATTGCTGAAAAACTTTTTTGACAGGGAAGAAATTGTCGGAGTTACGGAAGATATAATAAACAGTGGTATTATGCCGGTAATTTATTCATTTGTGAACGGAGAAGAAAAGTTTTCTTATATAGAGGGGAAAATAAATTCTTCCACAAGGGATTTTGTCGCTTCAAGAAAAGGCGATTCCCGTGACAGACCCGTTGGAAATATCAATGAGTTACTGGAGGGAGAAATTTTTTATATTACCTGCATTGACCAGTTCGAGAAGCTGAAAGTCTTTTATGAGAAATACAAAGAGAAATACCATTGTTTCTGCTACAGAGATATCTATTCAGGCGAATACTGGCTTGAAATAATGCCCCAAAATGCTTCAAAATCAAATGCAATAAGACAACTTGCGGACTTGCTGGAATGTGATTATATAGTTGTGTTCGGCGATGCGGTCAATGATATTGATATGTTCGAGATAGCAGATGAAGCTTATGCGGTAGAAAACGCCGTTCCCGAACTTAAAGGAAAAGCCACGGCAATAATAGGCTCAAATGATGATGACGGAGTTGCGGAATGGCTTCACGAACATATTAAAAAATTAAGATAAAAGCATTGCAAAAGTAAAATAGATATAGTATAATATCAAAGAATAAGGCATTAGCAATGGCTTACTAAAATACAAAAAGAAAAAGGAAGATATTGAAATGAAAAGAAAGGTTCTGATGGCAACAGCTTTTCTCATGGCTGTTATGTCCGTGGGTTGCGGTGGGGATAATTCTTCAACAGCTGACAATTCACAGACAACAACAACAACATCGACAGCTCTTGTGACAGAGCAGACAACGGGCGTGTCCGCCGATACTGCTGTAGGAACAGGAGTTGTAACGGGCGGAACTGATACCGGAACAGGCGTGGCAACAGGTATAGTTACGGATATTTCCGGAACGGAAACCGCTACTACAACGTCATCACAGACAGGCTACGGAATTATTGATACCTCTAAGATAGATTTTTCAGATGTTGAAAGCCTCGACAATACAAAACAGTGCTTTGGTTCAGGCGTAAACGTCAACGAAGACAACCGCCCGACAAATCCGGTTGCATTGCAGGAAAAGTATGGCGATATAGGCGGTTTGTTCATCGGAGAGAAGTCAAAGAATATTTACCTTACATTCGATGAAGGTTACGAAAACGGCTATACCGAAAAAATTCTTGACGTTCTGAAAGCTAAGAATTGTTCCGCTGTATTCTTCGTAACGATGGAATATGTACAGAGTAACCCGGAACTTATCACACGAATGATTAATGAAGGCCATGTAGTCGGAAATCACAGTGTACACCACAAATCAATGCCGGAGCTTACAACACAGGAGGATATTGCTGAGATAGCCGACTTGCACAATTATGTGTATGAAAACTTCGGTTACAGCATGAGCCTTTTCCGCCCGCCGATGGGAGAATTTTCAGAAAAGACTATTGCAATCGCAAACAAGCTCGGATATAAAACAACTCTCTGGAGCTTCGCATATAAGGATTGGATAACAGATGACCAGCCTGCAATTTCAGATGCTTATGCGAAAGTTACGGGTTCAGTACATGACGGGGCTTTGTATCTGCTTCATGCGGTTTCGTCTACGAATACGGCGATACTCGGAGATGTAATTGACAATTTCCGTTCACTCGGATATACAGTAGGAGCTTACAGATAAATATAAAAATTAAGGGGCAACCGCTTTAG
>OGPV01002355.1_pt1 | contig 11125 bp, 8 predicted proteins | sample 1553001 | NCBI WGS metagenome assembly OGPV01 (sample SAMEA2580268, study PRJEB22360) | human gut metagenome | biome: human gut; feature: human-associated habitat; material: faeces | place: Denmark | collected 2008/2010
GATCAGTACGACAATAAGCTCGCGGATTTCATCACCTCATTTTTCCCAGGACGCAGCAATAGCATTGTAGGGCGAAGCGACCTTGCAAACGCAAAAAGAGCAGCTAAAAAAGGATACAGCTATCGCCTGTTAGAAAATGGATTTATCACCAACGCAGAAGACCTGAATAAATTTAACGCCAAGACAGACGACTTAGCTAGAGGTATTTTAAATGCATTCGGAATTGTCGCATCCGCACCAAAGAAAGAACCAATCGACGGAGAATTAAAAAGTGGAGGCGTTACACAAAATTCCACCGGTCACCTTGGAGAAATTTCATACCAGGCGCACATGCGCGAAATCGGCTGGGCGTCTTGGCAGTGCGATGGAGCAATGGTTGGAACGACCGGACAGAACCGGCGCATCGAAGCGTTCCGACTTATTCCTGTCGGAGAAACAGACGTAGTAGTGCATATCAAGGATGTAGGCGATAAGGAATACAAGAATATCTCCAAAGACACAATCCTTGGCACCACAGGACAGAACAAACGTATCGAGGCAATCAAGATTACCGGTAAGGATACGCCATATATCTACAGAGTTCACCAGAAAAACATCGGATGGACAGATTGGACATTCAATGAATCCTGGGCTGGAACAAAAGGAAAGGGACTGCAAATTGAAGCGATCGAGATCATGGCTGCTAAATTCCTTGTCAATCCACACGTCCAGAACAGAGGCTGGGGGGGGGAGGGGGGGGTCGAGCCGCTCGGGGCGGACGACGTCGTGGATGAATTCACAGATTTCCCAGATGCGCGAATCGACGCAGGCATGTCCTTCGCGGTGCTCCAGGAGCCGGGGGTAGCCCTCCCTGACGAAGACCACGCAGCTGGCCGAGGGGGCCACCACGTAATCATACCGGGCGAAGAGGGCGTTCATCCGCTCGGCAAGCGGCCTGGCATCCTGCTCGAACCCGGCGTTGGCCATCGGCTGGCCGCAGCAGGTCTGGTCAAGCGGATACTCCACGTCGCATCCCAGCCGAACGAGCAATTCGTAGGAAGCGCTCGCCACCCGGGGGTAGAGCGCATTGATGTAACAGGGAATAAAGAGTCCGACTTTCATCGAAAAGTTCATGTTTGTCCGAAAACCGGCCTCAAATATACGCCGATTTGCGGGAAATGGTACCGCAGGGGCACAAAAAAAGAGGAGCCGGGCAACCGGCTCCCCCGTCATCGCAGCCTCGGGCGCGATTATTTGATTTCGATGCGGCGCGAAGCGGCCACCGTCTCCTCGACCTTGCGCTTGGGAATCTCGATGGTCATCACACCATGCTCGACCTTGGCCGAAATCTTCTCGGTCTCGACGTTGTCAGGCAGCAGCAGGCTCTGCTGGAAGCGGCTGTACGAGAACTCGCGACGCAGGTAGGTGCCACGCTTCTTCGGGTCCTCCTCCTTCTGCTCGTTCTTCTTCTCCATCGAGATGACCAGTTCGTTGTCGCGGTTCACCTCGACATGGAAGTCCTCCTTCGTCATGCCGGGAGCGGCCACTTCGATGCGGAACTCATCCTCGTTCTCGATGATGTTGACGGCCGGCGAAGTCGTATTGCGCTTCTCGAGCCACTCGTTGTCGAAGAAATCGTTGAAAATGCTCGGCAACCAATTCTGATTACGTCTTACGGGTACCATAGTTTTGTCCTCCTATTGTTTAGTTTAACATTTGCTTTTCCACCCGCCCCTTTCGGAGCGGCTTCGCTCATGAAATGGACAAAAGACGTGCCACAGGACAAAAGGCAGCGTTGTGACACAAATTGTCACAAATACGGACAAGCCGTCATGACAAAGGGACATTCGGAGCGACACTTCGTCGCGATTTGGCCGAAGAATCGCTACCTTTGCGGCATGAAACCCGACCAGCTCATCTTCCGCCCCGCCGTCGAGGCCGACGCGCCCCGCATTCTGGACATCATCCGCCAGGCCCAGGCCCGCATGCGGGCCCGCGGCAGCAGCCCGTGGCAAAACGGCTACCCGGCCGCCGCCGACATCGCCCGCGACATCGTCCGCAGCTACGGACATGTACTCGCCGACCCCGACACGGGGCTCGTGGAGGCCTACGGAGCCGTAGTCTTCGAGGGAGAGCCGGCCTACGAGGCCATCGACGGTCGGTGGCTGACCGACCTCCGCTACGTCATGGTCCACCGGCTTGCCGTCGCCGAGGAGCAGCTGCGCCGGGGCCTGGCGCGCGAATTCATGCGCCGCGTCGAGCAACTCGCACTCCGCCGCGGCTGCGGAAGTTTCCGCGTGGATACCAACTTCGACAACAGCCTCATGCTGGGGTTGCTCGCCTCGTCGGGATTCGTACGCTGCGGTGAAATCCACTACGGTCCCGAACGACGCGAAGCCTTCGAGAAGGTGCTGACCGACTCACAGCCGTGAGAACTACCGGCCCCGGGAGGCCCGGCCGGCCCTTCGACGACTTAACGACACATCCCGGCGGATGCCCTCCGCTCCCCGACCCGCCCTCCGGGCAATGTCACGGAAGCCCCTCCGGACAAAACGACAAAAGAGCCGTCTCCTGCAGGAGACGGCTCTTTCGATTGGGACCGACAGTTGCTATTCGGCCTCGTAGAGTCTCATGCTGGTGATATCCGTACGCGAATTGGGCGCAAGAGCCGTATAACGCACGAAACGACATGCAACGGGCTCGATAAAGCTCCAGTTCTGCGTTCCTCCGGAAATCGGGAGCACACCGTGGCTCGTCCAGTTGGTACCATCCTCCGAAGTCTCAACCTCAATACTTGTCGGGGCATAGTACGAACTCCAGTGCGTAGTTCTGGCTCCGGTCAGCATATGGGTCGCACCCATATCGACTGCCACCCACCAGGGAGCCGTATTCGAGGCGATATCGCCGCCGGCCGTACCCTTCAGCACGTTGGCATCTCCCTCCATACCGTCCATTTTGGAGCAAACCCAGTTGGTGCGGTCAATCTCCACCGAGTTTTCGGGTGCTTCGGCCACGAGATTCAGATAGGCATTCTTCGTGATGGCAAGCGTCAGCAGGTTCTGACGTCCCAACTCCACACCGGCAGTCTGAGCTACGGAAACTGCTACCGTATACTCGACCTTGGCACGATTCTCCGCCTCGAAACTCCAATCGGGAACCGAAAGGGTTATGGGAGCCGAAACAAGCTCTCCGGCCGGGATGGTCACCTCCGGCAACGACAGCTCAACCTCACTGCCGGGCAGCGTTTCGCTGGTAACAACATCAAACGTGAAGGTCAAATCCTTCGACGAAACCTTGTTCAGACCCACGCTGAACACAAGCGATGCATCGCCGCTGATACCTTCGGCCGTATGGGAGAGTGTCACAGCCTTGTCGAGAATTCCGAGATGCTCGGGCACCAGATAGGCATAAGTTGCCGACCATGAGGTGTCGCCTTCGTCGTCGCTGCAGGCCGCAGCCCCCACACCGAGGAGGGCTACAGCTGCAAACGCCATGTATTTCCAATATTTTTTCATGTTCGTTCTCAATTTACATTACCGTTAATGACTATTTGCCGTCGAAACGCTGGTTCTCACGCCAGGTCAGCGAAGCGCTGGCATGGGCATGACGACCGTTCTTGGTGCAGTCGCTGCAGATGTCGCCGCTGCCTTCGTCCATACGCCAGTATCCTACCATGTCGTCGGTCGGCGTAATCGAATAGAAACGGTTCGACTCAATCTGGCTGGCCGTGATGCACTTGTTCCAGAAGCGAATCTGGGCCATCATACAGTTGTTTCTGAAGTACTGCACGCCCGAGCATACCATCTGGAGGTAGTTCACCGGCACGGCACCGCCCTTGGTCTGGAGCGTTACGTCCTTCACACCGTTGACGTAGATTGTCAGCAGACCCGCCGTATCGTAGGTGAAGGCCACGTGCGTCCACGTATTGGGCGAGAAGTGCGTCACGGTGTTCACCTGCGTACCGCGCAGCTTAATCTGCAGCAGGTCGTAGTCAATCATGGCATCGCCGAAGCGGATGTAGATTTCATCCGAGTCGAAGAGCGCCTGGTTGTTGATGGCATAGCCGTCCATCCATACCCAGAACTCGAGCGACCACTCGCTGAGGTTCAATCCCCAGGTCTTCGCCATGCCGTTGTCGCTGCCCTCGTCGAGCGGCTCGCACTTGAGGTGAGACCTGTAGTTCATGTAGGGAGTCGACTGAATCAGCGGTTTGTCGCAAAGTACCAGATACTTCGACGACGTAGGCAGCGAATTCACCTGCGACGAGACGACGCGGAGCGGAAGCGCATACTGCGCGCCGTCCTCGGACTCGAAGGGTTTCACGGTGACAATCATCGATTCACCGCTGGTGAAACCGGCCTGGATAACGCCCTCGGAGGGCATGGTGTAGTACTCGGCCGGAAGCACCTGGTAGCTGCTCGCATTGGCCTCGTTGTAGCTGTCGAGCACCGTCTGGTCGATTTCGAGCCGAACGTTGACGTCCGCCCCGAGCATCCGCGAAAGCGACGGAGTGAGGGTCACGGTAACATCCTCGGCGTCGACCGTAATCTTGCTCGACATCAGGCCCTTGGAGTCGAATGCCTCCTTGATGTAGAGCCCGTTGTCAATCGTATCGTAATTGGCATCTTCGCACCCCGTACCCAGCACGGCCGCCAGGCAGAGGGCTACTCCGATATAGATTCTGTTCTTTTTCATAACCTTTTGCTCACTTTGTTATTTCATAGGAGGATTCATGATGGCCGAAGCCTCGCGCAGATAGGGATACTCAATCGTGTGTCCGCTCAGGCTGTATTCATACTCCATGTGGTAGGTGCCGACACCGCCCTTGCGATAGCCGTACTGCGACTCCCACATGGCCATACCCTTGAGCGAGTTGACCCTCTGGCCGTCCCGCGTGGTGTGGGTCACGCCGCCGTCGGAAGCATAGCTCTCGAAGTTTTCGCACCAAATCAGCTTCTCGGTAACCATCTGCTTGAGCGCCTCGTCTTCCGTAGCTTCGAGGCCCTGCAGCAGTCTGTTGTAACGCGAATCGAGATTCGAGTAGGAGCTGCAGGCATAAGCCTGGATGATGTAGTAGTCGAAATAGTCGCGTGCATCGGGGTGCATGTTCTGCGGCTCACCGTCGATGACCAGCAGACGGTCCGTGCCCGACTTCGGGCCGAGGTACTTGCCCAGCTCCTTGATGAAGGTGAGGAAGTTCGTACGCTGGCGGTTCGTTTCGGGATTGCCCGTGTCACCCAGAGCGGGACCTGCGATGTTGCCCGGAGCGCCGTAGTTGGCCTCGTAGTCGAAATCGAAGCCGTCCCACTCGTACTTGTCGATGGTGTCGACAATCGACTTGGCATATTTGGCAATGGCGGCGTCGATGGCGGCCTGGTCACCGTCAACCCAGCCCCAGAAGTCCTTCACGGCCGCCTCTTCGCTGGCAAAACCATTCTCCTGCCAGTTGTCGCGTACGGACTGGGGCGTGGTCTGGTCACCGCAGTTGGCCACGATGAAGCACATCGTCACGCGCGTGCCCTTCTTGCTCTTCACTTCACGCTTGTCGGCCCACTTCTCGGGCGACAGACCGTACCAGTTGCCCCACATCGAGACGAAATCGACGCTGTCGGGAAGACCCATCAGACAGTTCACGGGCGATGCACCCTGACCGGTCCAGTTGCCGAACCATCCGAAGGTTACCGAATGGTCGGTCTTCTTCCAGTCGCGCAACTGCTGGTAATACTCCTCGGGACGAGGCTCGAAGTAGTTGTTGGGTTCCACCTCGGTCCATTTGCTGCAGCCGACAAGAAGAGCCGCGGCAAACGCCAGCATACCCAAATTCAATATCTTCTTTTTCATAGTGATTTTCTGAATCAAAGGTTTATACTCAGTTCTTCTTTGCCCACCAGAGGTCGGTATTGTCCGAATCCTGGCCGTTGCTCAGCATCGAAACGGCTGCCGTCACGTTAGCATTGTTGGTCTGATACTCCGAAAGCGAGAAGCGCAGACGGCGCTGCTGACGGTCGTTGGTCACACCCTGCGTCGAGAGGTTGTTGTAGGCCGGGAAGATGTAGGGATAGCCCGTGCGGCGGAAGTCGCACCATGCCTCGAGACCGTTGGGGAAGTTGGCAATCCATTTCTGGGTGATAATCTGCTCGAGGTGCTGCTCGTCGGACGAAACGGCATCCCATGCGATGGGAATCGTACTGCGGTTGTTGTAGTTGTAGGCACTGTTCTTCGGGTCGACGTAGTTGCCCGGAGTGGCCGAACTGTTGGCAATGTAGTCATCGGCACCGGAGGCACCCACCTCGGAGAAGGCCAGACGGATACCCTCCTCATACCAGTGCTGCGCCGTACCGCCCATGTCCCAGCCCAGCAGTGCACCTTCGGCACGCAGGAAAGCGACCTCGGCAGCTACGAAGAAAGGCATCGGGGTGGTCGACGTGACGTTCCACTCGGAATACTCCGCAAAGTCGGCCTTGTTGGCACCCTGGATACCCGAGCGTACGCCGATGTAACCCTCGGTACCGGCAACGGTCACCTTGGTGAAGTACTTTTCGCGGCGCGGGTCCTCATAACCGTTCATATAGGCCGTGATGGAGGCATTCACACGGGCCTCGCCCCAGCTGTGACCCACCTGGTAGAATCCGTTGGGATAACGGCCGTCGAGGTTGTCGTAGGCGCTGTCGCTGTTCGACGTCATCACGCCGATGGGATGGTTGATGGCCGACAGGGCCTGCTGCTTGGCATACTCGGCATCGACACCCGAAATACGGATGGCCATGCGCAGCTTGAGCGAGTTGGCGAATTTAATCCACTTCTCATAGTCACCGTCGTAGACGCGGTCGTAACCCGCCATCGGACGGTAACTGGGGTCGATGGCATTGGCCAGTTCGGCGATGGCGAAATCCAGGTCGTCGAACATCTGATGCCAGGCCGTCTTCTCGTCATCGTAGGCTACCGCATACTTGCCGTTGGTCACTTGCGAATAGGGCAGCGGGCCCTGCAGGTTGAGCACATACTGCATCACGGCCACGCGGTGCAGCACCGCAAGGGCGTAGTACTGGCCCTCCTTCTCGGTGTAGTTCTCCACCTGGAAATAAGAGGGATAGAACTTGGTGTAATACCAGTCGACGGTCCTTTTGTTCCAGTCGTCATCGATATTCCAGGTCGAGTAGAGCGTCGAGCGCGACCAGCTGTGCGGCGCGGTGATGTAACCGCCGAAGCAGGCCCAGAAGGTACCGTTACGCTGGAAGGGGTTCTCTTCGGGCGACGCGAAGCAGTCCTGCATTTCGGCGAAGAACTGACGGACATCGAGTGTCGTCGGCTCGTAGGGGTTGGTGTTGTATTCGTCGAAATTGCTGGTACATCCGGCAAGGGCCAGCGGCAGCAAAGCAACGCCTACAATATATTTCAATACCTTTTTCATAATCGTGGACATTTTTTTAGAATTGGAGTTTGACGCTGAAACCTAAATTACGCGTGCTCGGAAGCATGAAGTAATCGTAGCTCTGGTAGTAGTTGTTCGTCGTCGAAGCGGTCACCTCGGGGTCGAACGGAGCCTTGCAGTAAATCATCCACAGGTTGCGGCCCACGAACGAAACGGTCATGCGCACCTTGTCGTGGAACCACTTGGCGGGCAGCGTGTAGCCGAGCGAGAGCTCCTGCAGACGGACGTTCGTAGCGCTGTAAGCGTAGTAGGCGCCGTTACCGGCAATCGTCTGATAATAGGTCTTGGCATCCACCTTGCCGTAGTTGACAGAGACACCGCCGTTGTCGCGCGCCTCACCCGAGCGCTTCGATACGCCGTACTGGTCGAGGAACGACTCGGTGCTCGAGAGGGCGATACCGCCGATGCGGGCCGAGAAGGTCACACCCAGGTTGACACCCTTGTACTCGAAGTTGTTGCTCCAACCCATGTTGAAGTCGGGAAGAATCGAACCCAGCTTCACGTCCTTGGCCTCCAGAGCCAGAGCGCCGGTCTGCGGGTCTACCTTGATGTTGCCGTTGGCGTCGGTAGCCAGCACGTGTGCGGCATAGACGTCGCCCATCGAGCCGCCCTCCTTCAGGATGACGCGGGCGTCGAGGTTGCCGAAGGTGCCCTGCTCCCAGGTCTCCATCTCGACGATTTCACCCGTTGCGGGGTTCACAACGCCGCCGCCCAGGCGAATCACCTTGTTCTGGTTCCACGTGAAGTTGTAGTTGGTGCTGAAGGTGAAGTCTCCCCACTTGTTGTTGTAGCCGATACCCATCTCGATACCCTGGTTCTGGATATCACCGCTCTGGATGGGCACATAGTCGTAACCCGACGATGCCGACAGCGGCACGTTGAAGGTCTGGTTGGTGGTGTGCGAGCGGTAGTAGGTGAAGTCGAACGAAATCTTGTTGAGGAACTTGGCGTTCACACCGACCTCCCACGACTTGGTCTTCTCGGGCTTCAGCTCGTAAACCGGATAGCGGGCGAGCGTCTCCCAGTTCTTCGACTCCTCGCTGAAGGGATACGAAGCACGAGTGAGGAAGCGGTCGAAGGCGCTACCTACCTCGGCATACGAACCGCGCACCTTGAGGAACGAGAGCCAGCGCGGAGCATCGAACATGTTCGATACGACGGCCGAAAGACCTACCGAGGGATAGAAGAACGACGACTCCTTCGAACCGGCAAGACGCGAATCCCAGTCGTTGCGGCCCGTCACGGTCAGATAGAGCATCGAACGCCAGCCCACCTCGATGTTGGCGAACACCGACTGCACCTGGTCATGCCAGCCGGCCTGCTTGGGCTTGTACTTGGTCGTATAGTCGAGGTTGTGCACGGCGAAGAGGTTGGCATCGCGCAGGTTGCCCGCGTGGCCAATCATCTCGTAACGCTGGTCGTTGATTGAACCGCCGATGTTGGCCGACAGCGACCAGTCGTCCCACGTCTTGTTGATGTTGAGCATCACGTCGCCGTAGAAGCTCTGGTAGGTGCTCTGTTCGTCCTGATAACCACCGTTGTCACCAGCCCAGATGGCGTCCGTCGTAGCGTACTTCTTGAACGTATAGCGGTTGGTCGTGTTGTCGACCTTGGCACGGCCGGCGATGTCCATCCAGTCGGTAATCTGGTACTTGAGCGTAGCGTTGTACATGTAGCGCTTCTTGTTGTTCTCGCGCACCATGCGGTAGGCAATCCAGTAGGGGTTCTGCAGACCGATACCGGCCGTCGTATAGGGCCAGTACTGCTCGTAAACCTCGCGGGCGGCGTTGTAACGCTCGAAGTTGCGCACCTCGTCGAAGTTGTCACCGCGCGGGAAGAGGTAGAGCGACGTCAGCGGGTTGTAGTACTGACCCTGAGCCGTGAGGTTGCGGTCGTTCTGGATGATGTAGCTACCGCCCAGGTCGAGCGTGAGCTTGTCCTTGAGGAACGACGAAGTGTTGCGGAAAGTGAAGTTGTAACGCTCATACTTCGTGTTGGGAAGCAGACCCGTGGTATTGGTCGTCGAGGCCGACACGTAGGTCTGGTTCTTCGACGTACCCGTGGTGAAGACCACCGAGTTGATGACGTTCGTACCCGTGTTGAAGAAGTCCTTCGGGTCGTAGTTGCTGTGCTGCTTGGCACCCCAGCTTTCGAGTGCGCCGGCGACGTTCACATAGCTGTTCTGGAACTCGGGCATCATGTAGGGCAGCGAGAAGGTCGTGTTGTTCGAATAGGTGACCGTCGTCTTGTCCTTCGTTCCGCGCTTGGTGTTGATGAGCACCACGCCGGAGGCTGCCTCCGAACCGTAGAGGGCCGCTGCCGAGGGACCCGTCAGCATGTTGATGGACTCGATGTCCTCGGGGTTGAGGTCGGCTACGGCATCCGAACCCGGCTGGTCGGACATCACCGAGATGTCGGAGGCGCCGGTCGAGGTGTTGAACATCGGGATACCGTCAATCACATAGAGGGCGTTGTTGCTCTTGGTCAGCGACTTGGTACCACGCATCACGACGCGGGCCGAACCTCCGGCACCGACGGCCGACGAGTTGATGGTCACACCGGCCACCTTACCCACCATCGAGTTCATGAAGTTGGCGTCCTTGACCGTCGTGATTTCGTCCGACTTAACCTGCTGTACGTTGTACGACAGGGCTTTCTCCTCACGCTTGATACCCATGGCCGTCACTACAACGGCGTTCAGGGCAGTAGCCTCCTCCTGGAGCGTCACGTCGAGCATCGTCTGGCCGACGTAGGGAATCTCCTGAGTCTGATAGCCGATGAACGAGATGACAATCACGTCTCCATCCTTGACTTTGGTAAGCGTAAAGCTTCCGTCCATGGAGGTTGTCGTTCCCGACATACCGTCCTTTGTGATGACCGTCGCACCGACAATCGGGCCGACTGCATCCTTGACGATACCCTGGACGGAGGTTCCGCCTCCGTTCTGGGCGAATGCACCAAATGTGCCGGCGAAGAGGACCGCGCAGCACACGGCAAGCATTGACTTAATTGATTTCAACATAATTAAGACCGTTAAAATTAAACATAAGCATAGATGTTGATTGTTTTCTGGAAAGGCCCGTATTCGAAATGGAGCGGGAGCTTTCCGGGAATTAGGTGAGTCTTTTTTGCGTAGCGCTCAATCGATAGGCTTCATATATTTTTTATAAATACTAATAAAAATCCCCATCGTTTACAAAAAAAAACGAGGGTATTAAAACCGCACTTAAATAAAAAACATCACATATTATCATCAACAAATATAAATATTTTTACAACACCACACAACATATCTTATTCTAATCGGTCGTTTTTTTATCGAAAAAGCCCACAACAGGACCGCTTTTTACCTTTTTCACCGACAAAAGTCAGTATGCGGACTACTCGTATTCGTGCAGAAAAGCCCCGTATGGACGACAAGATAAAACGGGAATAAACGAACGTCAAGACCAGAATACGAGGAAAGAAAAAGACAGGATGATTGAACTTCATCCTGTCTCGACGGAACGTCAACCGCCACCTACAAAGCACCGGCAACCGGGTATTCCGACCAAAATAAAAAAGGCGGGTGCCTCTTCAAGGCACCCGTCGTCTTCGGACAAACAAGTTTTTACCTTGTTAGATTAGGGACTGTCGTAAAAAGAATAAAACTTTATAATGAATTGATTGTCAATGTAATATAAAATTTGTATCTTAGCTAAAGATAAAAAGAAT
>OGPV01002357.1_pt1 | contig 11116 bp, 8 predicted proteins | sample 1553001 | NCBI WGS metagenome assembly OGPV01 (sample SAMEA2580268, study PRJEB22360) | human gut metagenome | biome: human gut; feature: human-associated habitat; material: faeces | place: Denmark | collected 2008/2010
GGTCCCAGCCGTATATCTAACGCTTCAGGAACAGCGCCAGATTGATGATGAGCGTATGCTTGAGGCAATGTATATTGCATCAGGTGTGGGCGGTGTCATTGCAAATCGTGCATTTCTTGCGGGTGCGGCAGGAGGCTGTCAGGCAGAGATTGGTTCTGCAAGTTCCATGGCAGCAGCAGGAGCTGTTTACCTTGCAGGAGGAGACACCGAGGCAATCATCCATGCAGCAGCTATGGCAATGAAAAATCTGCTTGGCCTTGCATGTGATCCTGTAGCCGGTCTTGTAGAGGTGCCTTGTGTGAAGCGAAATGTTGTAGGTGCAGTTAATGCGCTTTCAGCAGCTGATATGGCACTGGCTGGTGTTCGAAGCATCATTCCGCCAGACGAAGTGTTTGATGCGATGAGAAGTGTTGGAATCAGTCTTCCTGAGGCTATTCGTGAGACAGGAAAGGGAGGACTGGCTGCAACAACAACAGGACAAAAGATTGCGCAGGGGCTTCAGCATGAGTAATCAAGTCCATTGCAGACGACCTGTCAGAAACTTAACTTTGACAGGTTGTTTTGCCGCAGTATTAGGCGGGCTCATTTTATTTTTGTGCCTTGTCTGTGTAAGTGTAACTGTTACGCTGAATTTTCGCCCACTCTACTATTTAGATATGAAGCTGCTTCATATCTCAGACAGCAGCGGTTACAGTAATGACGTGATCAGAAAAAACTTTGATGTGTTGATTCGTTACAATAATATCTGGCATACGGGGATACTTAATTTCCCAGATTTTCCAATGTCAGAATCTGGGCGTATTCACTTTGAGGAAGTGAAAAAAGTATTTAGTGTTTTTGAGTATGGAGCATTGATTTTAATTCCACTGTCAGCTGTTGAAATTATGGCGGCAAAGAAAAAGCGTTTTGGAAGCCTTTTTGCAGCAGCGGGAATTATTAGTGTTGGTATACCGGCATCACTTGGTCTTTTGATTACAGCAAACTGGGAATGGGTATTTATTACATTTCATAAGCTTGTGTTTCAAAATGATTATTGGCTATTTGATCCATATACGGATCCAGTTATTACGATTTTGCCAGATGAATTTTTTATGCACTGTGCAGCACTTATTATGCTTCTTGTGCTGGCAGGAAGTCTTGCTTTTTTTGCAGCATGGAAAAAACTGGCAAAGAAAAAAGTAAAATAAGTATGTGCCATAGGGCATCAAAGCAAAGGAGAAAAATGGAAACAATTAAGGAAGCGACAGGTGCGGCGATTCGCCCTCACGATCTTTCATATGAAACAATTCTTTACGCATCCGATTTTGGAGCAGCGCCTAAAAAAAGTGCTGTGGAAAATACTCAGGCGATCAACAAAGCAATTCTGGCAGCATCAAAGCAGGGCGGTGCAACTGTTGTAATTGCAAAAGGAGAGTATCGTACCTATACTATTGAATTAAAAAGTCATGTGCATCTTCATTTCGAGGAAGGCGCAGTAATTCGTGCAGCGAGAACTGATATTAAGCATTCTTATGTCAATCAGGATGGCGAGGGTGGCAATTACCTTGAGCCGGAAATCAATCGTTTTGCAGGTCTGCAGGATCATGGTCACAGCTATTTTGCAAACAGTCTGTTTTATGGTGCAGATCTGTGTGATATCATGATTTCTGGTGATGGACTGATTGATGGAAGCAGCTGGAATGAAGAAGAAAAGTGCCGTGAATATGTGCTTTTAGGCGGTGATCCGTCTGAGCCGGCTTTTAGAAATGAGAAAGGCCATAACGGTGAGTGGTTTGGAAATAAGGCAATTGCACTTGTGCGCTGTAAAAATGTTGTACTGACAGATTTCTCACTTGTAATCGGCGGCCATTTTGCCATTATTGCAGAAGGTGTTGAAAACATGTATGTTGACGGCATTTTGATTGATACAAATAGAGATGCATTTGATGTAGATTGCTGTAAGGATGTGACAGTTAGAAATAGTGTATTCAATTCACTTACAGATGATGGTCTTGTTATGAAAAGCTCCTATGGTGCTGGTATTTTTATGCCGCTTGAAAATGTGCTTATCGAGGATTGCAAGGTATCTGGCTACGATGCAGGAAGCGTCTATGCAAAGACCTACACAAACGAAAAGCTTGTGGCTGAGGATCGCTGTGGCCCGACAGGCCGTGTAAAGCTTGGAACCGAGTCTTCATGTGGCTATCATCAGGTAACAGTGCGCCGTGTTGATTTTGAGCATTCAAGAGGTTTTGCATTAGAAGCAGTAGACGGAAGTGATCTGACAGATATTATTTTTGAAGACAGCCATATGAAGTATATTAGCAGCTCTCCAATTTTTATCCGCGTTGGTGATCGCTGCCGATTCCCTGTGACAGGTATGCAGATGAGTGAGGAGATTCAGGCTAAGGCACCTAATATTCGTCTGGACAACAGGGGCTTTGTTATTCCTGATAATGAGCATTATCCAGTAATTCCGGCAGTGCGTTATACACCGTCCTATAATAAAACAAAGCTTGTAAGTGTGGACGGACGTTCCTTCTTCACAGTTGTGGATGAAGAAAATCCAGTTACGCTGAATCAGGCAAATTTAGTCAAAGAAGATGGCGTAACTTATGGCAAGATATATGTGGCAGGAGAAGGCTACGTGGCAGACCGCACGAAAGCTCTTGACGCACCAGAGGCAGCATCAAGGGCAAATGGATGCTCAAGACCACTTGCAAAGGTAAAAAATATTAGAATTGCACGTGTCAGCGCAGAGAGTGTTGATCCAAGATACCCGGTTCTTCTTGCCGGTCTTGATGGCAGCAACATTGAAAATGTACAGCTGGAAGATATTAAGGTAACTTATCGCGGCGGATTAACGATGGAGCATGCGACAGAGCAGCGTCAGTTAAATACGAACTGGGAGTATACACAATATCAGACAAAGCCGTCCATTCAGAGCCTTCCTTGGCTTGTGAATACATTTTTCCTGAAAAACGAGGGCTTGCTTCCAAGAGTCGATTGGGACGAAAAGACAAAGAGCTGGAAGGATGATCCTTATAATGTGCCAGAGCTTCCGACTTCTTATCCGGAGCCAAGTATTTTTGGTATTTTGCCGGCATACGGATTTTATGCCCGTCATGTAAAAGGATTAGAGGTAAAGGGTCTGTCAATTGGTTTTGAGAAAGAAGATACGCGTCATGCAATTGTTCTTGATGATGTGGCAGATGCAAGCTTTGAAGATCTTTCTCTTCAGACAGCAAAAGAAACGCAGGAAGTAGCTTTTGTAACAAGTATGTATAAGCGTCCGGCAAATCTCGAATATGTACCAGATCAGCCATATCATATCACAACGATTACAAATGTAACGCTGCCAGAAAATATTTCTGTTAAGCTGGCAACAGTTGAGGCACCAGCGCCGGGAACACCAAGAGATTCCTTCTATAGCTGCCCAACACTGCCAATTCCGGAAAATGGCTACCGCTATCAGAAAGAGACAGATGTATATCCATTACCACTTACTGTTTTTCCGCCGTTTGAAAATCGTACAACTGGAAAGACAAGAAATCCGGCAGAGGAGACGAGCCGTAAAGAGGTGCCGGGCATGATTTATAATGAAGGCCTTGCACAGCGTGAGTACACTGTTTATCGTGATCATGGCAAGCATGTATCTGTTACTATGAAGAAAATGACAAAAGAGCAGGTTGGAGAGATTGCAGCAGTTGAACGTGCATGCTTCCTTCCGGCAGAGGCTGCATCCGAGAAAGATTTTGAGGAGCGTTTTTCAAGTCCGGCGTTTGTTTGCTATGGTGCATACAATGAAGAAGGAGAGCTGATTGGCTTTATTGATGGTGCTTCCTATGATAAACCAGAGCTTCCTGATGAGCTTTATCATGATACTACAAAGCTTGTAGAAAATGGTCCATGGCAGACTGTATTTGGTGTTAATGTGATTGCACGTTATCGCAGAATGGGTGTTGCAGGCCAGATGGTACGTCACTATGTCGAGGAGAGTCGTAAGCGTGGACAAGACGGTGTTGTGCTAACATGTAAGGATCATCTGCGTCCTCTTTATGAAAAAGCTGGATTTATCTGGCAGGGTGTATCAGCTTCCACACACGGCGGTGTGAAGTGGAATGATATGCTGCTTCGCTTCCGAAAAGGAGAATAAAATAAATGAAGAAACTGTTGATTTATTTAAAGGCATACCGTAAGGAGGCATGTCTGGCACCTATTTTTAAGATGCTTGAGGCTGTCTTTGAACTGTTTGTGCCGCTTGTTATTAAAGGAATCATCGACTACGGTATTGCAGCAGAAGACCGCGCATATTGTCTTCGCATGGGACTGCTGCTTTTACTGCTTGCCGTAATCGGTCTTGCAATGGCAACTACAGCGCAGTGGTTTTCTGCAAGAGCGGCAGCAGGCTTTGCAGCGAAAATTAAGCAGGTATTAATGGAGCATATACAAAAGCTTTCTTATACAGAGCTTGATACTATTGGTACATCAACGCTGATCACACGTATGACAAGTGATGTCAATCAGGTTCAGACAGGAACGAATCTGGTGCTTCGTCTGTTCATGCGTTCTCCATTCATTGTATTTGGCTCTATGATTATGGCATTTACTATTGATTTTAAGGCTGCCATGATCTTTGTGATTACAATTCCGCTTTTGTCTGTTGTTGTATTTGGCATTATGCTTTCAAGCATTCCGCTTTATAAAAAGGTACAGTCACAGCTTGACCGCGTGCTTGGTATTACAAGAGAAAATCTGACAGGTGTGCGTGTAATTCGTGCATTTAATAAGGAAGAAGAAGAAATCAGCCACTTTAAGACAGAGAATGAGCAGTTTACAAGACTACAGACTTTTGTTGGAAAGATTTCAGCATTGATGAATCCATTAACATTTGTTATCGTTAATTCTGCAATTATTGTTCTTGTCTGGACTGGTGCTTGGAGAGTAGAGGGAGGCATTTTGACACAGGGTGCAGTTGTAGCTCTTGTCAACTATATGTCTCAGATATTAGTCGAGCTGATTAAATTAGCAGATTTGATTATTAATATTACAAAGGCAGTTGCATGTGGAAACCGTATCCAGAAAGTTTTAGAAGTAGAGCCGTCTATGGAAAATGGAAGCAAAGAGTGCATTGAAGAAAAAAGAACTCCGGCAAATGCCGTTGATTTTAATCATGTATCATTAACGTATTCAGGTGCAGGTGCACCATCTCTTACTGATATTGATCTTCATGTAAAGACAGGTCAGACAATTGGTATTATAGGTGGAACTGGTTCAGGAAAAACATCTGTTGTTAATTTGATTCCTCGTTTCTATGATGCGACACAGGGAAATGTCCTCGTATTTGGAAAGCCTGTAAAAGAACAGGATATGGAATCACTTAGAAGCCAGATTGCTGTAGTGCCTCAAAAGGCAGTGCTGTTTGCCGGAACCATTCGTGAGAACATGAAGTGGGGCAAAGAGGATGCAACAGATGAGGAGATCATGGAAGCACTTACAATTGCTCAGGCAGCTGAGGTAGTACAGAAAAAGGAAGGCGGTCTTGATGCTTTTGTTGAGCAGGGCGGAAAGAATCTTTCTGGCGGTCAGAGACAGCGACTGACTATTGCGCGTGCACTAGTAAGAAAACCACGCATTTTAATCCTTGATGACAGTGCCTCGGCACTTGACTTTGCGACTGATGCAGCTCTTAGAAAGGCAATTCGAGAGATGAAAAATGCACCAACTGTATTTATTGTATCGCAGAGAACTTCTTCTATCAGATTTGCTGATCAGATTTTAGTGCTTGATGATGGAAAGAGCGTTGGTGTTGGCACACATGATGAGCTTCTTACAACGTGCAGTGTATATAAAGAAATTTATGATTCTCAGTATAAAAAGACTGATAGCAAAAAGTCAGGAAAGGAGGCGTAATCATGGCAGCGAAGAAAAAATATGATCGTACCAAACAGAAGGAAACACTTGTAAAGGTATTAGAATATATTAAACATTACCGTGCTGTTCTGGTGTTTTCACTAATTTTAGCGGCAGTGACAGTTGCATGTACGCTTTATCTTCCTATTCTGACAGGAGATGCTATCAATTTGATTTTATCACCGGGACAGGTGGATTTTAATGGAATTAAGCCTATTCTTTATAAAGGTGCAGCTGTTATTATTATTGGTGCAGCCGCACAGTGGATTATGAATATCTGCAATAACCGCATTACCTACGCAGTTGTGCGTGATATTCGCCAGGAGGCTTTTGAAAAGATTGAAAGACTTCCATTAAAATATATCGACAGTCATCCATACGGTGATATAGTAAGCCGTATTATTGCCGATGCTGATCAGTTTTCTGATGGTCTGTTAATGGGATTTACTCAGCTCTTTAGCGGTGTTCTTACAATTGCAGGTACACTGATTTTCATGCTTACAATTAATATTCCAATGACAGCAGCAGTTGTTGTTCTGACACCAATTTCATTTTTTGTGGCAGGGGTCCTTTTTAAGAAGAAAATTTCTTTTTTTTAAGAAAAAGCTTCATTGCTAAGAAGACATTTCATCTGTTCAAGAAGCAGTCCGAGACTAGAGGTGAGCAGACTACGCTTATTGATGAGATGATCAATAATCAGAAGGTTGTTAAGGCATTTGGTCAGGAAGAAAAGGTAATGGATCGCTTCAATGAGGTCAATGAACGCCTTCGTGACTGTTCTGTAAAGGCTACATTCTTTTCATCTATCACAAACCCGGCAACACGTTTTGTAAACTCTCTTGTATATGCAGCTGTTGCTGTATTTGGAAGCTTTTTCTCTATTGGCGGCGGAATAAATGTCGGTCAGCTGTATAGCTTTTTAAATTATGCAAACCAGTATACAAAGCCGTTTAATTCTATTTCAAGCGTTGTTACGGAGCTTCAGAACGCGCTGGCATGTGCAGGAAGACTTCTTGATCTGATTTATGAAGAGACAGAAGTACCAGATGCAGATAATGCAGAGGTTTTGCAGAATGTTGACGGAGCTGTAAAACTGTCTCACGTAAACTTCTCTTATGATCCTAAACAGAAGCTGATTGAAGATTTAAATCTGTCTGTAAAGCCAGGACAGAGAGTAGCCATTGTTGGTCCAACTGGATGCGGAAAAACTACATTGATAAATCTTCTTATGCGTTTTTATGATACAAATGCTGGTACAATTGAAGTTGACGGTCATAATATTCGCAATGTGACAAGAAAGAGCTTACGAGAAAATTATGGTATGGTGCTTCAGGAGACATGGCTTAAAAGCGGTACCATACGTGAAAATCTGATGATGGGACGCCCAGACGCAACAGAGGAAGAAATGATTCAGGCAGCAAAGGCAGCTCATGCACACAGCTTTATTAAGAGAATGCCAAAGGGATATGATACAGATATAGGACAGGATGGCGGATCTCTTTCTCAGGGACAAAAACAGCTGCTTTGTATTACGCGAGTTATGCTTTGCTTACCACCGATGCTTATTCTTGATGAGGCAACATCTTCAATTGATACACGTACTGAAATAAAGATTCAGGAAGCATTTAGCCGAATGATGCAGGGACGAACAAGCTTTATCGTGGCACACCGTCTTTCAACTATTCAGGAAGCAGATGTGATTCTTGTTATGAAAGATGGTCATATCATCGAGCAGGGTAACCACGAATCATTGCTTGCAAAGAATGGATTCTATGCGAAGCTGTATAATAGTCAGTTTGCGCTGTAACAAAGGGGTACAAACAAAATGAGTTTAGTGGAGTTATTTATTCTGGCAGTGGGTTTGTCTATGGATGCGTTTGCTGTATCAATCTGTAAGGGCTTGTCTTTGGGGAAAATTACAAAAAAGCACATGGCTGTCGCAGGTGCGTGGTTTGGAGGCTTTCAGGCACTGATGCCGCTTATCGGATATTTCCTTGGAAGTTTTTTCGCTGATATGATTACAAAGTATGCGCACTGGATTGCGTTTGTATTGCTTATTATTATCGGTGGAAATATGCTTAAGGAAGCAATGGGAGAGGATGAAAATGTTGATGCCTGTATGGATGCCAAGGAGATGCTTCTTTTGGCGATTGCAACTAGCATTGATGCACTTGCCGTTGGTGTAACCTTTGCATTCTTAAAGGTACAGATAGTTCCAGCTGTAAGCTTTATTGGTTGTGTAACCTTTGTCTGTTCTGCAATTGGCGTTAAGATTGGAAGTATATTTGGATCTAAATATCGCTCAAAAGCAGAGTTTTGCGGAGGTGTGATTCTTATTTTAATTGGACTGAAGATTTTACTTAATGGATTAGGAATTATGTAAAAAAGAGAGCAATCACCCAGATGTTAAATGTCTGGATGATTGCTCATTTTTATTAGGTTTCGTCTTGATTGTCAAGCAGCGCAAACCCTGCAACCTGCGTAGTAGGAAGTGAGAATACAATCGTTCCGGCTTTGCTGTCAGGACCTGCTTTTTTCAGGATAGACTGCATTATAGCTGCTTTTTGGGAAGTTGCTGCAACGATCAGGATCATCTCTTTTTCCTGTGCAATTGTGATGTTATAGAATTTTGGTGCGCCCTTTGCACCAGTTCCTTTTCCGTGAAGGACGGTGCCGCCTCGTGCACCAGCTGCACGTGCCGCATTCATAACCATATCGGTGCAGCCCTGGCTGCAGACGGCAACGATAAGCTCATGCGCATAATTAAGCGAAGGCGTGTAAGCTGCGTTATCTGTTTCTCCATTTAAAAAGGCCACTGTTTTTCCTCCTCCAACACTTTTAATAGGGACAGCAATCACGATTCCATGACCAGGAACCCCAATGTGCATATGGCGTTTTTGCGCCTGAATCAGTTTTTTTGTTTTTTCTTCATTGGCCACGGTAAACACAATACGTCGTTCATTAGATTCTATGCCAAGAAGATCGAGCATACTTTGCACTGCTGTGCCGCGACCTGCCATTGTAATACTAAGCGGCAGATCAAGCTGATTGCAAAGATCCATCAGAATGGAAAGTGAGTCCGGGTTTATGATTGAGATTATGTAATTCATTTAGCATGTTCTCCTTCCCACAATTCAACAATATCGTAGTCGCCATAGACAACAGTAGTTTCTTTGGTACGTTTTTGCTTGCGCTCATAGAAAAGACCGACAAGCTGAATGGAGACGAGAGGCATCATAGCAACGAGTGCAACAACGCCAAACGCATCTTGGAGTACATTACCGCCAAGTGCGATGCTCGCGCCCATAAAAAACTGAAGCATAAATGTTGCTGTCATCGGACCAGATGCAACACCGCCAGAGTCAAATGCAATAGCTGTGTATATATCTGGAACGAAGAAGGTTAAAATTAATGCAGTTGTATATCCTGGAATTAAAAACCAGAAAAGAGAAATTCCAGTGAGAACGCGAATCATGGAAAGTCCCATTGCAAGTGCAATTGCAATGGAGAGACTGCGCTTGATTACCCGGCCAGGTATAGCACCGGCACTGACTGTTTCAATTTGTTTTTCAAGAACTGCAACAGCCGGCTCAGCTGATATGATAAACCAGCCGATTGCCATGGCAAGAGGAACGAGCCACCAGACACTTTTTCCAGAGGAAAGTGCTGCACCAAGTTCTGCGCCAAGAGCAGAAAATCCGATGTTAACGCCGGTCAAAAAGAGTACAAGACCAATATACGTATAAAGTAAGCCAATCATAATCTTTACGAGATTTCTGCTGTCAAGATGAAGCAGTGTAAATTGAAACAGAAAGAAGATCACGATAATTGGCAGCATAGCAATGGCAGTTTCCTTTAGATAATGTGGAATAGCATGAAGAAAGGCATATCCAATATCTGTGGTCGTGCCATAAGAAGCAGTGCTAAGATCTGCAACGGCGGCATTGTCCTTATAGAAAAATCCAAGAATCAAAACTGCAAGAACAGGGCCAATCGAGCAAAGCGCAACAAGACCAAAGCTGTCGGCTTCGGCGTTTTTATCGCTTCGTACATTAGACACACCAAGTCCAAGTGCAAGGATAAAAGGAACAGTCATTGGTCCGGTTGTAACACCGCCGGAATCAAAAGCGATGCCAAGAAAATTTTTGTCAGCAAAAAAAGCAAGCAAAAAGATTATGGCATAAAAGAAGATCAGCAGCAGGCGAAGGCGCATTCCTGTTAGAATACGCAGCATACATACGCTCATAAAAAAGCCTACTCCGGCACCAACTGTGATAAGCAGTACCGTGTTGCTGATATGAGGGACGGTCTGGGCAAGGACCTGGAGATCCGGTTCAGCGATTGTGATCGCAAAGCCCAGAAGAAAACTGACAGCAAGGATCAGCGGGAGATTTTTTGTACGTGTGAGCGCAGTTCCAATTTGGTTTCCAATTGGTGTCATGGATTGCTCAGCTCCCAGCGAGAAAAGGCCCATACCGATAATCAGCATCATGGCTCCGACAAGAAAGGTCAGGAGAAGATCCGGCTGCATAGGGGAAATGTACAGGCACAGAATAAAGACGATAATAACGATTGGTAAAACAGAAAATAATGATTCTACCACCTTTTCTGTGACTGCGGTGCGTGTTTCTCTCAGATGAATCTGTCTGATAATGATACCTCCTTTAAGATGTTTTCTTTTAGTATACCAGATGGCATTTAATCGCGCAACCTGCAAAAATAATTGACAGAAAGTTAACAGGTGAGTATAGTTGGGAGTGGATAAAAATGAATTATAATGATTCAGCGCAGAAAACACCGGCCGTTCGCAAGAACGTCCGAGGGATGAATGCGCCGATTACAAATAACGCAACCATCATTCCAATAGGGTTTTCTTCTGGAATTGTTGGTTTTTCTTGGCCTGATGTTCTTCAGAACGCTGTGATTCGATGTATTGCTTTACTGTTTCAAGAGAAACACTTCCGGTAGTTGCGATAAAGTAGCTGCGGCTCCAGAATGAGGTATCGTCCCCATAGATATACTGTTTGATCTGTTCCGGAAAACGCTTGCGCATCTCTCTGGATAACTGAGTCTTGATGCTTCTTACAAAGACGGATATGTTGGTATTCGGTGGCAGTGATACCAGCAGGTGGATATGATCTCTGTCTGTCTCTGCGGATAAAACTTTTCCACGGAACTGCTCTGCCATATGATTCGAAAATTCTTTCATGGCAGCACTCATTTC
>OGPV01002366.1_pt1 | contig 11089 bp, 10 predicted proteins | sample 1553001 | NCBI WGS metagenome assembly OGPV01 (sample SAMEA2580268, study PRJEB22360) | human gut metagenome | biome: human gut; feature: human-associated habitat; material: faeces | place: Denmark | collected 2008/2010
TTTGCCAACTAGCTTATTGGTAATCAACAAAAAAACTATAATATACCAAGTTATTAGGCTGATTAAATACCAGCCTGAGTTCTCCGGATTTAGTAAAGGGATGATACTTCCATAATAAAAACATTGAGGAATCATCACAACCAAAAATGTTTCCAAAAGCATAAAACCTTTACTAATCAGTTTTTCTTTATCCTTAACATTTGCATAATAACCACTGATAAAGACGAATAATGGCATATGAAAAATGTAGATTATAGAATAGAGCTTATTGGCAATAGGATTGCTTAAAGCAGGTTCTATTACATGACCGAATGTAACCAATACAATGAGCAACCACTTTATTCCATCTATTCTGTAATCTCTTTCTAATATAGCCATATTCATTTTTACATCAATTTTCTTACAATATCATAATCTGCAACAGTATTGCAGTTGAACCAGTCAGTGAAAGTCACTACATCATACTCTTCACTATTCATATCACTAAAGTAAGCCTGAATTATTTCAAGATTAGTACCTTGAAGTTGTTCTTTTGTAAGCGAATCAACAGTCTTCAAAAGCCTCTCAGATGAAGAAAATTTCCACATCTGACCACTGTTGAAGATTGCCTTGAATGGCTCTGATACAGTTAATGTCTGATGATTCGTATCATATAAATACCTTGGTTTGCCATCAACGTTAATGTATAACGCAACTGCCTTATTCGAGTAGATTGGTTCTCGGTTAATGGTAATCACACTCTTTGGCGAATTATACACTTGCCTGAAATCTGTAGCCATAAAGAACAAGTCGCCTTCTACGAAAGTCACCTGCCTCCTTTATTGCCTCTATACCTTTGTATAAACTGTAGCCGGAGCCATAGTCTTTGAAATGCTCGTTGTAAACAAGTTCTATTTTTTTGCCATAACCAGAGAGTTCGTTCTTTACAAATCTTCCCAACTTCTCATAAAGGTAGCCCCCCACAAGGATATATTTATCGTACTCACCACAATTCTTCAGCAATTGAGCAAGAAGAGCGTATTGAGGTTCATCGGTATAATACAAGCATTTGAGGGTTTCTTCCTTAGTGTCGCGATTAAAACGCGTAGCCGTTCCAGCAACAGTTATAATCAAATATTTCATTTCTTGATACTATTTACACACATCGTGAGGCCTTCATCGAGAGTGATGATAGGTTTCCAGCTAGTACGGGTACGAATCTTGTCCGTATTGAGCAATCGACGCTCAGGATCAGACTTTCGGTAACCTTCGAAACGGATATCCACATCGTTGATGCCCATTTTTATTGCAATCGTCTTGACTAGATCAATAATGGCAATTTCCTCTTCAGTAGCCACATTATAAACAGTACCATCAAGAGCATCCTCAGAAGCGATGAGCTCCATAACGGCACGACAGCTATCAATATTATGAAGGAAGGTACGTTTGTTCACCTTCGAGTTTTCAAGAAGGGTTACGGTATGGCTTTCAAGCAGATTATCAATGATATGAGGGATAATGTGCTCTGCAAAACGCTCGTGCCTGCTATATACATTAGCAAAGCGAATAGAACAACCTTTAATTCGTCCCTTGCCAACAGCATCTTTCATAAAGAATTCAGTCATCAACTTGCCGCAAGCATAACTTGTACGTTGGCTATGTTCCGCTGTTGACATTGCCAAATAATCAGATTCTTTCACACCGCCATTCTCATTCCAAGACTGCATTGAGTAAACCTCCGAAGTTGAACAATTAATGTAAGTATCAGCCCTCATAGAAATGGCACGCTCCAAGAAATCCTTCATAGCAAGGACGTTAGTCTGAAAAGTACTCTCTACCTCATAGAAATGCTTTGTATGGACAACAGCAGCACAATTGATAAACACCAGACGGCCATCGCACTCAATTTTGAGTTCTTTCGCCTTATCGCATACTTCATCCATCTGAGCGACTTTGTTAATGTCGTAATTATAGAAGATGAACGAGGGATTGTCAATAATGTCTTTAACGGTATCAATAGAACTTGCAAAGAAGTTGTCGAAACCGATTACCGTATGACCCTGAGAAACAAACTGACGAGACAGTTCACTACCCGTCATGCCAGTAACACCACTTATTACATATAAGTTCTTCATTTATATTCCAAATTTTAATCGTTCGCTGTAAAAAGTATCTATCTCTTTGGGGAAAAGAGATTGTTCAGCTTCAATATCGTAAGGAACTGCATTGAAATGGGTTTCCCCCGTTTTAAAATTGATATACACATATTGTGCATATGGATTCTGATTGCGAGGTTGTCCAACTGAACCTGGGTTGATAAAAGTCGTACGTTTCTGATTGCGCATGATTGGATTGTCAACTTTGAAGAATACATCTATCTTAAAAGGTTGATGAATGTGACCGCTCAATACGTAGTCAAAATCCTGATACTTTTCATCTTCCACTTTTGCTGGAGTCAGTTTTCCCCAATAGGGATCATCAATAGTTCCATGTAAAAGAAGTACTTTCTTACCACCAATTTCCAACTCTTGCATTGGCTCTTGCATCACATTGCTTATATAATCAATAGATGTCTGAGTGAGATGGTTTCTTGTGTATTTGGACATCACACGAGCTCTTTCTGAAGAGAAACATGAGAGTTCCCCATCAATCAAAGCCTTCTCGTGATTGCCCTTCAAATTGGCAAGTAATGGAATATTAACAGTTTGTATACGTTCAATAATTTCATTTGAACGCATACCATAGTCGATAAAGTCACCTAGACTAATCATGGCATCTGGCTGATAGTGTTTCTCAATATCAGCTAGAACCGCCTCAAAAGCAGAAAGATTGGCGTGTATATCAGCAAACAGAATTACTTTCATACTTTACTTGTTAAGAAATTCCATAAAAGCCTCTTTGTTCTGAATAGGAGTTGTAGTTGGACGGCCAAGGTCCTTGCGGTTTCCCTTTTTTACGCAAATCTGAAGGAAAACAGGACCTTCTGCGTTCTTGAATTCTGCAAGTTTTGCTTCAAGTGCCTCCATAGTTTCTACACTATAAGCAGCCTTGTAGCCTACAGCTTGAGCAATTGCACAAAAATCAATCTTGAGACCAACAGTAGGCTGACCACCAACAGAATCGTGTGCGCCATTGTTGAACACAATGTGCACATAATTCTTGCATTTCATGCTGGCTGTAATAGCCATATTACCCATGTGCATGATGCTGGCTCCATCACCATCAAAACAATATACTCGACGCTCAGGCTTTTGGAGAGCTATGCCGAGAGCTATCTGGGAAGCATGGCCCATCGCCCCTACAGTAAGGAAATCACGTTCATGACCTTGGCTCCAAGCAGTACGTGCCTCAAAGAGCTCGCGAGAAATCATACCAGTAGTTGATACGATACAAGCATTATCTTCAATGTTTGAAGCCACCTTCTGAATCGTCTCTTCGCGAGACATTGCCAGTTCGTTTACCTCAACGCTCTGAAGCTTATAGGTATCGAAAGTATCCTTCTCTATCACAAGGGCATAGCACTCGTTGGTTGCCTTCATGAAGTCGACAGCTATTTTTATCTGCTTTGCAGCTCCCTCTTCATCCTTTGGCAGAATAGCATAGTTGATACCCATGGTATTAAGCAAACCGATTGTCACCTTACCTTGCTTCACATGCTGAGGTTCATCGTGAACTCCAGGGCGCCCTCTCCAACCGATAACGAGGAGCACAGGAATGTTATAAACGTCCTTGTCGGTAAGAGAGGCAAACGGATTAATGATATTGCCTTCACCAGAGTTCTGCATATAAACTACAGGCACCTTACCTGTTGCCAAATGATAACCTACAGCAATACCCATGGCCCCTCCTTCGTTAGCAGCAATAATATTCTGCTCAGCAGGAAGGTGGTCGGTAATATATGCACAAATGTTCTTGAGCAACGAATCAGGAACACCAGCATAAAAGTCTATACCTTGTTCCTTGAGTATATTTACAAAAAATTCGGGTCTTACCATTTGTAAAATAGTTTAAGGGGTAAGAAATTAATGTTTACTTCTTCTTTGTGCCTGGAATAAGATTAAGAATCTGTTTGATAGGCATACAGTACTGCTCAGATGCTTCAAGCGAACGGCTAGTATAGAGGATGGTTTCTGCACATTTAACCATTGCAGGATAAGCAGAACGAAGCATGTGATTAGCATAAATCACTACATTAATACCCCATTCAGCAAGTTCCTCTTCTGTGAACTGGTTATAAGTAGTAGGCACAACGATGATAGGAGTATGAGCATTCTTCTCGCGAAAGCGCAAGCAAAACTCCTTGATGTCCTCTCCAGACTTCTCTTTGGAGTGGATCATTATACCGTCAGTACCTGCCTCTACGTAAGCATGACAACGCTCCAAAGCATCATCTACAGTCTTACCAGCAATGAGAGACTCACAACGGCTGACAATCATGAAGTCACGAGTAATCTGCGCCTCCTTACCCGCACGGATTTTAGCCTGAAAACCTTCGATTGTATCCTGAGTCTGTACAGCATCAGTACCAAAAAGTGAATTCTGTTTCAAGCCTACCTTATCTTCAATTATAACGCAAGAGATTCCCAAGCGCTCAAGGGTGCGAACGGTAAAACCGAAGTGTTCAATCTTGCCACCAGTATCGCCATCGAAGATAACAGGTTTTGTGGTTACTTCAAGGGTATCATTGAGGTCATGGAGACGGGTAGTCAAATCGACAGCCTCAATATCAGGCTTACCCTTAGAGGTAGAGTCGGTAAGGGAGGAAGCCCACATGCCATCGAATTCACGCTCCTGACCATTCACCTCTACCTTAGTATGTTCTGCTATGAGGCCAGTAAGACCATTGTGACTTTCAAGAATACGTACAATCGGTTTAGCTGCAATAAGGCGACGGAGAGAAGAAAGACGCATCTGAGGAGTTACACCAAGAGCATCAATCTCTTGTTTGATACCAGAAGCAGAGATGTTTTGGGTGTAAGGAATCTCGATAACCTCACCACCCAACTTTTCCATTACTTTGAATACCTCATCACGGATATACTTGTCAGGACCAACCTGCCAATCATCACCATGAATGATGTAATCAGGCTTGTACTTAAGGAGATTAGAGACATAGCTCCAATCATCCTGAGGGACCACCCTTGATACGTTCCTGATGCTCTCAACAACGTTCTTTCTTTGCTCCCAAGTGAGATAAGGAAGTCTACGGTGGTTAGCAATCGCCTTATCAGTGAACAAACCGATTATCACATCGCCATACTCAGTAGCTTTGTTAATGATGTTAATGTAACCCGGATGCATGATATCGCCTATCATACCAAGATAAACTGTCTTTGCCATTATTATTTAACATTTTTCAAATTATTATAAAGAGCATCTATAGTCAATCACCTCAATTTCTCCTGCTTGAGAATAAGTATACTACACATAGATAGATTTACCATAAGTTCGGCTACACTTCTGAACCACTCAATAAGTTTCTCCATTTGCGGAGAGCAAAGGAACTGTAGGACTCTACCATTGTGCTAAAAGAAGAATGGATATACCATTGAGTTGGAGTAACAATGATGATGCGGAAGTTCTGTGGCTTTCTGTCAATTGCAACGAACACTCCCCATTATGAGAAGCATAGTTATAGGTTTCAACAAAAAGACAAGCCTTACTTTTGTCCGCAAACAAGAACTTGTCTGTATTAGAGAGAATCTCAGTAAGCACTCAATTTAGGGCATCCCCCTTCGAAAGGGCACTTTTCAGTGCCCTAAATGAAAGTAAAAACTTTACAGATCTTCACTGCTATACATAATTCTATAAATTGGGTGGGCAGCGAAGTTATCACTTTCAATTAATAGCCATTTTTTGACTGCTTACAGAATCTCAAAAGCTCGTGATTTCTTTTATTGGTCAATATACCATCAAAGTTAGATAGTCTTGCAGTATGCGATCCCCATATTGTCGTTATTAGCGAATCCAAGTTTACGATAAATTCGAGAATAATATAAATTCATAATGTCGATTTTATCTTTTATTTCTTACGAAATTCATTGATAGCCTGTGCAAAGAAAACAGTTCGCTTTTGCTCAAGTAATTTCGGTTCGTAATTCTTTGAACGCTCAAAGTTAATCTTTGCCTCAAACTCCATCTTATCTTTGCTAAAGCCTTTGATTATATTTACTAAAGTATCAATCTCTGTACCATCGTAAGTAAAAAGCGAATCACCATCTATGAGTTCTGGTATACCACCAACAGAAGAGCAAATACAAGGAACAGCCTTGGTCATAGCTTCTAAGATGGTACGAGGGAGACCTTCTGAACGACTGGGATGTACATAAATATCAATAGTTTCGAACCATTTTTGAACATCATCATGCTTAAACTCGCCTAGAAATTCAATCTGATTAGCAATCCCCAACTCGGCAGCTAGATTGCGTAGACGATTAGGTTTACCTGTTCCAACCATTTGAAATATGTAGTTGGTGAAACCTTCGGCTTTTAGTTTTGCCAAAGCCTTGATGATAGTATCCTGTCCTTTCAACTCTGTATCTACTGATCCTACAGTTCCCAGTACAATCGTTCCCTCTTGCTTCTGAATCTTATTCAAACGTTTTGTCAATGACAACTCATTAATATCAAGGAACTCAATATCCGAACAACCAAGGCTCTTGCCTTTGCATGGGTAGTTACTCTGCAGATAATCCTGTGTAACATAGCAAGCATAGTTAGCTTCTCGAACCATGCGATGGGTGTAATAAGAAAGAGGATAGGCTGACAAACGAACCAATAGACGAGAATGGGCAATCGTATTACGGAATATGTCCTCATTCACTACTGCCATATAGGGTATATGCTTCTTGAGACAAATAGTGCTGGCAAATGAGGCAGCAATGCCACTACGCAAATAGCAGAAATCTGCATCCTTGAGAACCCGTTTCATCAAGCGATTGATAGCAAGAAGGTTCTTCGGATTACGAAACTCCGGTACCTGCTTGTAAGTGATACGAGGGTTAGTTACATCCTTGTATTTAGCCACCTCCTGAGCACAGTTACGATTGATGATGCCTGTATATACTGTCAAAGTATCATTCTCATTTAAGCCCGCAAGAAAACGTGAGAAGAAGTGCTCCGATTTGGAATGATAGAATTGGCCATTGTAATGGTCAATTTCCTGATCTTGTATATATATTACGTCCATTACAAGCTATTTAAGAATATTCAATAAGTTGTTCTAGTTCGATGTAGGCTTGATTTTCTTTTGAAAACAAAGAAATACAACCAAGCATAAAACAAAACCATTACTATTAATTCAAATCCAAAGAATAAATATATCAACACGAAAACACTTCCTGATATATTTAGCATTGCCACATTAGACCGCTCTGACACTCGTACAATTCCAATAATAAACAATAGCGAGAGTATACAGCCTAGTAGTCCAAAATTTGCTATATATTCTGACCAGATATTAACTTGGAAGTTGGAACCCTCCATAAATGTCTCTGCGTGTCCGTTGTAGGCATAGGCCGTTAGATAATTAAAAAAACCATATGGCTTATCTTCCCATAAAAATCTTGGAATGTAACAAGTTATATCATATAAAAGAGTAGCACCATCGTAAGGCAGCATATCCGCTCCATTAAGACGGCTATAAATAGATAATTTCACCTCAGACTCACGGCTAAAATATGCATCGTATGTTTCATAAAAACTATCATCAGTATTTTTAGTTGTGAACATAGAATATACAGCAAAGTAGGCTATAAACACACAAGAAAGTAACGCGCCTTTTTTTACCAGCTTCCAATTAGATTGAGTCTGATTTTTTATAAAATCTACTAGTAATATACCTACAATTAGAAAGGCCAGCAGACCTCTTTTTCCATCTATCCAAATACATATGACACTAGAAAGAAGCATTATAATATTTTTACTTGTGCTCCCTTTAATTAAATAATAATATACCAGTATCGATAGAAAAGACAGATAGATAATATACGGCATTACCAATCTATGATACAAATATTCTACAGCCAGTGGATTATACGAATGAGTGTAAAAATACGAAAAATTCGTGTAGATTTCGGGCGTTGGCGCCAGAATAACTGCAGCTACTGGAGCGAACATCAACAACACAATACATAAACGGTAAAAGCTATTTATAGCTTTTGTCCTTTGAAACATAATATTTACTCTTTTATGTGCAAACTTTTGTGCTGTTGACGTCAATCCTACCATTACAAAAATAGCAAACAAATTATAAAGATATGCAGTGTTTTCATCAGTCAGTGCATTATATAAATATTTAGTATGGGTACCTAATGAATTTACATCATTGAACATATCTACTACCAGCGGCAATACTTGAATAATAAAAAACAGTATACTACATAGGTGTAGTATACTATATCTATTTTTTAATACTGCCTTTAGTGATACAAATAGATAAAAGAGGTCTATTATTATTGTTATTAATGTAAAAAATAGTAACATAATTAAAAACAGCTACTATTATTAGCAAATATTCTTTACGGTTTCTATATATCTGCTTATATAATGCTCCATTGTAAAATGTTCTATGAACAAGTTTCGAAGTTTCTTAGCTTTGACTTTCAATATTCCATTTTCCAACTCATAAATCATTTTGTTGAATTGTGCTTCTTGGTCTTTTATGTCTCCATAGTTATACAAGAAAATACCATACTCCTCTCCGTACCTTTCGAAGAATTTGTTACCACCAGTTCTAGACATAAGAATAGGAATCCCCTCTCTCATGACTTCTAAAGTAACAAGATCAAAATACGTTTCCTTATTGGGCAAAATAAAAATATCCGATGAAGATACCAAACGATTACCATAGTTAATCCAACCTAACTCTTTCCAGTTTGGATGATCAAGTCTGGTTAATGGTTCCTCGTTTCCTGCTATAACAAACTCAAATCTACTATCTTTTGACAAGATATGCTCTGCAAAGAGTTTCAGTTGGTCGTAACCCTTAATTTCATTATGACGCCCCAAATAGCATATTAGATATTTAGAGGAATCTATACCTAATTCTTCTCTATCTAGCGGTTTTGAGATTGGTTTGTCAAGTATCGAACTCTCGCAATAAATGAATTTATCGGTATTGCAATCCTTATAATCTTTTATCTCTTTTTCTACATAATATGGTTCGAGTGCACCTTGCACAGGAAACATTATATAATCCGCTTTTTCCCATCCTTGTAATTCTTTCTTCAAAATTTGTTTTTTTATTAATCTTCGCAAAACAGACCACTTATAAACAATATTCTCTACATCCTCACATGCCTTTGGTTGCGGAGAATGCGTAGTCAGTATAATCTTACCTTCATAAGACCTAAGAAGTTCAGAAGCTCTATACAAATCTCCAGAATTATGAAAATGAATAGCGTCAAAATCATTCAGATTTATACCAGATATAGATTTTGCACTTAGTTTCTTATTCCAATACATTAAGCATCTGAAGGTGCGAAAATACCCCATAAGTGAGAGAATATCCAACTTATGTATTTTCTTCATCAAGTCCTTATGGTTAGTATTTACAGACCTATCAACATTAGGAATGCCTAAATCATCCTTCAAAAAATGTATTTCTGCATCTTTAGTTGGATGCTTCAAAAGGTATTCTCTAATATTGTATAAATATCCAGCAGGACCTCCAGAGTTTTTTAATACATAGTTCAAATCCCATATCAACACTTTTTTCATATACTCAAATATTTTCAATATTCAACACTTGCTCAATCACAGGAGCCATATCAAAATATCTATACTGGCCAAGGCGACCGCCAAAGATAACGCCTTCTTCTTTTTCAGCTAACTTGCGATACTCTTTAGCAAGGGCATTGTTGCGGTCATCGTTTACAGGATAGTATGGTTCCATACCTTCCTCGTATTCGGTTGAATACTCTTCGCTAACAACAGTCTTTGGACAATCATAAACTTCCTGACCAAACATCTCAAAGTGCTTGTGTTCAATGACGCGAGTATAAAGTTCATCGTGACTGGTATAGTTCACAACGGCATTACCTTGGTAGTTAGGTGTATTTTCTACACGAGTCTTGAAGTTGACGGTACGCCAATCAAGCTTACCTAACTTATAGTCGAAGTACTCATCTAAAGCACCAGTATAAACAAGCTTGCTAGCATAGTTCTTCCAATCCTTGTACTCTGAATTGAAGAAATTGACCCCAGTCTTGCATTCCACACCCTCAAGCAATCCTTCGATGAGTTTATTGTAGCCACCGATAGGAATACCTTGATAACAATCATTGAAGTAGTTGTTGTCAAAAATCATACGAACAGGCAGACGCTTGATGATAAATGTGGGAAGATCCTTACAGCTACGTCCCCACTGTTTCTCCGTGTATTCCTTGATGAGTTTGTAGAAAATATCCTTGCCTACAAGGCACAAAGCCTGCTCAGCAAGATTTTGAGGTTCGCGACCACCAAGAGCAGCTACGGCCTCTGACCTCTGATCATCAATCTTTTTCTTTGCCTGTATAGGTGTATGTACCTCAGGCCACATACGGTTGAAAGTATTCATATTGAAAGGTAAGTTGTACAACTCACCCTTGTAGTTAGCTACAGGACAGTTAGTGTAGCGGTTAAACTCAACGATAGAATTCACGAAGTCCCACACCTCCTTGTTGTTGGTGTGGAAGATATGCGCACCATACTTATGCACGTTTATGCCCTCAATGGACTCACAATATACATTGCCACCGAGATGAGGACGTTTTTCAATCACAAGCACTTTCTTCCCTGCTTGTTTAGCTTTGTATGCGAATGTAGTTCCGTAAAGACCAGAACCCACTATGAGGTAATCGTAATGTGGCATAATATATATTATTTTTTGCACTTATTTTTGAGCAAAGTAATAGTTTCGTTTCCTGAAGCAATACATAAAAATAAGTATGTAATACTACCTAATAGAACAGCAATTACAGTTTGTATATAGATATTATCAAACAATAACTTAGTCACATATACTACAGAAACCATAGCTACCAGCGGAAGAAACGTCTGCTTGACAATTGATTTAAGAGAAAGTGGTATGTACTTGTTAACATAATACAATTGATATGCTGCAATAACA
>OGPV01002368.1_pt1 | contig 11079 bp, 8 predicted proteins | sample 1553001 | NCBI WGS metagenome assembly OGPV01 (sample SAMEA2580268, study PRJEB22360) | human gut metagenome | biome: human gut; feature: human-associated habitat; material: faeces | place: Denmark | collected 2008/2010
AATTGTATCTTAGTTTTACAATGTTGTCAAGCAAATTTTAATTTTAAAATGATTCGAATAAACTATAAGCAAAAAAGACTATTTCTAGTCTATTACTTTGTATTATGTTTAGAAGAATCAATTATAAAACTATTAACAATTTCAGGTGGTATTCTATATTCAGATATTTTTTCTGGTAAAGGCTTAACATTATCAGTTGGATCATCAGGGAGAACTACTTTTGGTGTATAAAATTGACAATATTCATTTTTCCCCAATCCTGCACAACACAAAACAATGCCATCATTCTTACTATTAGATTTATAAATAGATGTCTCTAAAGTGCTATCAAAAAAATAATATTTTCCATCAAGTTCAACAATATTTGATGCATGTATTCCACCAGTATCATTAGATATTAATCCAACAACTTCAGATTTTACTCCGACTTTTTCTAATACTTTCTTTAACATTAGCGCATTACTTGTACAGACACCACTATGCAATACTACAGCATTATATAAATCTAAAATTACTATTTCTTCTGGTTTGTAACCTTCTTTTTTCTTCATTATGTCTTCATCGTAAGTATTATGTTCAACTATATATTTTTGAACAAGACAACAATTTCTTAATTGGTCCATGACATCATTAGATTCTTGTAAATCTAATTGTTTAATTATTTTATCGATTGCTTTATTTATTTCATATTTTATTTGTTCTATTGAAACACTATTACTACACTATCAAACAAAGATGGAACCATCGAATGAATTTTACCATTTTCATCCATTATTTCATATAACTCCTCACCATTTGCTCCTTTTCTATCAACATATTTTTTTAAAATTTTCCCAGTGCCATTGCCAGGTAAAGCAACTGACTTTATTGTACTTCCCGCTTCTAACATAATAATTCTCCTTTAAAAACTTCTATTATTTAAAATTCTATTTTTTAAGGTAATAATATAATTACTGAAAACTCTTTTTCTTGAAACAATTATATTATCAACGTAGCAAGTATATCATATGTTAGCATAAAAGTAAATGTTATTTAAAGAAAAAACGATAAAACTTTTAGTCTTATCATTTTAGTCATCACTAAAGAAATCATCAAAGAAATCATCATCATTAGTATTGTCTTGATACATATTTGATATAGTTTCTGTTTTTACTGGTGTTTGCTCAACATTTGTTGGTGTTTGTTCAACAGTAGGTGCAGTAGGCACTTCTTTATGTACTTCTTCTGAAGGAACATCTACTACTTGATTTGTTTTATTTGAAACTAGTTCTTCAAATGGTGAATTTTTCTTTTCTTCTACTTCTTTAGTTTGTTCCTCTTCTTTTTCTATTTCTGCTATTTTAGCATCTATTTTCTTAACCAAGTCATCTATATTAAAACTTGTATCGGAATCTTCTGAACTATCATTAGCACTCATAAATGGTGGCAATCCTCCACTAAATGGATTAGACATTCCCATAAATGGATTTGGTGCTCCAAATGGAGTTGCACCAGTTGCTCCTGGGAATGGGTTACCTCCCATGGCTTCCATCTTTTCTTTTTTCTTTTCCTTAACAAATTCTCTTATGTCGAATAATTCTAATTCTTTCTTTTGACGTACTGGTGGAACTGATTTAGGATATGTTCTACCCCAATCTACCTCAAAGTCTGTTTGGAATCTAGTTTTATATGGAAACATTCTTCTTCTTAAAACTATGATTTCAAATTTATTTAATCTTTGTAAATCACTTACTGTAACAAGTGGTGTCGAAGCAGTCTTTTCTTTTTCTTTAGACTTTACTTCACCACACATTTTACTTATTTCTTCTAGGGCTGCTATTTCACTACTTATTAAATATACTAAGTTACAGTTACCACGAATGGTATCACCATTTTCTTTACCATATACTTGAGTTAATTGCGCAAAGTTCTGAATTATAAATGTAAATCTTATTAATCTACTTCTTGCTGCTGTTACCATAGTAGTTACATCTTTTAAAGGTGGCATATTAGCAAACTCATCTAGAATGAAATTAGTTCTAAATGGTAACTTTCCACCACTTTCTTGGGCAACGTCTATTAGTGTTTCATAACATTGTTTGATAAATATAGTAGCAAGTGGATGTAATGTTTTCTTTTCATCCTGAACAATTAAAAAAACAGCAGTTTTATTTCTTCCAATATTTCGCATATCAAAATCACTATAAGATAACATTTCAGATAAGTTTTCTCTAGAAGAGAATAATTTAATTTTTTGCTTAAATGTAGCTATAATACCTTGCTTTGTTTCGTCGGCAGTAAATACTGTACCAGAAGCATTTATATATGCTGGTTTTGATGGATCTTTACCATTAAAGTATTCTTTAATGTAATTGTTGTTTGGTCCACCAAATCTTTCTTCTCCTAAACTACACATTAAATTCAAACTATTTAAGTTTACTTGTTCTGGAGTTCCATCTTCAAATAAACCTAGGGCTAATCCGGTAAAGTAATCGGCAGCAGTTTTTTCCCAGAATGGGTCTCCGCTATTTTTTTCTTCATATAATATATTTAACGCTAAGTCATCTAATAATTCTATTGCTTTATCAGTATTTCCTTCTTTATATAATTGATATGGTAAACTCATTGGATTCCATGCATTACCATGCTGTGGATCTCTAAAGTTTAATGTTATTATATTATATCCTTCAGCTTTTAAAAGCTCTGCTGTCTCTTCATATAATTCACCCTTAGGGTCAGTTAAAATCATTGATTCATTATGTTTAGCTAATAACTTTATCATTGGTTTTGCTACTATTACAGTTTTACCTGAACCAGTAGCACCCATTACTAAATAATGATCTTCACCATTATCTACCCACATTTTGCCTTTCTTACTATGTAAGGCTATACCAGCGGCATCTATTTTTTCATCTTTAATGTTTACTTCTACTAAACCATTTTTGAATTCTCTATCAGTTGCCCATCTTGAATAACCTTTTTCTTTTTTTCCACCTATCGTAATACCAAAGCCTTTATCACGATCAAAGATATAGGATTTTACGGCCATAAAAATTCCTATTAGGGCTGCTAAAAATAAGAAAAATGTCATTCCTATATATCTTGGAGTAAAGGCTTTAAATGGTAAAAAACCATAAAACTTTCCTTCAGTTGCTATACTAGAGGCATTTAATACACCTATTGCACATAAATATAATAAAAATACACAAAAGGCTATAAATATTATTAAATCTTTCTTTTCTACTTTTATTTTCATACACTTATCGTCCTCCAAAATTACTAACTTTATTATAGCATTAATAGTTTGAATTGTAAATGTTTTAGAATAAAAAAGAACATCTATTTTTCAAGATATTCTTTTATTTACTTAAGATTCACTTTCTTCATCATTCAAATAAAAATTAACCTTATAATTCATAATACCATTTTCTCTAAAAACATATCTATTACCATTCTTATCAATAACAGTATATATTCTCTTATCACCAACAGTCTCAAATAAACATTTATCTGCATCAGTTGTAATCTTATCAAAATTATTATTAATATAACTTTTAAATTTTTCTAAAGAATAATTTTTCCTAGTAGTATCATCAAGTAATTTATAAGCTTCCTCTATATCATAATTTAACTTATTAACATAATCAGATAAATATAATACACAAATCTTCTCCTTAGTAATTAAATCAGACTTAATAGTCCTATTATTACTATTACTATCTATATTAATTTTCTTAATACTATCAATAATCTTTTTGTAATCATCTTTATCAGAAAGAGGATATACAGCATAAGTAGAATTATCAAAATCCACTATTACAATTATTCTAAAATCATTATCAATAACATTAGTGGTATCAAAAGTCATTTCATTAAGTTTACCTTGAATATAATAAATATAATTATTTTTAACACTAACATATTCAATCTTATTTACTTCAGCTGAAGTATCAATAGAATATTCTTTTAAATAATCAAATAAATTATTAGTAGTTATTCCTTTGCTATCAATATAATCAGAATATAAAACATCATATAATTTACTAGCATTATAAGTAGAAGAATATTCCAAATAATTATTAACATAATTAGTTATTGTAAAAAAATTATTATATTCATCAACAACTTCTAATTTATCACTATTACTTTTCCTATTTAAAAACAAAACTAATCCTGTTATCAAAGTACAAATTATAATTATTACTACAAAAGTTCTAATATCATCTTTTTTCATCTTATCTCCTTAATTACAACCATTATTAATATAAGTTATTAATTCATTAGCAAATTTTTGTCTATTACCAGCCTTACATGGTCCCTCTCCAGGCCTCTCAAAATTCATGCAAAAATAATAAGTCGTATCATCAATAGTATGATTTTCCATTAAATAATTTCTTATTGTTGGATATCTATCATTTAATTCATATAATAAGTATTCAACTTGTGAATTAATCTTATTCCAATCATTACCATAAGTAGATTTTAAATTATCTTTTCTTCCAAAACACCACTGTGCAATACCCACACAATCAATTTCATTAACTAAACTAGGATTAAATGCTGAATTTTCACCCTTAAGATTACCCATAATACCCGCTATTGAATTATTAGAGTAACCAGCATTCTTTAAAGATAAACAAACAGCTTGTTGATTATCATTACCTCCAACATAGCCCTTATTATCTTTAGGTCTAGGATTCTCTTCAGAAACATAGTTAAGTCCATCTACTCTCTGACCATTTTTTCTTATTTCAAAATGTAAATGTGTTCCAGTAGAACGACCACTGCTTCCCATTTTTCCTATAACTTGTCCTTGACCAACTTGATCACCAGCACTAACCGTAATACTATTTTCATATAAATGTGCATATAAAGAAATATTACCATCAGCATGTTGAATCATGACATAATTACCATATCCACCACCGCAAGATAAATCATTTCCCGATGATGAACAATTAACTTTATCATTCTTAGTAGGATAAATAACTGTACCACTTTGAACTGCTATAATATTTAAATTAGCCCCACCGTAAGAAGCAATATCCGTACCAGTATGATTACTTTTTTCTCCAGTGATGGGATGGATTCTACCGCCAAAATAAGAAGTAATAACAGTATCAACTGGATCTCCTCCAGCAAATAAGGCTCCACCTACACTAGTAGTTTCATTACTACCAATAGGCCACCAATAACTAGTTGAAGAACTAATATAAGAATAATTACTACTACCACTTCCTGTAGTTCCTTCAGCTATTTCAATAATTCCTAAACTCATAAGAGGAGTTATTAAAACAACTAAAAAAATTATTAAGAAAAAGAAACTAATAGCAATACCAATTATTATTAGTTTAATCTTTAATGGTAAACTTTTCCATAACATTTTTGTTTTACTATTATTAGTTTCTTTTTCATCCATAATTCTCACCACCTAACAGCGATTATAAACCACCACCAGAGCCAAATGACTCTAATTCATCTTCAGTTACTATTACATTGATTTGCATTCTTCTATTACCACATACAAATAATGCTTCACCTTGACTAAATCTCTTTATTGATTCTTTTTCATTATCATTTAAATCTATTAGCATAGCTAAGTCTTCTACTGCTTGTTTCTTTAATCCCATTACTAAATAATAAGATGAGTTGTCAAATATTGCTTTACCATGCATTAATATTCCATCTGCTACAAAGTCTGATGGTTGCTGTGTTATTATTATTGTACCAGTATTGTATTTTCTGGCTCTTCTTTGTACTTGAGCTAAGAATTCAGCACCTAATTCATTTTTTGCTCCTAATAAAACGTGGGCTTCATCTACTGATAAAACGGTATTTACATTAGGATTTAAACATAATCCCCAAGCAAACTTTAATACATTAAATAATAAAGCATTTCTTATATTAGCATCAGAATTCATTAACTCTTTAATATTAAATACTAGAAAATCACTTTCTGTATTTATTGATGTATGTCCATTAAAGTAGTATTTTAATTCTCTAACTAATGGTCTTAATTTTAATTCTAATCTTTCCATTACATCTCTTTCATGAGTTTTCTCAGTCATAGATGTTAATTTACTAGTTACTGTTATATAGACATCACTAAATGTTGGATAATCTTTTGATGTAAACTTAGAAAAGTCTGATGTAAATGTTATTCCAAATCTAGCATATGTATCTTGTACAACACCACTAAATAGGGCTAGTACATCTTCTTCTATATCAGGAGAATAGTATTTCATAAATGCTTTTAATGATTGCAATGTTTTATTTAAAACAGTATATCCTAAACCATTTTTAATTTCGTTTTCATCAGCATCCATGATTACTTCAAGTGGATTTACCATTCCGTATTCTCCACCTTTACCAAGATCTACAACATCACCGCCATACATCCTAGTCATTTCACTTATTTCACCTTCAGGATCTACTGCTACTATTTGGTAGCCATTTCGGATATGACTTCTAAGAATTAATTTAGCTGCTGTAGATTTACCACTACCTGATGTACCTAAAATAATCATATTAGCATTATTTCTATTGCTTTCTTTTTTTAATTGATACAGGAATTGATTAAATAATACTACACCACCAGAGAAATCTACACCAAGTAATGTTGATAATCCATCATCTTTAATACTATCAAAGATAAAAGGATACATAGCAGCCATTGTTGGAGATGGCATAGGAGTTCCTATTCTATCTTCAATTGGTTGCTTTTCAAATATAGGAAGTATTGATTTTAATACTCTTTCTTGTTCAAATCTTAATGGTACTGCTCTTAATTCCATAGCATCCATATAGTTTTTAATATTTACTTTTTTCATTTCAAGTTCTTCTCTAGTATTAGCAGTTATCATAATATGCATTTGAAAATCAAATGTCTTTGCTTGAGAAGCAGTAAACTGTTGAATAAAGTATTCTAATGAATCAACATCTTGTCTTATTCTTTCTTGAATTGTTCTATCTTTTTCTTGTTGATATCTACTTCTTAAATCTGATATTTCTTTATTTAACATTTTAGCAAGTACAGTAAATGGTACTGGTATATGTTTTATTACTAGTTTAACACCAGACATATTTGTTAAATTAGATAGATATCCTGGTCCTATAAATCTAGGATAAGATATTACTGTAAGTATTGTTGCATACTTATCACTTATTACAAAATCAGAAGGATTAAATTGTAATCCTTTAGGAGCTAGTTCACTTTTAAAACTCATTACGAAATCACCGTCCCAAAATTAGTAGTCATTCCACTATTAAGAAAATTATCTAATATTATTCTTAAATCATCATTTGATACTTGAGTAGCTTCAAGTCCTGCATTAGCTAATCCAGTAACTAATGTTCTAAGTCTTTTCTGAATTAAATCATCATTCTTTTCTTTAAATAAGATATAATACTCAGTATCAGTAATATTATTATTCATAAAATCATTGGCTTTATCAATATCTTGATTAATTAACTTTCTAACCGCTGGATTAGGAGTCTGATTATATAATAATTGTAATCTAGCTAAGTAATTATTTAAATCTACTGGACGATCTGCTGATATTAGCCAAAATTCAAAATCAATCATATTATAAAAGTTTTTTAATGCTATTAATACATTATCTTGTGTGCCTTGATCTAGAATAAAGATATTTCTAGGTCTTATTTTAACACCAGTTACTTTCTTTTTATTATCTAATACTATCATACCATTAGAAATATTTCTAATAGGTATCCAATCTTCAGTATATTTAGAATTACTTTTTGTTTTTGTCTTCGCTTCCAAATTCGCCATAAAAACACCAACCTCTCCATATATAATTTCTTCTTTCATTGTAGAATCTTAATATGCTTTGTATTGCACAAAGTACATTATGATAATTTGGTATTGGCACTACTAGTAAACCAGTTATACCTACTGGTAAACAAGATAGTATTACAACTAATGTACTTGATGACTGAGTTATCATTAATAGCAATAATGATAACCCAGCACCAACACTAAACATTATTAAGTCTACTGGTCTAAATATATTAAATATTAATGTACCTCTTTTAGCATTAGCAGGTACCAAATATCCATTCACTATATATCACACTCCTTTTTATTTTATTTCTTCGCATCATTTTTTGCTGCTTCTAAGCCTTTAATTTTTTTGCCTTCATCTTTTATACGTTTATCGACATCTGCATTAGCTCTAATTGCACTTGCCAAATCAGCAGCATGAATACTGTCATCTGCTCCTACTGACATATCTCTTAATCCTGTTTCTAGACTTGCATCATCAAAGATAATTTCTTTTCCACCCCTGTCAAGACCTTTCCATTGAATTTTACCATTTGCATCTTTTGTTTGTCTTATACTTCTAGCAATAGAATAATACTCAGGTGTTATATCTCTAGTTTTAACCAAGTCATCTGCCTCTTTCCAAATAGCACTTCTAGATGCTTCTGATGCTTGTTGCTGCCATTGTGCCTCTTTTATCATTCCTTCAGCCTTAGTATCTAATCCCGCAAAACCTGCTATTGAATCAAATATAGAATCTTTAACAGTATATCCTGCTGCTTGTTTTAAATCTCTCTTATCTCTATTATCATTTGTTTGCTGTACGACACCTCTAACACCTTTTAAATCTTTTATTTTTCTTCCTTTATTAAGGCCACTAGCAGCACCACCTATTGCTGAAGCACCAGTACCAAATACGCCTTTTGTCGCTTGCCATAATTTTTGACCTGTCGTTCCTTCATTTTCTTTCCAATTTTTTCTAATACTTCCAGCACCATAAAGCACATTGGAAGCAGCCGCTCCAGCTGCACCTAACGCTGCTCCAGCACCAAATAGGCCAACTTTTTTTGCTTCATCTGGTAATTTCATACTATAACTAAATCCTGCAGCACCGCCAATTGATGGGAATATTTCTTTCAATAAATTAGGCACTTTCTTAGCAAAAACAAGTAAACCAATAATTAAAACTCCTAAAATATAGCTCTTACTTGCAACATTATTTCCTGTTTGCCAAACACTTGATAATGAACTACTATCAAAATTTCTAGTTATTTGCTGTATAAGATACAAAACAAAATATATTATAGCAGTTCTTAAAAAGTAATCTAAAAATGTTGTCAAACATTGACTTCCCCATTTTTTTAATTTTTCATCACCTTTAGGTGTTATATACATCATTATAGGTATTGGTGCAATAACTTGTAAATATGCTAATTGAAACAATCTTACTACTAATTGTATAGTAAATATAAATACTATATATAAAACAGTAAACCCTATAATCAAACATCCTAGTCCCCCAGCATCCATTTCATATATATAATCTTTCTTAGTACTATCATCATTAAGATTACATTTTTGATTAACATAAGTACTTAATAAACTAAAATCAGCATGTTTTAAGTCTTCTTCTATTGCATCTGTAGTTACAATAGCAAGATCAGCATCACTATCATTACATGTTACATTTTCATTAACCCTAAAAAATGTAAAAAATGTACTTTGGGCAATCATTCCACCAATGGTAGCATTATCACTTTCATCCGGCGAATAGCCCATAATTATTCTTGGAATTATCTTATCATCATTTATAGCATTTTGAAGTGAAAAGGCAAATTTAAACATATAAGGTGTAGTACCTAACAAAACTATTGCAATAATCATCTTCATTACTAAGCTACCTGCACCTTTATTTTTATCATTCATTGTATCAGGATTTATTAAATACTGAACAAAAGCAAAAGTTAATCTAAATATCATAAATAATCCTAATATCAAACTTATTTTATTTGTAATATTTACTATTATATCAGTACTCAATATATCATTAGCAGCACCTACTTTTTCAAACACATCGAAGCAAAACATAATCAATCCATATATCAAACTGCAAAAAGTTACCATTAGTGATCTGATGGCATCAACTATTGCAGTTGTTACATTTCCATCTAATATATACATAAGTCACCTCCCTATCTCACACACGTATCAGAATTAATATTACTCCAAGCCATATTTGCTAGATCTAAAATTAAATTTACAAATATTGGGACTAAAAATACCAATACTGCCGCAACGATTCTTTTAATAAATTTTTCTCTTGCTTTTTTCATATCATCATCTTTAGAAGAAAATACAGCTTTTGAAAAATCCATAATACCGAGTCCAATCAATAAAATGGGTATTGATATTCTTATCCATTTCATTACAGTATTGATTATTGTTCTAGTATTTTCACCAAACAAATCTTCGCAAGATTTAATTTCTTCACTAGGCTTTTCAGTTGGAGTAGTATTATTTTTTACAATAACTGTTGAATTTTTCAACTTAGAACTTTTACACTTAAAATTGGCAATAGCACCACATGCACCATTTTTTGTTATAGAAAAATTTTCCATTGTCTTGTCACCATAATGAAAAACAGTTGTAGGGCAATATTTTTTACTCTCATAGTATAAATCCATTTCATTTTTTGGCATTCCAATCCATTCTAAAGTATTTTTTGTATATGTTTTTATGTTTTTTTCACCATACAATATAGTAATATTATCTTCATATTCACACTTTACATATGTTTTATCGTAGCACGCATATACTTCAGAAAAATTGTCGCTCTTTATGTCAATGGATTTACCGCGTATTGAATTTTCTATTATGTTACTACAATTTGAATCTTTACTATAGCCAATAAACATTTCACTACTTGTATCATCTAATTGTGGTAAATCAATAGTACATTTATTCCCTTTCTCTTTGAATTTACATGTTTCAATATTTTCTTCAGAGGAAGAATTATTAACATTTTTAATTATCATTTTACCCAAAGCATCTTTTGAATTTGCAGAACAAACATTTTGATTCCAAGAACCACCAGCACTTTTACAACTTTTTTTATCTTTTATACTTGCACTTTCACAAGCATAATAAGTTACTCCTTGAGTAACTCTAGGTACATAATAAAATCCATTTGGACAACACTGTAGTCTTCCTGAGCCATCAACCCTATCAGTAACATAATAATTTGAATCAGCACATGTATATTCAATAGCCTCTACTTTCCCAACATATAAAGTAAAACTAAATACAGTTATAATTAA
>OGPV01002369.1_pt1 | contig 11077 bp, 6 predicted proteins | sample 1553001 | NCBI WGS metagenome assembly OGPV01 (sample SAMEA2580268, study PRJEB22360) | human gut metagenome | biome: human gut; feature: human-associated habitat; material: faeces | place: Denmark | collected 2008/2010
AACGAGACAAGCAGGAAACTATCGGAATTCTTCTGGCACACCATGATTGACCATCATACTTTTGCTCCGGGATGTAGCAGTGACAAAGAACACTACTTTGATCCGAAGAAGTTATCCCAACATCTGACTGGCTATACCGGAGAAACTTGTTGTACCTATAATATGCTCAAACTTAGCCGCCATCTTTTTTGCTGGACGGGCGATTCATCTATTGCGGATTATTATGAAAGGGCATTGTATAATCACATCTTGGGACAACAAGACCCTGAAACAGGTATGGTAGCTTATTTTCTGCCTTTGCTTTCCGGGTCTCATAAACTGTATAGCACAAAAGAGAACTCTTTTTGGTGTTGTGTCGGCAGCGGATTCGAAAATCATGCCAAATATGGAGAAGCTATTTACTATCACAACGACCGGGGAATATATGTAAATCTGTTTATTCCTTCCCAAGTCACTTGGAAAGAAAAAGGGTTAACGCTCCGTCAGGAAACGGAATTCCCACAGGAAGAAACAACGCGTTTTACTCTTCAGGCAGAAAATCCTGTCCGCACGACTATTTATCTGCGCTATCCTTCGTGGAGCAAGGATGTAAAAGTTTCGGTGAATGGTAAGAAAATATCTGTAAAACAGAAATCTGGTTCTTATATTGCCATTACCCGTGAATGGAAAGATGGCGATCAAATCTCGGCTACTTATCCGATGCAAATCAAAATGGAAACTACTCCGGATAACCCGGATAAGGCAGCCTTGTTATATGGCCCGTTGGTATTGGCGGGAGAACGGGGAACTGAAGGTATGCAAGCCCCTGCTCCTTTCTCAAATCCTGCTCTTTATAATGATTATTATACCTATAATTTTCATGTCCCAGCACATTTGCGTACCTCTTTGAAACTAGATAAGAAACACCCTGAACGTGCTTTGCAACGTGTAGGAAGTGATTTGAAGTTTACGACAGAACAAGGAGATGTGATTCGTCCGCTATACGATTTGCATCGTCAGCGCTATGTCGTATATTGGGACTTACAATCAGAATAATAGATAGTAAACAACGATATGAAGAATCTGTTAATTGCCACTTTTGTAGTAAGTATCAGCCTTTTGAGTGGTTCTTGCAAAGTATCATCCGGTCAGGGAAAACAGTATGACTTCTCTTCTTTGGATTCTGTTATCCAAGGATGGGTAGACAAGGGATATTACTCCGGAGCATCCATTTGTGTAGTGAAGAATGATACCGTCATTTTCCAGAAGAACTATCGGGACTATACACCCGATACAAAAGTATATGTCGCTTCTGCCGGGAAATGGGTAGCGGCTGCTGTCATAGGCGCGGTGGTAGACCGTACTGATTTGGGATGGGATGATCCGGTAGAAAAATGGTTGCCGGAATTTAAAGACGATGCTAAAGGTAAGATTCTTCTCCGGCAATTATTATCCCATACATCAGGAGTACGTCCATATCTTCCCGAGCCTCGTGTAGATAACTATAATCATTTGGATTCGGCAGTCACTGAAATTCTCCCTTTGGATACAGTCTTTACTCCCGGCACTCGTTTTGAATATGGTGGACTTGCCATGCAAATTGCCGGAAGAATGGCAGAAGTGGCGATGGGAGAGGAGTTTGAGACTCTTTTTCAAGAACTGCTGGCGCAACCTTTGGAAATGAAAAACTCTCATTTTACCCCAATCAACACGGACGGCGGACATGCACCCATGTTAGGGGGCGGACTGTGTACTACAATGAATGATTATCTTCACTTCCTGTCCATGATTTATCACGATGGAATGTATAATGGCAAGCAAATTATATCAGCAGAAACTGTGAAAGAAATGCAGGCCGACCAAGTGAAAGGCGCCATAATCCCTTCGAATAACTCGGATAATTATGTAGCGAAAGGACTGGGACAATCCCACAATGGAATCTACGGATTAGGAGAATGGCGTGAATTAATAGATAAAAAGACAGGCGAAGCTTATCAGATTAGTTCACCGGGATGGGCCGGTGCTTATCCGTGGATAAATAAACACGATAAAGTTTACGGATTCTTCATCTCCCATGTAACAGGTTCTTCTGCTAAAGAAGACGGTTTCTCTTCTTTCTTTGGCAGCCCTGTCATTTCACGGACCGTTTCGGAAATACTGAAAGGGAAGCCATTGGTTGTCAAACAAGGGCGTATCAATGTAGGAAACGGCTCTCTATACTATGAGGAAGCCGGTCAGGGTGAACCGATAATTTTTGTTCACGGTCATTCGCTCGACCATCGTATGTGGGATGAACAATTTTCTGTGTTTGCGAAAAAGTATCATGTCATTCGCTATGATTTAAGAGGATACGGCATTTCTTCTTCCCAAACAGAAGATTATCAATTTATGCATGTTGAAGATCTGGTTACTTTAATGGACTCTTTGCACATCAAGAAAGCGCATATTGTCGGGCTTTCTTTGGGCGGGTTCATTACTGCTGATATGTTGGCGTATTTCCCAGACCGGATGTTATCGGCTTTTTTAGCCAGTGGAAACATCCGAAAGTCCAAAGGTCCCAGTGAACCGATGACTAAAGAGGAAGCAAAGGTACGTGATGACGAAATAGCTGCCCTGAAAAAGAAAGGAGTGGAAGTGATGAAGAAAGAGTGGTTTGAAGGATTAATGAAATCCGGTGGTAGCCAGCGTGAACGGATGCGTGTGCCTTTGTGGCAGATGATTGACGAATGGGATGCGTGGCAACCGCTACACAAAGAAGTACGGGTAGTAGCAGGGCTGGATGCTATTGAAGAATTGAAGAAGAGTCACCCTGCCGTACCTGCTTTAATTGTAGAAGGTCATTCTTCTGATAACAAATTTTCAAAAAATCCTCCCATATTGGAATATCTACCTAATGGAAAGCTGAAAATCATAGAGGATTGCGGGCACATGATGAATATGGAGCGACCGGAGGAATTCAATGCAGCTTTAGAAGAATTTTTAATCAATATTGAACAGTAAAATGAAAAAGCAATAAATATCATGAAACAAATAGTTCTATGCCTGATCGGAATATTATTTGCATCGTTTGTATCTGCACAAAAGATAAATCATCCTTCACTTTTGTATACCCCTCAACGCATTCAGCAGGTAAAACAACGTATGCAGAATGAACCGAAATTGCGGGAAGCCTGGGAGGATATTCAGAAAACCGCCGATGAAGCCTACAAAAGAAAGATTTCAATCGGTTGGATTATTTGTCGTTGGCCTATCTGATGACGGATAATAAAGAGTATGCAAATATAATCAAAGAGATTCTTTTGAAAGCTGTGGAAGCCGAATCCTGGGGAGATATGGAAATGATGGCACGTATTCCAGTCTGGCGTTCGCAACTGGGCATGGCGCATAAGAGCTTCCTTTCTGCCATAGGATATGATGCGGCTTATAACATAATGTCTTCTTCGGAAAGAAAAAAGATTGCTGAAGGATTGAAACGATTGGCTGTAGAGCCTGCCTTGGGCGACTGGCTGTTGGAACCTGCCCGAATCCATTCTTTGAACTCTATGGGACACAACTGGTGGACTTCCTGTGTATGCCAGGGTGGAATATTAGCATTAAGCCTGCAGAATGAACTTCCCGAAGTAAAAGATTGGGTGGAGCAACTTCATGAATCACTTCCCGAATGGTTTGACTTTGCAGGCGATGCCTTGCAACAGAAAGCAAAGAGTTTTGATGAGGCCGGAGGAATGTATGAAAGTCTGAATTATGCAAACTTTGGTATTCAGGAAGCTCTATTGTTTCGAATCGCTTGGATAAACACTCATCCGGGACAAAATCCCGGCGATATACCCCAATTAGCAAAACTTCCGAACTACTTTTCTCAAGTATGCTATCCTCGTACAGGTATGCTGTATAGTTTGAATTTTGGTGATAGTCATAAGAACGTATCAGCAGAATCCAGTATGATGTTATTGTATGCTTTGGGACTGAAAGACCCGACTATTCTGTGGTATATAGCCCAAGTAGAGCAAGGACAGCATCGCGATGGATTTTTCCTGAATCGTCCGATGGGCTTTCTCTATACCCCTGATTTGAGTAAAGCTCCCGTAACTCCCGATTTGAAAACCTCACAGCTATTCTCGGATTTCGGTTGGGCCACCATGCGTACTTCTTGGGAGAAGGATGCTACGATGCTTGCTGTGAAAAGCGGTCATACGTGGAATCATTCCCATGCGGATGCCAACTCCTTTATTGTATTTCATAAAGGCGTTGATATTATCAAGGATGGAGGAAACTGCTGGTATCCCAATCCTGCCTATCGCAACTATTTTTTTCAAAGCCAGGCACATAATGTAGTCCTGTTCAACGGGGAGGGGCAACCTCGTGAACAACAGTATAGCGGCTCTACTTTGCGAGGAAATCTTTATCATCTCTTGGATGCGGGCAATGTGAAATATGTTTTGGCCAATGGAACAGGTCCTGTCTCTAATAATTTCAGCCGTAACTTCCGTCATTTCCTGTGGATGGATAATGTGATTTATATGATCGATGATTTGAAGACACATAAGGTAGGACAGTTCGAATGGTTATGGCATACCAATGGAACTTATAAGAAATCGGGCATTGACGTGAATGTGACAAACGGAAATTCTTCAGTAGTCATCCGTCCTTTATATCCCCGCATGCTGGCTAAGTCCGATTTTGTGCACGACTATCCCGAAGATTTATATTGGGAAGAAATAGAAGCTCCTACGGAAGATCTGAAAGGAACCGAAAAATATTATTCATTCCATTTACCAGTCGAGGTGAACCGTGTGAAAGGACTGACAGCTATTATTCTGAAAGACGCTCCCGATGAAAAAGACCTGCCTCAAATGGAAAGACGTGAAGGGCAGGACTGGATAGGGCTTCGTATCCGTCATAAAGGTAAAATTACCGATTTATATATTAACCAACTGGCGGACGGAAGATTAATGCACAGTAATTCATGGATTATGCCGGACGGCTGGATGACAGATGCTTATATGTTTGCTGTCTCTTATCCCGAAGGTACTGAAGCTACTGACGCAAAAGATTTCTTTATCTGTCATGGCAGTGCATTGAGACGTGATAAGGAGACTTATTTTTCTTCTCTTTCCAAATTATTTGTAATTCAGAAAGAAGAAGGTAAAAAGTTGAACCTTTGGATAGACGGGCAACCGAAGATCCATGCAATGTTCAGAAGTGAGAAGAAACCGACAACTGTTATTGTGAATGGTAATAACTTCCCTGTTGTTTACAAAAACGCTCATGTGAAAGTGAAATATCAATAAATCTTCAATAGCATTGAGTAAATAATTTCTCCCCTTCGTATTTATTTATTACATATAACAGATACGAAGGGGAGACTTTTTTTATAAGAAGGAATGTGCTCTTTTGGAGATTTTTATGTATGTTTGTCACATGTTTAATATGAAAGGAAGCGGTTGTAAGTGAAGAACACGATTAAATATCTGATTCTTTTAATCATATACTTGGTTTGTGGTGTAAATCTGCAAGCCCAGAATTGTACATTTCGTAATGTAGTCATGTCCGATGGACTGTCCGGGTTATTGGTGAATGCCATTTATAAAGACTCGGAAGGTTTTGTATGGCTAGGAACAGATAATTGTCTCGATCGTTTTGATGGTGTGAAAGTTCGCCATTATGAATTCCGAGGCGTGGATTCCGGCAGAAAGAAACGGGTGAACTGCATCACGGAAACAGCCGACAATCAGCTTTGGGTAGGAAACGGTATCGGACTTTGGCGTCTGAATCGTGCGAACGGCCAGTTGGAGAGAATTGTTCCCGAAAAGATAGATTTTGCTGTAAATACTTTACTTCCGGATGGGGATATTCTCTATATCGGTACGGAGAAAGGATTGTTCATTCAAAAGGACGGGCAATTGCTCCAAGTATTGACCGACCGGAATATGCTGGCTGCCTGTAATCGAATTATGGATCTCTGTCTGAATGAAGATAAAAGTGCGTTATGGCTGGCTACAGTGCAAGGTTTGTTCTCTTATTCATTGAAAGATGGTAAGATTGATTCCTGGCATTTCCAGGAGAATGTTCCCGAGGCCGATTATTTCCGCTGCCTGACTCGTATTGGAGAAACCCTTTATTTAGGTACAATGAGTCAGGGAGTCGTTCGTTTCGATATAAACAAAAAGAGCTTTTCGCATACAGTATCTTTAGGCTGTGATGTCATTTCCGACATATCCAGTGATGGAAAGGAGACTGTATATATTGCAACAGATGGTAATGGCGTTCATTTCCTTTCACATAAAGCCCAACAAGTGACACGTCGTTTTTGTCACGATGTGAGTGATAAAGAAGGTATTCGCAGTAATTCCATTTATTCACTATTGGTGGATGACAGAGGTGCTGTTTGGGTGGGGCACTTTCAGGCAGGTTTGGATTACTCACTTTATCAGAATGGTCTTTTCCAAACTTATGCTTATCCTCCTCTGTTTAACTCTGCCAATCTTTCTATTCGTTCTTTTGTCAACAGAGGACACGAAAAAGTCATCGGTTCACGTGACGGTTTGTATTATATAAATGAAGCTACCGGAGTCGTAAAGAGTTTTGTGAAACCTGTTTTGACCTCGGATTTGATATTGACAATCTGTTTTTATGAAGGCGAATATTATATTGGTACGTATGGCGGAGGCATGATGGTGTTGAATCCGGAGACGTTATCTCTAAAATATTTTGCCCAGGGAGGAGATGGAGATGCAGAGCTGTTTCAGAAAGGACATATCTTTTGTGTGCGACCGGATGAAAAAGGAAATCTCTGGATAGGCACTTCACAGGGATTGTTCTGTTATAATAGACAGGCAAAGCAGATCAAACACTTTACCAGCGCCAATTCCCAATTGCCGGAAGGTAACGTTTATGAAGTTAGTTTTGACTCTACCGGCAAAGGATGGATTGCCACGGAAACCGGTATGTGTATATATGATCCTGCTTCTCAAAGTTTACGATCTAATGTGTTCCCTGAAGGATTTGTGCATAGGGATAAGGTGCGCACCATTTATGAAGATGCCGGACACAACCTTTATTTTATTCGTGAAAAGGGGAGTCTGTTTACCTCTACTTTAACGATGGATCGTTTTCGGAACCGTTCCGTCTTTTCTACGCTTCCTGACAATTCGCTGATGTCGATTGTGGAAGATAACCAGGGTTGGTTGTGGGTGGCTTGCAATGATGGATTGTTACGTATAAAGGAAGAAGGAGAAGAGTATGATGCCTTCACTTTCAATGATGGAGTACCGGGACCCACTTTTACGAATGGGGCTGCTTATAAAGATGAAAAAGGAATATTATGGTTCGGCAACACCAAAGGTTTGATTTATGTCGATCCGAAGCGCGTGGATGAAGTGCGTGGTAAAATCCGTCCGATTGTGTTTACGGATATATTGGCTAATGGCATTTCTTTTACCAACCCGTCTTTAAAATATAATCAGAATAATCTGACTTTCTGCTTTACGGATTTTGCTTATGGTCTGCCTTCTGCCTTACTGTACGAATATCAGTTGGAAGGAGTGGATAAAGACTGGAAACTATTGGCTGCGCAGAATGAGGTTTCCTATTATGGATTATCTTCCGGAACTTATACGTTCCGTGTGCGCCTTCCGGGAAATGAACAGTCGGAAGCTGTTTATCAAGTGACGGTGTGTCCTATGATACCTTGGTGGGGATGGGCACTTTCTGTTTTATTAGTTGTAGGTATTATTGCTTTTATACGATATTATGTGTGGAATCGTATGCGCCGCCTGCTTACTTCTCCTGCATCGGCAATCTCCGTATCCGTAGAGAAGACACAGCAGAAAGACCGAACGATAGAACAAGCAGAAGTGATTTCTGAAGAGTCTTCTATCGCTGCAACCGAAGAAAAGTATAAAACTAACAGGCTGACTGAAGAAGAATGTAAAGAGCTTCATAAGAAATTGGTTGCTTATGTGGAGAAAGAAAAGCCATATATTAATCCTGATTTGAAAATGGGCGACTTGGCTTCTGCTTTGGATACTTCTTCGCATTCATTATCGTATCTTTTGAATCAGTATCTCAATCAGTCTTATTATGACTTTATAAACGAATACCGCGTCACTCAATTCAAGAAAATGGTGGTGGATAGTCAATATTCCCGCTATACATTAACTGCACTGGCAGAACTTTGCGGCTTCAGTTCTCGTGCTTCTTTTTTCCGTTCATTCAAAAAGAGTACGGGAGTCACTCCGAATGAATATATTCGTAGTATAGGTGGAACAGCCAAAGAAGAGTAACTTTTCGACTTATTATCACTCAAAACTATTTTATACTCATATCCCTTTCACCCTTCACACCGCCCTATTCATCGGGGTTAGAGGGTGAAGGATCTCCCTTCACCAAGTGGATTTTCCTTTTACTAGTCTTTTCCTCGTAATCTATTAATAGATAAGTTCTTCTTCTCCCTATATAAACTTCTTTTGGTCCTATTGCAAAGTTGTTTTTTATAGGGAGTAATCTATAAACGCAAGCTTTGTTTTTATAAATGAAACTTGCGTTTATAAAAACAAAGCTTGCAATTATATAATTGAAGCTTTCATTTATAGTTTACCCTTAATCAAACGTAACTTTGCAATAAGTGCAAAGCAAGTTTATCTTTAATGAAACGGAACTTATCTATTAATGTTCGTACTTCATTAATAGCTTTGATGTGACAATGAAACGATCAAATAATAAAATTGAAGAGGGGAAGAGGATGGGAGCAAACGAGTGTAAGTGGAGTAAAGATACGTTGATTTGAGTGATTTGAGTCTCATTTTATAAAGTGATACTCTCTTTTTTATAAACGTAATATATTGATAATTAGAGTTGTATATTTAAATGAGTCTACCTAGATTCATTGAGATTGATCTGCTTTATTTTCTGGCTGTTATATCCAAAATCACCTCTATATTTGCATCGTGATCAAAACCGAAAAAGATAGTATTATGGAGACAATAGCTAACACTTACGACGACATTATCACTCGTTCTTATGAAGAATATTATCAGGTGATTCTTACCTATATTACTTATCGTATCACTCATCGCTACGAAGCGGAGGATTTAACCCAAGATGTATTTGTACGTCTGCTGGACTACAAACAAATGCTCCGTCCCGACACAGTGAAATATTTTCTGTTCACTATTGCCCGCAATATTGTAATCGACTATATCCGTCGTTATTATAAGAAGCAGGAGATAGACAGCTACATCTATGATACTATGTCTACTTCTACCAATGAAACCGAAGAAAAAATTATCGGTGATGATTTAATGACAATGGAACGGACCCGCTTGGCTGCTATGCCCGAACAACGTCGGTTAATTTATACATTGAACCGCTTCGAAAATAAAACGTCTCCGGAAATCGCAAATGAACTGAATCTAAGCTGCAGGACGGTGGAAAACCATCTGTTTCTGGGACGTCGTGAAATGCGCGAGTTTTTCCGGAATTGTATATAATCTTATTCATTAATAAATAACCCTTTGTGCTTATGGAAAAGGAGTCAGAATTTACAAAGAGGTACTTGTATGCCTTACCTTATTTTAGAGAACAAAAATTTAATACTATTTTTAAACCTCAAATTTAATTGTATGAATAATATCTTAAAAAGCTCATCAAAGAAAGTAGTATTTCCGTTGATGATGGCTTCCGCCTTATGGACAGGTATTCCTCAGACAGTATGTGCGGATACGTTGGAAGTACAGGCTGTCATGCAGGCTGTCACGGTGAAAGGAACGGTAGTGGATGCAAACGGCGAACCGGTAATCGGGGCAAGCGTGCTGATGAAAGGCACAACGAACGGTACGATTACTGATATTGACGGTAACTTTACGCTGTCTAATGTGAATCCGGGCATATTGGTCGTGTCCTACATCGGATATAAGACGCAAGAGATTCAGGTGAAAGGTGGTGCTCCGGTAAAGATTGTACTGAAAGAAGACTCGGAAGTGCTTGAAGAAGTGGTGGTTGTCGGATATGGTACGCAGAAGAAATCATCATTGACAGGTGCCGTGACAGTAGTAGACGAAAAAATCTTCAAGGAAAAAGGAGGTTTATCCAGTCCGTTGCAGGCTTTGCAGGGACAGGTACCGGGTGTTATGATTACTCGCGGTTCTTCCGCACCAGGTGACGAAAGTTGGGGACTGAATCTTCGCGGGTCGGTGTCGGTGAATTCGACGGAACCATTGATTATCATTGACGGGGTGGCTTATGAAAGTGTGAACGAACTTCGCCTGTTGAATCCTAATGATATCGCTTCTATCAATTTCTTGAAAGACGGTGCTGCTGCTATCTACGGTTCGCGTGCCGCTGGCGGTGTAGTGCTGATTACGACCAAGAAAGGGGCGGAAGGCAGAGTGAAGGTAGAGTATAGCGGCAGCACTACGCTGAAGACGCTCGGTCTGATGCAGGAAGCCATGAGCCTGGACCAGTGGGCTGACGGAGTGATGTCGGCTATTGAGAACGATGACCAGGCGTCACATAGCTTTTACAGTTATGCTAAGTTGGCTAAGAAATATAAAGGTTCATTTATTGATTTGAGCAAGAGCCCGAATCCTTTCGGTTCGGCAGCTTTCACTGATGTGTCCGATTTTGTGTTTGCCGATGATGTGGATTGGCTGGGCACATTGTTTGGTAATACGTGGAGCACTGAACATAGCTTGAGCGTGTCGGGCGGAACGGACAAGTCATCCTACCGCGTCTCTTTGAGCTATTTGTATGACGGTTCGACGTTGCAGTATGGTGAGAATAACAACAAACGTTATAACTTCCGCATGAACAATACATATAAGTTTACGAAAGACTTGAAACTGGAATCCTCCGTATCCTACAACCGTCAGGAGCAGGTAGCACCCACGCAGATTGGTTCGGTGCTAACCAGCACACTGCCCATGCCGGGGCTTCCTTTCGAAGGACTGGAAGGCAAACCTTACGCATGGGGTACTTGGGGGTCGCCCGCTGCCAAAGCAGAACTGGGTGGTGATAACAAACTCTCCGTATCAGCCATCTCTTTGAGCGAGACACTGAATTATACGATAACGGATTGGTTGACGGCGAATGTCAATGT
>OGPV01002396.1_pt1 | contig 11018 bp, 7 predicted proteins | sample 1553001 | NCBI WGS metagenome assembly OGPV01 (sample SAMEA2580268, study PRJEB22360) | human gut metagenome | biome: human gut; feature: human-associated habitat; material: faeces | place: Denmark | collected 2008/2010
CAACAACAGCTCTCTGAAAATTTTGTTCGATGTCATAGGAAATTTATTGTTAACCTAAAATATGTGGATAATTATGACAGAAATAATAGATACATTCATATGAAAACTATTACATTACCCGTAAGCCGTGGATACAAAGACTCTTTCGAATTTAAATTAAACAAACCAAATTAGGAGATTGAACTTGTCATGTTATATATTTTGCCTTTTATTTTGGAATTTTTATGTTTTTATACCACTTTGCATGGTTTCTTAGAGATATCTAAAAAACCTAAAAAAAATGATATTATTTTATTTGTACTTTTCATATTTATTTCAATACTAAGCAGTAAATATTCTATTACTGCGTGGGTACTTGGACAAATTTTTTATTGTGCTTTTACACTTACCTATAACAATAAATCGTTCATCAATAGTTTGTTGTTATACATAATCTCTTATTGTACAATCGTCCTTTCCCAACTTTGCATTGTATTCATTATGCAATTTTTTAATGTGAGTTATGACCAGAAATATATGCCTTGTGTTGGAAGTGCCTGCACATTAATTTTTTTAATTATCGTTTTTCAATTTACAAAGTATAGACGTATCTATTTTACTTTAACTAAAACTGTTTTTTTATTTAAGATACTTATTATAAACACCTATATCGTAGTATCTGGCATATTACTATTGCTAAAAATAAACTCAGCTAACTTTTATAATAATATTACGGCTATCATTTCCTTTTTAGCAATCTTGATTGCTTTTAATTCATGCCTGCTTTTCTATGAACAGCGCTTAAATTTTGAAAAACAAAAGGTTTTATCCTATGAGGAAAATTTACCGCTATATCAATCATTGATTGATGAAATACGTTCCAACCAACATGAATTTTCCAACCGAATACAAAATTTAGAGGCTCTTCCCTCTGTCTGCAAAGATTACGAGAGTTTGTCTAAAGCGCTATTATCGAATACAGCTTCCTATCATAAACCTTTGTGCACATATCCATTATTACTACTGGATATGCCCTTATTAGCTGCAACTCTTTACAATTTACATACGATGGCTGACAGCAAAGGAATTATTTTTCACTTTGACATTTGTTCTCAGCATATTGAAAGTAAAGCACCTGAGTATGAATTATCTGATTTTATCAGTATACTTATACACAACACATTAGAAGCCTGTATGGAAGGGGATCATGTATATATACAGCTAAACAGTTCCAATCATAATTTACATTTTGAAATACGAAATCCCGTGTTGGTTGATTTTAATACCCATGAGGTATCCCTATTTTTTCAAAAAGGCTACACTACAAAACCAGATAAAGCATCGCATGGATATGGGCTTTATTATCTGGCAAATAAAATTAAAAAATATGATGGAAGCGTCGGTGCCGAATGTATATCATTTGAAGGGAAAAATTGGGTTTTATTTCACTTTGATGTATAGCTTAACTTTAAACACCCCACACTTCGTGGGGCGTTATTTTATTCAAATTTATTATTCATAAGAAAAAAGCGTATTCACGCCATCGTCACCTTCCATATAATGAACTGTGATCACATCACCTTCCTCAATCTTGATCAGGCTTTCATTTTCAGCAAAATTCTGTTTGTAGACAGAACGATCTTTCGCTGTAATATACACATATGTCTCATTCTCTACTGTGATGTACCGGATCTGTGTGACTGTAATCTTCTTACTCAATGTATCTTCGCTGACATCGTTTCCACTTGTCGTTATGCTGTTTTCGGCAAGCAGCTTCCGGTAACTTGCAAGTGCTTCCTTCTGTGTCGCGCCGGTTGCCACGATGCTGTATTTTTCCACATTGACAAGTGCATACATCTTCACGAGTCCCGCATTATCTTTGAGCACCATGATATAGGTTGGTACATTTCCGATGTTGATCAGAGATGGGAATGATGACGTGTACCCGAGGTTTTGTACCTGTCCCTCCGCAGAGGACATCGCGGAATGCTCTTCCGCACCTGCGATTGCAAAATATTTACTCTCCGCAGTTCTTGAATTCATCAATACGAACCCGATGTTCGACTGGTCTCCATTGACGGATGTCACACCTGTGTATACCCACACATCGCCATCCATCACCTTGTAACCATAATCATCGGTTGTCACCTTGCAGCCTTTATTTCCAATCTTGCTGTTAATGAATCCACCTGACAGCATACCATACCAGTTATACCGGTCACATAAGAGATCACCATCATACACGCGATCTACCCAATTTGGAATATTACCCAGATCCATATATTCACAATCCCCGCTGCATGGATCACAGAGCACGATTCCCTTCACGTCCTTCGCTCCAAATAACCCTGCATTCGGCTTTAACACCGGACAGATATAATATGGATTTCCTTCGTTATCGAGTTCAAAATAATATCCGTTGAAATCATAAGTCGGATATGAAAGCTGTACATGCCGCTGCAGATTCTTGCCAAAGTATGCAGAGGAAGAATACTGAATTGTTTTTTCAAGCTTCACATAATCTGCTTCATTTTTGACCGGATCAACGAGCACGTATCCCGGAATTCCGGCATCTTTATTATTCAGATATTTGATAAATCCCGCATATTCTAGCGGAGCCACCTTCATCGGCACACCATTATAATCAATCGTGCTGTATGTCTCGCTTACCTGATACTGGCTGACAACATCAGACAGGGAACCAATCGCACGGTCTCCGATGATTCGCGCACTGTCCGTATCCATCAGTGCAATGTTGTTGATATTCTCACTTTCCGGTACATCCGTTGCAAAATCACCATCCTCAACCTTGATGATTCCTGCATATTTTGATGCACGGAACAGTTGAGAGGATGCCAGTCCGCCTATAATCAGCCCTATAATTAACAAAAGAATTGCAGTAAATGAAACCATTACCACCTTCGTCGAACCAACGGCTTCTTTGATATTGCCTTTTTTAGTAATGCGTGTACCTTTGAAATCAAAGGAGCAGAATCCGATTGCCGCAAGCGTAATTATCACCCATGTCCAGAATCCAGAGGTATGTACATTGATTGCCGGTGTCAGGAAATAATAAAACAACACTTCCACAATGAGCAGCAACCCATACAGAAGAATGTTTGATCTGCGTATAGCAAATCCTGGTTTTCCATTTTTCTGCTGTTTCTTCCTGCGCTCCTTTTCCATATCTACATCATATTCGACTTTAACCTTGTTTTTTGCCATATTAATTATGCTCCTTCAGATAATCTGCAACCGCCGTCTCATACAGATTGTGTCCTTCGCTGTCGATCACAACGATAACAGGAAGATTCTCCACGCGCATCTTACGGATTGCCTCGGTTCCAAGGTCATCATAAGCGATTACCTCGGACTCCTTGATGCACTTTGATAAAAGTGCGCCTGCTCCGCCGACAGCTGCCATATACACAGCTTTTTCCTTCACGATTGCATCAATCACTGCCTGGCTGCGCTTACCTTTTCCGATCATGCCCTTCAATCCCTTCGACAACAGAAGCGGTGTATATTTATCCATACGGCTGCTCGTGGTAGGTCCTGCGGAACCGATTACCTGTCCCGGCTTTGCCGGTGTTGGTCCGAGATAATAGATTGTATTTCCTGTGATATCTAATGGCAGAATCTTATCCTCATACAGCTTTGCACCGGTATAATCCACTTCCGGATGTTTCTCCTGCTCCACGCAGATAGCATCATACATCCGCTTGTGTGCAGCATCTCTGGCACTGTAGATTGTGCCGGTCAGATAGATATAATCTCCTGCATGAAGCTCCTTTAATTCCTCTTCGCTAAATGGTACTGCAATATGTCGTTCCATTCTCTAATCCTCCGTTATTTTTTTATTGTATTTACTTCGTCAGCATATATCCCTTTATAAACATTCTTTTTATCATAGTCTGCTCATCATCAATTTCAAAACTGATATACGTTACAATCAGTTTTTCTGTAACGCTGATTTGAATTTCGTAGACTTTATCTTTTTCATCTACAACCTGATTTTCATTTTTATCTTCCAAGTCCTTATAATACGAAATGCAGGAAGTAAGATCTACACCCTCATATACATTATCTCCGGCTGTGATTGTTTTGCTCTCATATTCTTGAACAGAACATTCATCCCGCCAATGTTCATCTACCCCATAGATTTTTTCATAACCACGGATGGTCAATCCACCCTCTTCAATCGGATATGCATTGAAATACACAGATTTCCATTGATCTTCACTGTCCCGGTCATACAGCATGTTATGTAATTCATCCTGCTCCGCTTCCGTGAGATTGGTCTTTATGTATCGTCTGCCATACGCATTTCCACGCAAATAATCATATGCTTCCGCAGCCACTTTCTTATCCAATGTCCGATTCTTAACTAACCGGCTTTTCTGTGACTGATACGACAGATATTGCGCATTTCCAAATGGAAGCAGAAGTCCGACAAATAAAAATCCAACTAAGACTAGAATCAGATTTTCATAGTGCCAGTTTATTTGTGTTTTCGTCTGATTTATTTCATTTGCATGTTCTGTTCCTGTATCACCGGTATCTGCCTGATTATTATATGTTTTTTTCCTGCCTGCAAGTCTTGCATACCTTGCATAGATTTTCTCCCACAGAATATAGATGACCTGTAGCAAGATAAACATCCACGCCGCATATCGCTGTTCCGTCAGTCCATATGCTTTGACACGCACTGACATAGAATAGATTTCAAGCAGGATAAACGGTGCATAGATATATTTCGTAATATGGATCAGTTTCTTATAACGTGAAGACTTCTCCTCCACGAACCCGGATGCCATCATCCAGATTGGCATACCAATTGCAAAAAGACTTGCACAGATACTGAAGATTTCGTTGCTCGGAACCTCCTGCGTCACGAAGATTTTTACCACATAGAGATAGATTACGAACATCGCAATCCACACGCATGGAAGTAACACATACGATACGAATTTCTTCGTAAATGCCGCGTTATCTTCGCTCGTATCCGAGACAGCAAGCAGGCAGGTTGGAAAATACGCAAGTGCACTCAGCATTAACTGGATATTCAACTCCACTCTGAACGTATCTATATCCACAAGCAATGCATCAATAATTTCAAGAATCAGGATAACCGCAATATTTAACACCAGATAGACACCAACTGCCCGGAGCAATGCGAATATAATCCGTCCGATACAATGTGGCAGATCCAGTTTCTGCTGCCGGAGCAATACATAAATTGCAAGAAGCACCGTGCATGCAATGTAAAAATACAAGATACTTTCAAATATCAGATTCGGTATATCCGCTTTCTGTGCTTTAAGAATCTCTGACAAATTCTCAAATATGATTGCAATCACAAACGTTACGCCATATCCGATCAGCCATTTCTGTTTGTTTTTCTGTGCTTCTTCTGCTGTTTTCTTCCACAGACTCTCAACCAGAAAATTCCCGGCAAGCCAGATAGAACACACAGTCACGATAGATTCTATGTCAAACCCTTTTTTCTGATTTGCTATGATACTCACAACCGCTATGATAAACACACAGAAAATACTCGCAACATAACGTATGTATATCTGCTTGAATTTCGCCATATTCTGGTTGATATAATTTGAAACCCTTCCCAAGTACATATCTCCTTTCTTTCGGGCACGCATGATTCTCGTTTATAACCTACACATGCATCCATCCAATCTCCTGTACATCTTACTCTATCATTTCTTCCATATTATTTATATTTCTACAACACAACTGTCTTGTGACGATTGACATGACAGCACATATTGACTGCAAGCGGCATACCTGCGATATGCGTTGCGTAGGTTTCAATATTGACGGCGAGCGCCGTTGTCTTTCCTCCAAGTCCACCCGGTCCGATTCCCGTCTTATTCACAAGCTCCAATATCTCGTCTTCGAGCTTCGCAATATGTGCCTTCTCCGAATGTGATCCTGCTGGTCTTGTGAGTGCTTTCTTCGCAAGCTTTGCCGCAAGCTCAAAATCACCGCCAAGTCCGACACCGACTACCATCGGCGGACAGGCATTTGGTCCGGCATCCTTGACTGCTGCAAGTACGGACTGACGGATTCCTTCTTCTCCATCTGCCGGCTTCAGCATATACACCTTGCTCATATTCTCACTTCCAAAGCCCTTCGGTGCAATCGTGATTTCCAGCTTATCACCCGGCACGATATCGTAGTGAATGATTGCCGGTGTATTATCTCCTGTATTCTCACGCTGCAACGGATCTTTCACGACAGATTTTCGCAGATATCCTTCCGTATATCCTCTTCTCACACCTTCGTTGATGGCATCTGTGAGATTCATTCCTTCAATGTGCAGATTCTGTCCAACATTCACAAAGAACACTGCCATTCCTGTATCCTGACAGATTGGTGTTTTATCTTCTCCTGCAATCTCCATATTCTCGATCAACTGATTCAAGATCTGCTTGCCGAGTGTGCTGTCTTCCTCTTTTGCCGCCTGACGTATCTTTCCATCCATATCATCTGCCAGATACAGATTGGCCGAGATACACATTTCTTTCACTGCTTCAATGATTTTGTCTGTGTGTAATGTTCGCATGGTTTACTCCTTTTTAACATACTAAGGCTGCTACATGATTTCTCATATAGCAGCCCTTTTCTTAATCATCCAAATAGTCGTCTTTATCTTTCGTATCAATTCCACGTTTCTTATTCTGTGCACGCACATAAATCGAAACAAAAATGTATGTCACAAATAACAATACAAATATGACACCTACCCAATACATAAGTGCATATAAGAAATTGGATACGCCATCCATCTTGGAAAGACCTTCCAAGCCCTCTTTAATACTATCGTTCATCGCTTTTCCCTCTTTTCACGATTTACTTATCTTCCGGACTCTCCGGCTCTTCTACATTTCCTTCTTCATTGTCTGCCTCATTCATCTCACGTTCCATCATCTCTAAAGACTCGGATTCATCTGCAGATTTCTGACGTACCTTTGCGATACTTGCAACGGTAATATCGCTTTCCAGATCCATGTTGATGAGCTTCACACCGGTTGTAATTCTGCCTAATATAGAGATATCCTTACACAGGAGTCTTATTACAATACCCTGGTTGGTAATCAGCATGATCTCGTTATCATCATTGACCGCCTTAAATCCTACAACGGTTCCGGACTTGTCTGTGATCTTGTAACACTTCACACCCTTACCGCCACGGTGCTGTGGTGTAAATTCTTCGACAAGAGTACGCTTACCAAGACCATTCTCGGATACGATCAGAAGTGCTTCGCCCTGTGTATCAAGCTGCATGCCGATAACCTCATCATCACCGGCAACACTCATACCGATGACACCCATCGATGTACGTCCGGTTGAACGAACCTCCTTCTCATTGAAGCGGATACACATACCCTGCTTTGTAATCAGGATGATATCCTTCGTATTGTTCGTTGCCTTTACTTCGATCAGCTCATCGCCCTCTTTCAGAGTGATTGCAGCAAGTCCGGACTTACGAACATTTGCATACTCGGTAATCTTTGTCTTCTTGATCATACCATTCTTTGTAGCCATGATCAGGTATCTTCCCTCATGGTACTCACGAATTGGAATGACTGCTGTGATCACTTCATCCGGCTGGAGCTGTAAGAGGTTTACGATTGCCGTTCCTCTTGCAGTACGTCCGGATTCCGGAATCTCATACGTCTTCAGACGATATACACGTCCTTGATTCGTGAAGAACATGATGTAATGATGCGTCGTTGTCATGAACAGATTCTCGATGAAATCATCCTCGATTGTCTGCATTCCCTTGATGCCCTTACCACCACGGTTCTGACTCTTGAAGTTATTGATTGTCATACGCTTTACATAGCCAAGCTTTGTCATAGCGATTACAACATTTTCCTTCGGAATCAGATCTTCAACTGTGATATCATCATCCATATCAATGCCGATAGAAGTTCTTCTGTCATCGCCATATTTTGTTGCGATGATCAGGATTTCCTCCTTGATTACACCAAGGAGCAGCTTCTCATCTGCGAGAATTGCCTTCAACTCTTTGATGAGTTCCATCAATTCTCTGTATTCTTTCTCAAGCTTCTCTCTTTCCAAACCGGTCAGAGCACGCAGACGCATATCTACGATAGCCTGTGCCTGTGCATCGGACAAACCGAAACGCTCGATCAATGCAAGCTTTGCATCGGCAACGGATTTGGAACTACGGATGATTTGAATAACCTCATCAATATTATCGAGGGCTATCAATAATCCCTCTAATATATGAGCACGATCTTCCGCTTTATTCAAGTCGAACTTCGTTCTTCTAGTTACAACCTCTTCCTGATGCTTGATATAATATCCAAGCATTTGAAGGAGATTTAATACCATAGGCTGTCCATCAACCAACGCCAGCATAATTACACCAAATGTATCCTGCATCTGTGTGTGCTTGTATAACTGGTTCAGCACGATATTCGCATTGCAGTCTTTTCGAAGCTCGATGACGATACGCATACCCTCACGGGAACTTTCATCACGGAGAGCTGTAATACCCTCAATCTTCTTCTCCTTGACAAGCTCTGCGATCTTCTGGATCAGCTTTGCCTTATTTACCATATATGGAAGCTCAGTCACAACGATTCTCTGCTTTCCATTTGCCATCGGCTCGATCTCGGATACGGCACGTACCTTGATCTTACCACGACCAGTTCTATATGCTTCATTGATACCGGCTGTACCAAGGATAGATGCACCCGTTGGGAAATCCGGTCCCTTGATGATTTCCATGATTTCTTCGATTTCTGTCTCACGATCCTCATTCACACGGTTATCAATGATCTTTACAACTGCATTTACTACCTCACGCAGATTGTGAGGTGGGATATTTGTTGCCATACCTACGGCAATACCGGTTGTACCATTTACCAGCAGGTTTGGATAACGGCTTGGAAGTACGACTGGCTCTTTTTCTGTCTCATCAAAGTTTGGTACAAAATCAACTGTATCCTTGTTGATATCCGCAACCATCTCCATCGAAATCTTGGAGAGACGTGCCTCTGTGTATCGCATCGCAGCCGCGCCATCCCCATCGACAGAACCAAAATTTCCATGTCCATCGACCAGTGGATATCTTGTATTCCATTCCTGTGCCAGCTTTACGAGTGCCTCGTAGATAGAACTGTCACCATGTGGATGATATTTACCCATTGTATCACCGACGATACGGGCACATTTACGATGTGGCTTATCCGGACCGTTGTTCAGTTCCACCATGGAATGTAAAATTCTTCTCTGTACAGGCTTCAGACCATCTCGCACATCCGGAAGAGCTCTTGCAGCGATAACGCTCATGGCATAATCGATATACGATTCTTCCATGGTTTTCTTCAAATCCACTTCATGGATTTTATCAAAAATTGTACTATCGTCCATTGTTCTCCTCCTACTTAAATGTCAAGATTCTTAACGAATTTTGCATTTGTCTCAATAAATTCACGTCTTGGCTCTACTCTCTCACCCATCAATGTATCGAAGGTTAAGTCTAGCTCAGACTCACTGTTCTCATCAATTGCTACACGCAATAAAACCCGCTTTTCCGGATCCATAGTTGTATCCCACAACTGCTCAGCATCCATCTCACCAAGTCCTTTGTATCGCTGGATCTTGTTATTCTGGTCACGACCAACTTCATTTAAGATATCCGCCAGTTCTTCATCACTGTATGCATACCATGTCTTCTTGTTTTTCTCGAGCTTATACAGTGGTGGCTGTGCTAAGTATACATGTCCTTCCTTGATCAGATCCGGCATAAACCGGAAGAAGAATGTAAGCATCAGCGTTGCAATATGTGCACCATCGACATCGGCATCGGTCATGATAATGATTTTGTCATAACGAAGCTTCTCAATATTGAAATTCTCACGAATACCGGTACCAAATGCAGTAATCATGGCTTTAATCTCTGCATTTTCCAGAATCCGGTCAATTCTTGCTTTCTCTACGTTCAGAATCTTACCACGCAACGGAAGGATTGCCTGTGTTGCACGGGATCTGGCAGTCTTTGCGGAGCCACCGGCGGAATCTCCCTCTACGATGTAGATTTCGCAGTTCTTTGGATTTGGATCCGAACAATCGGCAAGCTTACCGGGAAGCGCCATGTTCGTCTCAAGTGTACTCTTACGGGCAACATCCCTTGCTTTTCTGGCTGCCATACGGGCACGCTGTGCGACAACTGCTTTTCCTACGATAGCCTTTGCCACCTGAGGATTCTGCTCTAAGAAATAAGTAAGCTTCTCTGTCACAAGTCCTTCGACTGCAGTTCTCGCTTCTGCATTACCAAGCTTCTGCTTTGTCTGTCCTTCAAACTGTGGCTCCGGAATCTTGATACTTACGATAGCGGTCAGACCTTCTCGCAGGTCATCACCGGACAGGTTTTCTTCTTTGTCACGCAGAATCTTATTGCTTCTTGCATAATCATTGAAGACTTTCGTGATAGCACTCTTAAATCCTGTCAGATGCATACCACCTTCCGGTGTGTTGATATTATTTACAAAGCTCAAAGTAAGCTCGTTGTAAGAATCGTTGTGCTGCATTGCCACTTCGACATAAATATCATCTTTGTTACCTTCGATATAGATAATCTTGTCGTAAAGCGCAGTCTTTGTCTTGTTCAAATAAGCGATGAACTCCTTGATACCACCCTCATAGTGGAAGGATTCTCTCTGTTCCTTGCCCTCGCGCTTATCTTCAAGATTAATCTTCAATCCCTTTGTGAGGAAAGCCATCTCACGAAGTCTTGTACGAAGCACCTTATAATCAAAGATAACATCATCAAAGATCGTATCGTCCGGCATAAATGTAACCTTCGTTCCGGTCTTATCGGTCTTGCCAATCTCTTTTAATTTGTAAATTACATTTCCGCGCTCATAACGCTGCTTGTAGACCTTTCCATCTCTGGAGATTTCAACTTCCAGCCAGTTCGAAAGCGCATTTACAACGGATGCACCTACACCATGCAGACCACCGGATACCTTGTATCCGCC
>OGPV01002412.1_pt1 | contig 10965 bp, 8 predicted proteins | sample 1553001 | NCBI WGS metagenome assembly OGPV01 (sample SAMEA2580268, study PRJEB22360) | human gut metagenome | biome: human gut; feature: human-associated habitat; material: faeces | place: Denmark | collected 2008/2010
GCGAGCTGGGTTCAGAACGTCGTGAGACAGTTCGGTCTCTATCTATCGTGGGCGTGGGAGTTTTGAGTGGTGCCGTCACTAGTACGAGAGGACCGTGATGGACAGACCTCCGGTTTACCAGTTGTGCCGCCAGGCGCACCGCTGGGTATCTGAGTCTGGATTGGATAAGCGCTGAAAGCATCTAAGTGCGAAGCCAGCCGCAAGATGAGAACTCCATTGAGGGTCGTCAGAGACGATGACGTTGATAGGATGCAGGTGTAAAGACAGCGATGTCAAAGCCGAGCATTACTAATTGCCCGAACACTTTCTTTAGAAAGTTCATAGTTTCAACTGTATTTTCAGTTCATTATGTTGTTTTGCTTGTGTGCAAATACGTCATAACCCATTATCAGGTGGTTATTGCGGTGAGGTCCCACCTCTTCCCATTCCGAACAGAGAAGTTAAGCTCACTTGCGCCGATGGTACTGCAATGCAATGCGGGAGAGTAGGTAGCCGCCTCCTTTTATCAAGAGCCTCAGATTTCGAAAGATTTCTGAGGCTTTTTTGTTTTCACGCGGATTGGTTCTTTGTCACGCAGATTTCGCAGATGACGCAGATTTTTCTTTGATGCTTTTTCTTTTTTCCACAGATTTCACTGATGTGCCCAGATTTTTGACCTGTTCGGTCTGGGATTTCGCAGATGGTCGCAGCTCCTTTTACCTTTTACCTTTTTACCCTTTTACTCTTTTACCTTTTACAGTTCCTTTTAGTGATGTTTATGTATAAAATGTTAATGAATGGTGGATTTTCATTATAAAATCAGTAAAATAACGTACTAAAATGATTCTTTCCACTAAATGAATACATTTTATACACCTCCTTTTCACAGCTTTTTCCTACTTTTGCCCCAAGAAAATGCGAATAATCATGTAAACGGTAAATTTATATAATTACCTATTGATATAGTAAAAACGAAATAAATAAATAGACTTAACTAAACTCTTTTAATAGATGGTTAAACGATTGATTTTAGCTTCAGTGTTACTCATATTTGTATCACTAGCTAATTATGCGCAAAACATTGGAGTCAAGTCCAACCTCTTATATTGGGCTACAACAACTCCTAATCTCGGTGTCGAGACTGCCTTAGGCAAGAAGCATACCGCTCAGGTATTCTTTGGCTTCAATCCTTGGAAACAGTCCGGTGGCGACCAGTCAAGCCTCCGTCATTGGCTTTTGCAACCAGAATATCGTTACTGGTTCTGCCAGAGCTTCAATGGCTGGTTCTTGGGTGTTCATGCCATGGGCGGACAGTTTAATGCAGGAGGAGTGAAGCTACCCCTAGGTATTTTCAAATCTCTACGTAATCATCGCTATGAGGGATGGTATGTAGGTGGTGGTGTGACCGCTGGTTATCAATGGCCTCTTTCCAAGCATTGGAACCTGGAAACCTCTGTAGGTTTCGGATATGATTATATCCAGTACGAAAAGTTCAAGTGCGGTGCCTGTGGCGAGAAGGAGAAGTCATCTCATGACAACTACGTGGGTCCTACCAAGGCAGCCATTTCTCTTATTTATATGTTGTAACTCATTAAACATAATCTATGAGTATGAAAGATTTTAAAAACTACATATTATTATTCAGCTCTCTTTTGATGGCTATGCCTCTTGCAGCCCAGGATTGCAAGAGTCTCAAGTTGGCTTCCGATAAGATAAAGGTATCTAATGTTCAGATGTCTCACCACAATGACCTCATTACGGTTGCGATGGATCTGAATCTCGATTCCCTGAATCTCCCAACCAACAACCAGCTTGTATATACTCCGATGATCAAGCATAAGGGTGAGCTGCTCAAGATGCCGGAGATTGTTATCAACGGCAGAAGACAGCAGATTATGTATGATCGTGGAGTAGGAAAGAAACAGTTGCAGCTTTCACCTGAAGCATTGGTGGTGAAGCGTAACAATAAGAAGCAGCAGACTGTGAAGTATCTTGCCTCAGTTCCTCTTTCTTCTAAGGAAAGAAACTACGATCTCGATATTCACGAAGACCTCTGCGGTTGTGGTGATCTGCAGGATGGTACTGATTTTACCATCACTCGCCGTCGCCAGCCAGTAGCATCCTTCGTCCGTCCGGAGGTAGAGGCAATCAAGGTCCGCCATCTGGATAAGCGTGCTTATATCGATTTCCCGGTAGACCGCATAGAGCTGCATCCTGATTACCGTCGTAATCCGGAACAGTTGGATAGCATTATTCGTACCATCAATGCCTTGAAGGAAGATAAGAACCTCGAAGTGAGTGGCATCAACATTCATGGTTATGCATCCCCTGAGAGTCCTTATACTCACAATGATTATCTGGCAAAGAACCGTGCCAAGACGCTTACCGATTATGTCCGCCGCATGGTAAAGTTGCCAAACAGTCTCTTTACGGTTTCTTCTACTCCAGAGGATTGGGACGGACTGATTGCTTATATTAAAGGTAGCAACCTGGAGCATAAGAGTGCCATTCTGGCGATTATTGATGATAAGAGTCTGAATCCTGATGCCCGCGAGTTGAAGATTAAGAAGCAGTATCCTTCACAGTATCGCTTTATGCTCGATACCTGGTATCCGGCACTCCGTCATTCCGACTACCACATTACTTATAAGGTGAAACCTTTCGATGTGGAAGAGGCAAAGGAGATTATCAAGACCAAGCCACAGCAGTTGAGTCAGGAGGAGATGTTCCTGGTAGCCCAGACTTACGAGCCAGGCAGCAAGGAGTTTAATGATGTGATGGAGATTGCCGTCCGCATGTTCCCTGAGAACGAGACAGCGAATCTGAATGCAGCCATTACCCGTTTGAATGCCGGTGATGCAGATGGTGCGAAATCTTATCTCGATAAGGCAGGAATCAGTCCGAATGCCCAGAATGCCCGAGGTGTCTATGAGATGCTGAAGGGTAACGAGAAGCAAGCTCGTTATTACCTGGAGCAGGCTGCCAAGGCTGGTGTTGCTTCTGCAAAAGAAAATTTACAGAATCTATAAAGTTATACATACTGTCTGTTTAGGTTCATATAGCTGTTCCCTAGAGACAGGGCGCTGCCCTGGCTTGGAACAGTCTCCTGAACCAGGCATATTTTTTCTAAGTACAAATATAGAAAGAAACTCAAATATAACGTATTAGACGATTTGTAAACCAAATATATAAAAATGTAATATAATTAGATTTTTAAGAACGTTTATAACGTAAAGAAATAATTATTAATAACAACGATAATAACTTACAAGATGAAGAAAACTTTATTATTTTCCGTTGCATTGGCAGGGCTGATGCTCGGTTCTTGTTCTAGTAGTGATGATCTGAATGGTGGTGAAACTGGTAAGTTTGGTGCCGATGGTCAAGGCTTTGTTAATGTAACATTGAATTTGCCTACTCAGCCTCAGTCAACCTCGCGTGCTTCTTGATCATGGTGATGCAAAAGAGTACAATGTTAAGGATGCCACTCTTATCCTTTTTGCGGGAGCAGATGAAGCAACAGCACAAATCAAGGCTGCTTATAATTTGAGTGGCTGGAAGAAGGATCTTACGCCTAGTACTCAAATCTCTACCACTTTATCAAAGGTTCAGAAAATCAACGTGATTTCTGCATCGTCTACAGATAAAATATATGCTTTTGTTGTATTGAACCATAATGATGCATTAAAAGTAACTTCTACTAATACTTTACAGGTAAATGGAACTGACTTTACTGGTACCTTTGAGGACTTGTCAAAGAAGGATATAAATACACCTTTGAAAGAGGATAATCTGATGATGTCAAATGCTGTTATCATTAGCAAGCCAGGTAAGGCTGATTTTAGTTCTGTGGAAGCTACAACATTGACAGATGTTACAGATAAAATTTATAAAACAGAGTCAGAGGCAACTTCTCATCCTGCTGCTAATATTTATGTTGAGCGTTTGGCTGCTAAGGTAACTTTGGAAAAAGCTACAGGTACTTCTAAAAATACAGTTAGTGTAGGTAGCGGTGCAGCAAAAACTTTTGCATATTCTTTGGAGGGTTGGAGATTGGCTAACGTAAATACATCTTCTTATTTGACTCGCCAGTATGATAATACTTGGAATGGTTATAAGTCTGATGCTACAGATTTTACAACTGCATCCCATGTAGACTATGACGATAATTCTTACCGTTTTGCAGGTATTTCTGCAATTGCTACTGGTAAGGGTTACAGAACCTATTGGGGCAAAGATGCTAACTATGATGTAGCTCCTTCTTTCACTGATGGAAATGCCGAACCAACATTGGCAGGTGGCGCAAGCACTTATTGCTATGAGAATACATTTAATGTAGCTCACCAGAATGTAAAGGAGACAACTTGTGCAATTGTAAAGATGAAGATTACCCCTGATGGTTACACTGCAGGTACTTTCTTCACTATTGACGACAATAAGGGTGTAGTATATTCTAAAGCTGACGTCAAGACTGAAATTGGTAAGAGATTCTTGGCAGAAATGGGTTCTGCATATGTAAAGACACATTATTATCCTACTGTAACAGCAACAATTACTGTGAAGGATGTTGAATTTGCCGATGCTGCAGGAAAAGTGACTATCACAAAGATGACTTTAACTGATGGTACAACAGATAAGGAAGTCACTGCAGCCGACTTAACAACATTCAAGCCAACTATTAAGGTTAATGAGTTCAAGGATGGTTATGCATACTATACCATTTTGATTAAGCACTTTGGTGACGAGTTGACTCCTTGGAATCCTTCAAACAAGACAACCGTATCTTATCCTGATCCAAAGAGTGAGCAGAATTGGTTGGGTCGTTATGGTGTTCTCCGTAACAACTGGTATAAACTTGATGTTACTGGCGTAGCAGCAATTGGTGCTTCAACACCAGGTGAACTTAATGTAAACAATGACGATACTCCTGATGATAACTTGAAGCGTTATATCTCTTGCAAGATTAATGCTCTCTCTTGGGCTGTTCGTAAGCAGAATACAATCCTTCAGTAAAATAATCATGCCCCCACCCTCCTTTTTCAGGTGGGGGCATAAATAATAAAACAAATAACTACATCAGAAATAATCTGATAAAAAGCTTGTTGCACAACAAGGCATCGCATCGCCAGATGCAAAGAGATGGCGATACTCGGATTCACTCCGACACTTCATGTGATAATTATAAGATTCAATATATATAAAACGAAGAAATATATGAAAGCGCAGATTTTTAGCTTGGTGAAAAGGGGAGTGCTGGCGGTTGCTACACTCTTGATGGTTGCCTCTTGTGATATGTGGCATACCGACACCGACGATTGTCCTACAGGGATTTATGTCAAGTTTAAGTATGACTATAACTTGCAGCGTGCTGACATGTTCAATGATCATGTTGGGGCGGTAACCCTTTATGTCTATGATGAAAATGGAAATTTTGTGAAGAAATTCGAAGAGGCAAACTCTTTATCTGCGCTGCCTTTGAAAAATATAGACTATAAAATGCATATTACCGATCTTCAACCAGGCAAGTATCAGTTCATAGCTTTGGCTGGACAGAATGCTTATGCTGATCAGTTGAATACCCAGCGTGCAAAGTTCGTTCGTACAGAACCTGCTGTGGGCGATAAGATGGATAAATTGGAAGTAAACCTTGATAAGATTCAGCGCAATGGTTATTATATCATAGATAACCACAACTTGCCACTCGATACCCTGTGGCATGGTAAGTCAGATGCGCTCGTAGAGTATTCCGCTACCCGTCCTAACTATACCACCGTTTCGCTGGTACGTGATACCAAGAAGATTAATGTTACCTTGCGTGAACTCAACGACCCAACCACAATGGATGTAAACGACTATAGTTTTATCATCCAAGACCATAATTCCCACATCCTCTGTGACAATTCACTTGATGAGACTAATCAGGTAATCTATACTCCACATGCTGTTTGGAATACAGAAGACCGTGAAGGCTCTACTGCAGGTGATGTCAATGGTAATGAATTGGAAGGAGTAGGCAAGATAGCTCATGCCGACTTTATGACCTCCCGTCTGATTTATCACGATAAGGCGAAGGACGATGGAAAATTGATCATCGCCAACAAGGAAACAGGCAAGACCGTGGTAGATGTAGATTTGCCTGACCTCTTGAGCCGAGTTCGCACCAGTGAGGAATATATGTATACTCCACAAGAGTTCTTGGATAGAGCTTATGACTATAAGTTACAGTTCTTCCTTCAAGATGGTAAGTTGAAATACGCTTACATTACTATCAGCGTGAATGCGCTTAGCTGGAGTCAGAGAATACAGTTTGAAGTACTTAACAACTAAGAGGATTATGAAGAAGTTGAAATCAATATATCTGCTTCTGCTTTCAGTTCTTGTCATCGGTGCATTCGCATCCTGCGCTGGCAGCACCGATGATGATGACGGCAAGCCCGATGCCTTCAAAGGAGAGGCTTACTTTACTGTGCAGGTAGCTGTGGCTGGTGATACCCAATCCACGTCTCGTGCAGCAGGTCCTCAAGGAGGGGAAGACGGTGATGGTAGAGAAACGGCTTTTGAAAACGAATATAAGGTGAACAATGTCTGTGTATTTCTTTACTCTAGCACTACAGGCATAAGCGATGGCGATGCAAAGATAGAGCAGGCTTTCTTTTTTGAGAAACCAACAGAGAATGCAGGCAATACAAAATATGATAAGGTATATACGTTCGAGAAAAAGCAATGTACGCCAATCGTCGTTACCAAGGCATATCATGTTTTGGTGGTAGCGAATGCCGGTGACATAACTCTAAGCTATTTGAACAAGAAACTGAGTGAACTTAGAGATGCTCATCTTCCGGCTTTTGATTCTACTTCGAAATACTTTATCATGACTTCAGAGAAGGATGCTACTACCGAGTTGACTTCTGCTGGTGGTAATGCTACTGGTGATGGAACCGAGGCTAATCCGCTTACAGTAAATGTTGATATAGAGCGTCTAGCTGCCCGTATTGATATTGATCCAGGTGACGGTAAGTATGTTGATTCTCCAACAACTCCTGGTACCGGAACTTATGCTTTTGATGTGAAGGATGTTTCAAACAATTTAGTGGGTGGCTTTGTTTTGGAGTCTATCCTCCCTTACAACAAGCTTACTTCCGATGAGTTTTGCATTAAGCGTGTGGGGGATAAAGCGGGAACATCTCTGACCTATTTGGGAAATGAGAATACTGTTTCAGAAACCGACAAGACTGCTACAAACTATGTGATAGATCCATGGACTTCCGGTAAGAATACTGGTTCTACGCCAAGTGGTCTTACATATAATGTTCGTAAGTTAAATGATGCAAGTTGGCCATCTGCTACAGGATACCTTCCAGTCAAGAAAGTTTTAGGAACAGCAAGCTCTTTCTTCGTTCTTGATTATGCGATGGAGAATACTACTTTTGATAATTCAGAAGAGTATGCAACAGGACTGGTGTTTAAAGGAAAGTATTATGAGCTTTCTGATTGGGACACAATCAATAAGCAGCCTAAGGCGGGTAAATCCGGTACAGATAAATACTATACCTATACCATTCGTCATAGCGATCCAACAGGTACTGGTTCTAAAACCGATCCTATGTATTATGGCATTGTCCGCAATAACATCTATCGTATCAAGATAGAAGGAGTAGTGGGTGAGAAGAAGGGTATGATTCTCACGATTGCTGTCAAGAAATGGGCAAAGTATACCCATGCAGAGACTTCCATGTAATAAGACGGAAAATAATTGAGTAATAGATATGAATAAGATAAAAACGATAATGGCGCTGTTGGTACTGACGATGCTTGCCACCTTTACGGCTTGCTCGCCAGACGACAGTTCTATGTCTGATAATCCTAGTGGAGGAAGCAAGAATGGCTTTACCATTCATCTCAAGCTCTCTACTGCTGCGTCTGGCTCTAATGGTCAGGCTGCACCTCATAGCCGTACTCTTACCCCTGATGAGTGGGAGTCTGGTTCCGATGTAGAAAATATGAAGAGCTGGTTTGTTGTTCTTACTCAAAACGGTAAGGTAGTACAGACTGTTGAGAAAACTCAAGTTGATGCTCAGCATGCTAAGGAAGACAAGGTTACTCTGGAGAATGTAGCCCCAGGCACCTATCAGGTCTATTCTTTTGCCAATATTGATAAAACGCAGTTGAGTAAGTTGACTAACGGCTCTCCTGTTGATTTTAAGAACATGAAATATAAGATGAATGGCAATGGCTTCGATGCTACTATTTCTGGTATTCCTATGAGTAATGAGCAGACGCTTACTGTAAACCAAGATGGAACAACCGATAAAACTGAGCTTTGGGTAGTAAGAATGCTGGCAAAGGTTACACTCCAGTTTAAGAATCCAAGTAAAACGGATTTGGTAATCAATGATATTACTATCAGCGATATTACAAAGAACAGTAATAAGAATGGAGATAAGGAGAATATCAAACTGCTGCCAAATCATACCGATGCAGATAAGGATCAGGTGGAATGTTCCCCGAATCTGGTAGGGCAGGCAGCAACAGAGAGTTATACATATAAGTTGTCTTCGCCAAAGACGATAAAGGCAGGTGTAACCGATTATAAGGCAGAGAATGAAATTTCATTTTATGTGAATGAAAGCGCAGCGGGCAATACTTCCAAGTATTTCATCATCAATCTGAAAACATCAGCAGGAGTCAAGCGTTACGCCCTGTTCCAGGATTGGACAACGATAGCTCGAAACGATCATCACATTCTCCCCATCTCATTAGATGATTACAAGTTGAAGTTTGATGTTCAGTCCTTCTCTGCCATCGGTCTCTATCCATCCATAAGAGATAACGGAACCACTCTTTCCTACACCTGTTATTACCCGGAAGAGGAATTCCATATCCAGCCAAAGGTAGTGCATGCCGATGATACCGATGTGTCTGGAACCATCGATTATGCCAATGTAAAATGGGAGTTAATCCAAGAAGAGGGTATGCTTGATGCCGCTGCAGCAAAAGCGAATGCCGAGTTGGTATTTAAAACTCCTCTTCCTAAATGGACTCCATCCACTGGTTATTTTGAAGGTACTTTCAATGATGACAAAGCCGACAAGCAGAGTGCCCTCTATCAGGTCACTGTCCCTGTACCGGGTGAAACGGGCAAGTCTCTAACATACAAGATACTTTTCACCAAGGATTTGAGTAGCTTTGCTGCTCGTAAACATTATACACGTAAATACTATCGCTATGAATAAGATTAAAAACATATATCGTACTCTCATCCTCCTCCTTTCATTAGTTTTTATGCCAGTGGAAGGATGGGCTAGTGATGGTTCATATGTAAAGGGTGACTCTCAATTATTATTGCAATGGAGTGATTATATATTGAATAAATATAATTATGCATGTTTCTATTTTGAGAAAGATGGAGCGAAACTTGATATATCAAGTTGGGAGATTTATAATGATAATGGCTATTCCCATTCTATATCTGACTCTTATGATTGGTCAGCTCATAAAAAAGATAATAATTATGTGTATTATAATAATGATATACTCTCTTTTAGTGTTTATTCAAATCTTTTTCAGTATAAAATAGATCCTAAAAGTACTGATATCCATAAATCAAAACTCGTTCTCCTTCTTTCAAACGATGCCAATCTCTTAAACGATAAAGAGAATCTTGCTGGTGTCACAAAGATGGAATTCGATATATATACAGAGGATGGCTTGAAGTCTTCTGCGGTTAAGCATGGCAGTAAGTCACCAACTTTTTCCAAAGCAGAAAGTACTTCTATAATCCCAAAAGCTGCGACCACAACCCATGTTACTTTGCCAGATTTCAATGCTAAGTATTTGCGTTGGCAGTTATTTGAGTCTGAGACTGCTACCACTCCTGTTGCTTCCATAACAGATAAATTGAGTAATTCTTCATCAGCAGTTCAAGGTTCTGATTTGATTTTCTTTAATTCAACCGTTATAGCTAATGAGGCAGACCGTACTGTGACCTTTGATTTCTCGAAACTTCCAGAAGGAGCAAAAGTAGAGAACTATGTTTTGAAGTGTACTTGGGCAAATAATGACGATGATGCCAAGGTGGTAACATATAAAGGAAATACCTATATTCTTCAGGAGCCATCTATTATTAATGGTGAATATTCCTTCAAGTTTGTAAAGCAGGAAACACTTGATGCGCTTCCTTTGGAACTTTCTGCAGACAATGTAGCAGCTGAATCAAGTCATGATGTAGATGCAATATATAAAGGCGGAAAACTTGAGGTAAGTTTGAAAGATATAGTTCCTGATATCCTATCTGATTTTGGCGTAGCTGATAAGAAAGATGTCAGCAACTTCTATATGCGTTGGGTATTGGCTGATAAGGCTGGCAAAATCATAAGTGCTAATTCTAATAATGGCGCTTTGGCTTTGCGCAAAACTTCTGAGGGTGTGGGGTATTACACCTTGCTATCGACTGATGGTTCTTCTTTGTTACCTAATGGATTGGATGTAACTTTCGAGTTGCCTTCCGGTTCTTCATGGTCTTCTGATATGAAGGTATATTGTTTGTTGAGCAATGATCTTACAGGATATGAGGCTCAATATGGGGTTATAACAAAAGAACCATCTGCTTTCAAGAGCAAGATAAATGTAAAGCTCTATTCTCCAGATAATCTTCCATTTAAGCATTATGAAGGTATCGCCAATAAGAAGGGGGACTGGGATATGGTGAACGGGCATACCTATCAGAAGACCCATGAATGGGAGTATTATTATTATGTTGATGGAAAAGAATACAATCCGCAGATTCTCTTGTCCCTGCCATTCCAGAGGTATGAGGGAGATGGTAATGATCTTGAACCTCGTGGTTATTTCCGTTGGTATAATTATAATACTGATGAAGGATCAGAACATCTTAAGGTTGTTGATGAAACACAAACAAAATTATTCAAGAAGGGAAAGTACGTATTTTTTATAAGTGATTGAGAATGAGATAAGTTTTTATCTCAT
>OGPV01002422.1_pt1 | contig 10925 bp, 6 predicted proteins | sample 1553001 | NCBI WGS metagenome assembly OGPV01 (sample SAMEA2580268, study PRJEB22360) | human gut metagenome | biome: human gut; feature: human-associated habitat; material: faeces | place: Denmark | collected 2008/2010
CATGTATAGTTAAAGAAAAGAGGTTTGAAACCGCTTGCAAAGGACAACTTGAATAAAAATTGTACAGCGGGTGACAGAAAGGCATGGTACATTTATGGCAAAAGAGCGTGCGAATATTTATACGATCGCAAAAGAGGCTGGTGTATCTCCGGCAACAGTTTCGCGCGTGCTGACCAATAACGCCAGAGTCAGTAAAGAAAAGCGTGAAAAAGTACAAAGCGTGATACAAAAATATGGATACACACCAAATGCGCTGGCACAAGGTCTTAGTAACTCAAAAACAAGGTCGATTGGTCTAATGATTGCTGATATTTATAGCCCATTCTATTCAGCGGTAGCGACAGAATGTGAAAAAGCAGCAGATAAAGCAGGCTATCTGCTGTTGATGCTTACGTCGTTGGGTGATCCAGAGCTTGAAAAAAAGCAGTTAATGAAGTTGTATGAGCAGCAGGTGGATGCAATTATCGTAGTTGGCGGTGTAATAGACAGAATTGCGGTAGATGAAGAATATGTAGAACAGCTTAATCATATCTTGGAAAGCACACCAATTATAGCAACAAATCGTCCTGTAGGTGTGAGAAATTGTAAGATACATCTTGATGAGGGCGGCAGCATGGATCTGGCGATGGACTATTTATTTAGTCTTGGTCATGAAAAGATTGCAATAATTGGCGGACGAAAGGATGCGAAGTCTACACTGGAAAAGCGTATGCGATATCGCACAATGATTAGGCAAAGAGGAATTGTATATCGTGAAGATTACGTATTTGATTCCATTGATTATTCTAATGACAGCGGTTACAACTGTACGAAAGAGCTTTTAAAAAATCCAGATCGACCAACAGCAATAGTGGCAATCAACGATTTTACGGCAGCAGGTGTACTTAGGGCAATTCACGATGAAGGACTTCGTGTTCCGCAGGATATCTCAGTAGTAGCATTTGATAATACGTACCTGTCAGGTGCATTGACACCGGCATTGACATCAGTAGGAGCCAACTATACAGAGTTTGCAAAGCATCTTGTAGAGGCAGCAATCCGTGCATCAGAGAACGAGACATGCCCTGAGGACTATATGGTTCCGGTTGGTATTAGCGTAAGAGATTCCTGCACACATGTGCCTGAAGAAAATATTTGAGGAATATGAAAGTGGTTTCATAAGGTCAAAGGAAGACAGAAAATAGGCAAAATAGGCTAGTATAACAAGAAATCAAGGAGTGACATATGTTCACTCCTATTTTAATTGTAAAATATGCATAATAAAAAGGCTTGTATATTGGTGAGTTATTACAAAGATGTTAGAATGCGCAAAAATATGTTGACATATCAGATAAAAAATATATAATAAAGCTATGAAAAGGGTTTCAGCAAGGATAGTTGAAATGCACGAATGAAACCTCACCTTTCTGATAGAAAATATACATAATGTGACATGAATTTATTTTTTTATGAGAAAGATGAAAGCGGTTTCATAAATGCGTCAAAATAACTTTATAACCGCGAGCGCAGCAGTGGCTGAAATTCAAATTTTATTCTTTATTATTATTAAGGAGGGTAACATGGCAAAGCAAACATCAACTTTACCTCAGTATCAGTACAAGAGAAAGCATGGCTTTTTCTATAACCTTAAAAAGTATCGTGTACTGACACTGATGTGTGTACCGGCAATCGTATTCTTCTTTGCATTTAACTACATGCCGCTCCCAGGTATCTATGTGGCATTCGTTAAGTACAATTACAGAGACGGTATTTTCGGAAGCAAGTTTGTAGGTATGAAAAACTTTGAGTTTCTAATGCAGTCTGGAAAGCTCCTCGGCCTGACAAAGAACACGATTCTTTACAACTTGGCTTTCATCTTCTTAGGAAACATCATTGCGATGTTAATGGCAGTTTTGTTAAACGAGATCCACAATAAGTATTTTAAGAAGGTTTCACAGACATTGATGTTCCTTCCATACTTCATCTCACAGGTTCTTGTTGGTTTCCTTGTATTCAACCTGTTAAACTACGATACCGGATTTATCAATGGTATTTTAGTAAAGCTGGGTATGGAAAAATGGCAGCCGTATTCCGATAAGAGTGTATGGCCACCAATCTTAATTGCCGTATATCTGTGGCAGGTAACTGGTTATAACTCAGTTGTTTATTTCGCATCTATCTGTGGTATTGATACTTCTATCATCGAGGCAGCAAAAGTGGACGGCGCAAACTGTTTCCAGAAGATTCGCTACATTATTCTGCCAAGTCTTCGAAGCACAATCGTTATCTTACTTTTGTTCGCACTTGGTGGTATCGTAAAAGGAAACTTCGGTCTGTTCTACAACATTGTTGGTACAAATTCACTGTTGTATGATACAACGGATATTATCGAGACATACGTATATCGAAGTACAATCACAGACTTTAACTTCTCAACAGCATCTGCAGTCGGTCTGTATCAGTCAATCATCGGATTCTGTATCGTTATGGCAAGCAACTTTGCTGTTAAGAAGATCGATCCTGAGTACGCATTATTCTAAGGAGGGAGAAAGAAATGGCAAAATCGACAGTAAAAGGTACGAAAATCAAGCTGGATCGCTCCGATATCATAATCCGTACAATAGGATATGTAGTAGTTACACTTTATGCGTTGGCTTGCGTGTTACCATTCCTGATTATTATTGGAACCTCATTTACAGCTGAGGAAGTGATCCGTATAGAAGGAGCACAGCTGTTCCCGAAGCAGTTTACAACAAAGGCTTATGAGATGGTACTTCAGGGTGGTGCAATCTGGAAGTCTTATGGACTGACTATTACGATGACCTTAACTGGTACACTCGTTGGTCTGGGCATCATTTCCATGACTGGATATGCTTTGCAGAGAAAGGATTTCCCATTCCGCAATGCAATCTCATTCTACATCTATTTTACAACACTGTTCTCAGCAGGTCTGGCTCCGTACTACCTGTTAATGACACAGACCTACAAGCTGCAGGATAACTACTTAGCAGTATGGCTTCCGCTTCTGATGTCATCTTGGCTGATCATTTTGATGAAGAACTTTGTAAAGTCTATTCCTCATGAGATCACCGAGTCTGGTAAGATTGATGGAGCTGGTGATATGAAGATTTTCACAGCATTGATTCTTCCAATGTTAAAGCCGGCACTTGCAACAATCGGTTTGTTCCTTGCAATTGGTTATTGGAATGAGTGGTATCAGTCATCACTGTTTTTAAGTGAGAAGATGAGTGTTTATCCATTGCAGTATACTCTGTACAAGGTCGTAAATAAGGTAAACAGCTTAAAGAGTACAGTAGCAGGTCAGTATGTTGACCTGTCAGATCTTCCGTCAAATGGACTTAAGATGGCAAATGCAGTCTTGGCAACTGGACCAGTTATTCTGCTTTATCCATTTGTACAGCGTTACTTTATCGGCGGTATCACCGTCGGAGCCGTAAAGGGCTAATGATTTTTGATTAATAGCAGGATAGTCTGCATTAATAGATACTTAACAAAGAAAGCAAGCGAGGAGAAGACTCGCACAAAGAAGGAGGATTTTAATATGAAGAAGAAGTTTCTTGCATCCGCATTGGCAGCATCTATGGTAGGAACAATGTTCGCATCAATGCCGGCATTCGCAGAGGAAGAGTCCAGCAGCGCAGCAGCAGAAGAGGTTACAAGCGCAGAAGCAGAGGAAGAGTCCAGCAGCGCAGCAGCAGAGGCAACTACGGGCGAGGTTCCAAATTATGATGATGTCTGGGCAGAGAAGTGGGCAGATGTTGATACATCTGAGCATGTAGTTATCAATTACATGACTACTGGTGATGCACCGACAAACGATGCAACACAGAAAATGTTAGATGAGCTGAATGCAATCCTGACAGAGAAGGTTAACGCAGAGCTGCAGATTTACTACATTGGTTGGACCGATTATCTGTCAAACTACAACCTGACTCTGGCTCGTATGGATGGTTCTGTAGATTTAGTTGGTACTGGTACCGACTGGCTGGATGCATGGCCAAACGCAAAGAATGGTGCTTTCCTTGAGTTAGACGAGGAAATGCTTGCTAAGTACGCACCAGTTACTTATGAGACTGTTCCGCAGGAAGACTGGGATCTGTGTAAGTACAATGACAACATTTATCTGATGCCAGAGGATAATTACGCGCAGTGGACAAATCATGGTTTTGCATATCGTCTTGACTGGGCAAAGGAAGCTGGTCTTGAGGATGGCGTTCACAGCTGGGAAGATATGACAACATACTTTAAGTATGTATGCGATAACAAGGATGAGCTTGGCGTTGTAACTCCTTGGGATTCTGATGGCACACAGTTCTCACAAATGGCAGGCGGCTGGATTTCTTCCCATAGCGATTTCGTATCAATTGATGGTCTTGCAGCAGCAGCTTACTGGGGCGGAACAAAAGATGATCTGTATACAATTGTAAGCCCACTGTATACTGATACCGATTCTCTTGTAGAATTTGCAAAGATGATGAAGGAATGGGATGAGATGGGTGTTTGGAAGACAGACGTTCTGAACAATACCTCTTCTGATAATAGAGAGGACTTCAAGCTTGGCAAGACTGCTGCTGAACAGCATCATACCGAGACTTGGACTGATCTTGTAAGTAAGACTCCAGAGAACGTACCGGGTGCTGAGGTTGGATTCTTCTGGTTTGGCGAGGAAGAAAAGAATGTTACTGCTTTGAATATTACTCACGGTGCAATGGCAGTTTCCTACGGTTCTGAGAACCCAGAGAGAGCTCTGATGGTTTATGATTTACTGAGAAATGATGCTGAGTGCTACGATCTGATCAACTATGGTCAGAAGGGTGTTCAGTGGGATGTAAACGATGAAGGTCTTCGTATTACTCCAGAATCCTATAATTCTGATACTGATGGTATTACAACTAACTTCTGGTGGGGACGTAACGATCTGTTAGAGATCCGTGACGCTACAAAGGATTGGGACAAGATTGATGTTATGTATAAAGAATTAGAAGATGCAGCAATTGATTATCCTTATGGTAAGTTTGTTGCAAACGTTGATGATATTCAGTCCTATATCAACAACATCAACGAAGTTAACACCAACTACATGAAGCAGATCGCATATGGTAAGTACACTGGCACCGCAGAAGAGATCGTTGCTGAGTATCAGCAGGCTCTGAAGGATGCAGGTATGGATATCGTTATCGAAGAGCTTCAGAAGCAGTTAAATGAAGTTTACGGTGACGCAGAATAATAAAAATAGTAACTACCCACAGTAATGGGTCAGTAAACGCGTAAAGGGCGGGGTGACCTTTGGTCATCCTGCTCTTTTTTGTAATAAATGTAAATGGGACGAGACGGCTGATCTTTACGGAGGCAAGATTCAGCATCGAGGACCTTTAGAAAGAGGAGCAATGATGACACACACATTTGAGATCAAAGACAATTTTTATCTGGACGGCAAGCCATTTCAGATCATCTCTGGTGGAATACACTATTTTCGTGTAGTTCCGGAATACTGGAAGGATCGTCTGGAAAAATTAAAGGCGATGGGATGCAATACAGTTGAGACTTACATTCCTTGGAACATGCATGAACCAAATAAGGGCGAGTTCCATTTTGACGGAATGCTCGATATTGCAAAATTTGTAAAAACAGCACAGGAGTTAGGTCTGTGGGTGATTATTCGTCCATCACCATATATCTGTGCAGAATGGGAGTTTGGCGGACTGCCGGCTTGGCTTTTGGCAGAGGATGGCATGAAGCTTCGCGGCTGCTATAAGCCGTTCTTAGATCATATTCGTTCTTATTATAAAGAGCTGTTCAAGGTTTTGGCACCGCTTCAGGTAAACTACGGCGGACCAGTCATCATGATGCAGGTAGAAAATGAGTATGGCTACTATGGTGATGACACAGAGTATCTTGAGACAATGAAGCAGATCATGATCGATTTTGGTACTGTTGTACCTCTTGTTACATCAGATGGACCTATGCATGAGTCTCTTTCCTGTGGTCACTTAGAAGGTGCTCTTCCGACTGGAAACTTTGGTTCACGCACCGAGGAGCGCTTTGAAATATTGAAGCAGTATACAAATGGCGGTCCTTTAATGTGTACCGAGTTCTGGGTTGGCTGGTTTGACCATTGGGGCAATGGCGGCCATATGAGAGGAAATTTAGAGGAGAGCACAAAGGATCTTGACAAGATGCTTGAGCTTGGCCATGTCAATATTTACATGTTTGAGGGCGGCACAAACTTTGGCTTTATGAATGGATCTAATTATTATGATGAGCTGACACCAGATGTTACTTCCTATGATTATGATGGCGTACTTACAGAGTCTGGTGATATCACAGAGAAATATCGCCGCTATCAGGAAGTTATCCGCAAGTATGCACCGATTCCGGAAGTAACATACAGCACAAAGATCGAGAAGAAAGCATACGGAACCTTACAGTATGATGCAAGAGTTGGACTCTTTGAGTCTCTTGATGATCTTTCAGCACCTGTAAAATGCAAGTTCCCGACTTCTATGGAGCGTTTAGGACAAAATTATGGATATATTTTGTACCATACAAAGCTTGAGAAAGAGCAGAATCTTGAAAAGATCCGTTTGTATGAGGCAAATGACCGTGCAAATCTCTTTGTTGATCAGAAACCGCTTGTAACGCTTTATGACAGACAGCTTCTTTCTGAGGCAAAGGCAGGAGAGGACTTTGCAAAGGAAGATGGAAAGCCAGTTACCTTTAAGAAGGGTGCACCGCTTGATATTCTTGTTGAGAACATGGGACGTGTAAACTTCGGACCAAGAATGGAGCATCAGAGAAAAGGTATCGACGGACACGTACAGATCAACGGTCACACTCACTTAAACTGGGAAGAGTATTGCCTGCCGCTTGACAACATCGAAAAGCTCGATTATACAAAGGGCTATACAGAGGGACTTCCGGCATTTTATCACTTTACGCTTGACGTGGACCAAAAGGGAGATACTTTCCTCGATTTCGAAGGATGGGGTAAGGGATGCATTTTCTTAAACGGATTTAATCTGGGACGATTCTGGGAGATCGGACCACAGAAGAGACTTTATATTCCGGCACCGCTGTTAAAAGAAGGACGAAATGAAATCGTCGTGTTCGAGACAGACGGCAAACAGCCAGGAACAATAACCTTAAAAGATGAGCCGGATATCGGCTGATGAAGCTGGGGCGGACATTGTAATGTGTCTGCCCTTTTTTAATAGGAGAAAAAATCATGGATAGAACATATATTACACTGAACGAGAACTGGAAGTTTCACTACGGCGAGGTACCGGAAGGCTGGTACAAGGGATACGATGACAGTGCGTGGACTAGCGTTACGCTGCCACATGACTGGTCTGTACACATGCCGTTTGAGCAGACTAATTCTAGCGGAACTGGATATTTAAGCGGTGGCATTGGCTGGGATCGCGTGCGTTTTTCACTTCCAGAAGCATATAAGGGAAAGCGCGTGAGAGTTGTATTTGATGGAATCTATAAAAATAGTAGAATATGGTGCAACAGCTATCACATTGGAAAGCGTCCTTATGGTTATACACAGATCAGCTATGATATTACTGACTTTGTTCAGTTTGGCGCGATTGATAATGAGATTACTGTGCGTGTATGCCATACTGATTTAGCAGATTCACGCTGGTTTACAGGCTCTGGTATTTACCGCAAGGCATATCTTGTAGTGGAGGAGCAGGTTCATGCTGTATGGAATGGTGTTGCCTTTAATGTGTCAAGAGCAGATGAGCAGTCAGCGGCTGTTTGTGCAGATGCAGAGATTGTAAATGAGCTGGATGAGCGTGTGATTGGAACATTGACTGCTAGTCTAAAGCTATGTGGAAGTGATGAGGAGTCGGTTGTTTTTGCTAGAGTACCTGCTGCAATGGAGGCACATGAGAAGAAAACCTTCTATTTAAATGGAATGATTGGAAAACCAAAGCTTTGGTCTTGTGAATCACCATCATTATATGAGCTTTGCATTTCATTTGAAAAAGAAGATGAAAATGTGATTGTATTAGATAAAGAGCGCGTTGGTATCAGAACATTTTCATTTGATGCTGATCAAGGCTTTTTCCTGAATGGAAAGGAAACAAAGTTTAAGGGCGTATGTGTTCATCATGATGGCGGCTGTCTTGGTGCAGCAATGTATCGTGAGGTATGGCTTCGCAGACTGCTTAAATTGAAGGAAGGTGGCTGTAATGCAATCCGCTGCAGTCATAATCCTCATATGCCAGAGTTGTATGATCTTTGTGATGAGCTTGGACTTTTAATGATGGATGAGGCATTCGATGAGTGGGAAAATCCGAAGAATAAGTGGTCTACCGGTCATAATGTATATCCGCCAAAGCATGAGGGCTACGCAGAAGATTTCCCAGAGTGGCATGAGCGTGATCTCGCCGATATGGTACGCCGTGACCGCAACCATCCAAGCATCGTTATGTGGAGCATTGGAAATGAGATCGACTACCCGAATGACCCATATTGCCATCCACTATTTGAAACTATGACAGGAAACAACGATGCCAACAAGCCGGCAAAGGAGCGTCAGTATGACCCGAATAAGCCTAATGCTGAGCGACTTAGCGTAATTGCAAAGGAATTGGCAGCGATTGTGCGCACACAGGATACCACAAGACCAGTTACATTGGCAGCAGCCTTCCCAGAGCTGTCATCTCATATTGGATTTTTTGATGCACTTGATGTTGTGGGCTACAATTATAAAGAGCATCTGTATGAGGAAAGCCACAAACGTTTTCCAGACAAGCCATTTTTAGGCAGCGAAAACGGCGGCGGCTACGAGCAGTGGTGTGCGGTGCGCGACAATGCATATATCAGCGGACAGTTTTTGTGGACAGGAATTGATTATCTTGGAGAGGCACATGGATGGCCGATTCATGGTTCATCAGCTGGTTTAATGGATCTTGCAGGATTTGAAAAGCCGGGCTTCTATAGAAGAAAGGCATTCTGGAGCACAGAACCATTTGCTTGTATCCTGACACGCCCAGATGATGGTGATGAGCATGAGTGGAGACCGTGGAATGCACATTGGAATTATACAGACGGAGAAAATGTCGTTGTACGAGTATTCACAAATGTGCAAAAAGAAACTATTTCCCTTAGTATAGTTGGTATTGATGGTGAAAAGTCATTGCACGATGGAACATATCTTGAAAAAGAAGGCTGCACCGAATGGCGTTTTGCTTATGAGCCAGGTGTACTTAAGGCAGTGTGCGGCGAAGCCGAGTGCAGCATTCAGACAGCAGGAAAAGCAGTCGAGCTGTCTGCAAATGTATGGCATGCAGAAGAAACTATAAATAAGGAAGAAGTGATGCAAATCGAGGTTTCACTTACCGATGAAAATGGTGTTCTTGCGGCAGAAGATCTGGAAATCACGGCAGAGGTAATAGGAGGAACACTTCTCGGACTAGAAAACGGTGATTTAGCAGACCTAACGCCATACTGCGAGTCACACAGAAAGACACACAATGGCAGATTGATTGTCTATGTAAAGCCAAAGGAAGAAGTAAAGGTATGCATCAGCTGCCCGGCATTAGATAAAAGAGTGTGGATTGAATAATAATATATGAACAAAGAGGAATTACTATGGCTGCGGCGGTACAACCAATATTGCGGAAAATTCATGTATAAGGAGCGATGCCGCCGCGGCATCTCTGAACAAAAAATATCAAGAGGTGTCTGCACCAGAACTGAGCTTAGGAAAATGGAAAATGGCGACACACCATGGAAGAAAATGATAGGTGACTATCTGCTGCAAAGACTAGGTGTGCCGACTGAATATTTTGAGGTAATGGCAGATGCAAGGGAATTGAACGGATGGAGAGACCGCGAGGATATCTGTCTAGTTGTTTTTGAGCAGCCGCAGAAAGCACAGCAATTACTAGAAGTGTATCAGAAAAAGTATCGAAAAAAAACGCCATTTGAAGAGCAGTTTTTAAAGAAAATGCAGACCATTCTTATGATGCAGGCGTACAAAAAAAGTTTTGAGAGCAAGAGCGTTGACGTTGAACGTGAAAAATCAGAGGGAGAAAATCTGGTGGAAAGCGCACGGCAGACGGTACTATGTACATTACCCGATGGATGGGAAAAAAAGAAGCTGTCAAAGTTTTTACTGGCTCCCTGTGAGTTGGAAAGTATTTTGCTTCTGGCAAATTGTCTGCTTCTTATCGGTAAGACAGATGAAGCTATGCAGATGCACAAGAAGGTAGCCGACTATGTAAAACAGGCAAAGTTTGAACCAAAGGTTCAGATATTGATTTATCCACAGGTGGCACTTCTTGGAATGAAACTCGAATTGTATGCAGGCAATGAAGAAAAAGCGTTTTCATATGGAATGGAAGCACTTGAGCTACTCAGACATCAGTACTCACAGCGTTATGTTGTTTTTGTTTTGGAAGAACTGCTTAATGTGTTAGAATGCATTAGCGTAAAAGGGAAAGAGGATCAGAAATATAAGGAAGAAGAGACAGAGGTAACAGAATTTCTCAAGACATTTGAGGAATTATATCGGTTGTTTTCGCACCCTAAAAAGAGAATGTGGCAGAGCATTATTGTCAGCAATACGCATGAAATTGGACTGACACTTAAAATGCTTAGAAAAGCAATGGGATTGTCAGCGGCAAAGGTATCGGCTGCGAATCCAGACCATCTGACTGCGCGACAGATAGAAAAAATAGAGGCGGGAACGCATCGACCTTCTGGCAGAAATTATGAAATGCTCATGCAGTTTTATCATAAGACGGGACTAGAAGGGCAGCTGTTACTTGAGACTGATTCACTGGAAGTGCTGCACCAGAGACAGGAAATTGTTGACTTCATTATACGCGAAGAATGGGATAACGCATGGGAAAGTTTTCAGAGCTTTAAGGAAAAACTGGATGTGAACGTGCCATTAAATCGGCAGG
>OGPV01002428.1_pt1 | contig 10906 bp, 10 predicted proteins | sample 1553001 | NCBI WGS metagenome assembly OGPV01 (sample SAMEA2580268, study PRJEB22360) | human gut metagenome | biome: human gut; feature: human-associated habitat; material: faeces | place: Denmark | collected 2008/2010
CTGCCGATCTTTCTACTGCGCCGGACGAAGCATTTGCGGAAAAGATGATGGGAGACGGCGCTGTTGTAACACCGGAAGATCCTTATGTGCGTGCTCCGGAGGACGGAGAAGTTGCGTTTGTTTTTGACACAAAACATGCAATTGGATTTGTAACCGATTCCGGGGTCAGCCTTCTGATTCATGTCGGAATTGATACAGTAAAACTGAACGGAGAGGGATTTGAGGCACTGGTAGAAAGCGGTCAGACCGTGAAAAAAGGTGATCCGATGCTGAAGCTGGATCTGGAATATCTGAAAACACATGCGCCATCGGTTACGTCACCGGTTCTTTGCACAGAGCTGGAGGAGAACCAGAGAATCCGTCTTTTGACAGACGGACCGGTAAAAGCGGGAGATCCTTTATTTGCGATTGAGATTCTCGCGTAAGCTGTGCCTTAAAAACGGGTGAGAAAAATGTACAGGATAGCAAAAACACTGAACCACAATTCATTTATTGGTGTGGAAGAAGAAAATAACCGGGAATATCTGGTCATGGGGAAAGGAATTGCGTTTGGGAAAAAAACGGGACAGCGTGTGCAGCCGGGAGACGATGCCCGCATTTATTCCCTGACGGAGATGACGGAGAGAGGAAATGCCAGAACCATTGTACAGGGCGTTTCTCCGCTCAGCCTGGAGCTGGCGAGTGCCGTGCTTGACGAGGCAGAAAAGGAATTTGGAAAAATTGACCGTTCCATCGTCTTTCCAATGGCAGATCACCTGGATTTTGCTGTCCGGCGGATTCAGAACGGTGAGCAGATCAGCAATCCGCTCACCGACGATATCCGTGTGATGTTTTACAAAGAGTATAAAGTTGCTTCCTGTATCGGGGAGCTTTTAAAAGAACGGCTTCAGATCGAGATTGATGAACATGAAATCGGCTATCTTGCACTTCACGTTCATTCGGCAATTGTGGAGGAAAATGTTTCACAGGCCATGGAAGTGGCAAGAGCAGTCCGGGAGAGCATTTCTTTGGTGGAGCATATCACCGGGCATACCATTGATGTGATGTCGTTGTCGTATAACCGTATGATGAACCATATCCGCTATATGGTTGCAAGAGCGGTCAGTGGGGAAAAACTGAAAGTAAATATGAATGACTACATGTCCGTAAAGTTTCCGGAAGCCTTTCGGGCGGCGAAACGAATCTGTGAGGAGATGGAAAAGAGGCTGAAACTTCCGATGGAGGAGATCGAAATTGGATATCTCGCTATGCACATAGAACGGATTATGGACAGAGAAGAAGGAGAATAAAAGCATGAAATCATTTGAATATACCATTAAAGATGAACTGGGAATCCACGCAAGACCGGCAGGAATGCTGGTAAAGGAAGCAAAAAAATTTGCATCGGAATGCACCATCACAAAAGATGGAAAAACGAAAAAACTGACTCAGCTGATGATGCTAATGTCACTTGGTGTAAAGCAGGGAGATACCGTAACCGTTGCAGCAGACGGAGAGGACGAAGATGCAGCGATTGAGACGCTGAAAGCGTTTTTCGAAGCAAACCTGTAAAAAGTACGCTCGGAGGATAAAAAATGCAGTATTTTCAGGGGAAATCCGTATATAAAGGAATTGTTATGGGACCGGTTGCGGTTCTGAAGAAAAATGATTACCAGGTTAAAAGAGCCCGGATTGAAGATCCGGAAGCAGAAGTAAAACGTGTGAAAGAAGCCGTGGAGGTTTCGAAAAAACAGCTTGGCAGACTGTATGACAAGGCAGTCCGGGAAGTTGGAGGAGCAAGTGCGGCGATCTTTGAAGTCCATCAGATGATGCTGGAGGATGAGGACTATCTGGAATCAATGGAGAACATGATCCGGATAGAGCTGGTAAATGCAGAATATGCAGCGGCAGCAACCGGCGATAATTTTGCAGAGATGTTTGCAGCTATGGATGATGAATATATGAAGGCACGTTCCGCAGATGTAAAAGATATTTCCGAACGTCTGGTCCGCAATTTAAGCGGAGAGGGAGATAACGACCTGAGCTCTATGGAACCATCTATTATAGTGGCAGACGATTTAAGTCCGAGTGAAACTGTACAGATGGACAAAGAAAAAATACTTGCGTTTGTGACTGTGCATGGATCTACCAATTCTCATACTGCGATTCTTGCGCGAATGATGAATATTCCGGCATTAATCGGCGTCCCGATGGATTTAAACAGTCTGAAAACAGGCATGATGGCCGTTGTAGACGGTTTTTCAGGTCAGGTTATCTTTGAGCCGGAGGAGGATGTGCAGAAGGAAACCGAAAAAAGAATGCAGGAAGAAGCAGAAAAACAGAAGCTTCTTGAGGAGTTGAAAGGAAAAGAAAATATTACACCGGATGGCCGTAAGATCAACATCTATGCAAATATCGGCAGTGTTGGTGACCTTGGCTATGTGATGGAAAATGATGCCGGTGGAATCGGACTTTTCCGAAGTGAATTTCTCTATCTTGGAAGAAATGATTTCCCAACGGAGGAAGAACAGTTTCAGGCATATAAACAGGCCGTGCAGACCATGGCAGGCAAAAAAGTGATTATCCGTACGCTGGATATCGGGGCAGATAAGCAGGTAGAATACTTTAATCTTGGAAAAGAAGAAAATCCGGCGCTTGGGTACCGTGCAATCCGGATTTGTCTGAAACAGCCGGAAATTTTTAAAGCGCAGCTTCGCGCATTGTTCCGCGCAGCCGTTTACGGAAACCTTTCTGTCATGTATCCGATGATCACATCAACAGAAGAGGTAGAAAAAATCTACGCAATTGTTGCAGAAGTAGAGGAAGAGCTGAAAAAACAGGAAGTGCAGTATAAAATTCCGGAGCAGGGCATTATGATCGAGACACCGGCTGCTGTCATGATGAGTGCAGAGCTGGCGAAGGAAGGGGATTTCTTCAGTATCGGTACTAACGATCTGACCCAGTATACCCTGGCGATTGACCGTCAGAATGAGCAGCTGGATGATTTTTACAACCCACACCATGAAGCAGTTCTTCGGATGATTCGCATGGTGGTGGAAAATGCACACAAATGCGGAAAATGGGCAGGAATCTGCGGGGAGCTCGGTGCAGACCTGACATTGACGGAGCAGTTTGTACGAATGGGAGTGGATGAGCTTTCTGTTGCTCCGTCCATGATTCTGAAGCTGCGGAAGATTGTCCGCGAGATGAAAGCAGAAGAGTAGAAAAAACGATACAGCAGATAAGAAAACTCTCTGTTTTGGAGAGTTTTCTTATCTGTTCACAAATAACAGAAGATACAGCCGAAAAATCAGAAAAAAAGAAAGGATGTTTGGGACAACAGTAAGAAAATGTCTTAAATCCTTTTATTTCCTCTTGACGAATGGCGTATTTTGCGATAGTGTATCAGAGTAACAAAAAACAAAATCAAAAATTGAGTTGCTTTTCTCTTATTCAGAGTGGTGGAGATACATAGGATCTGTGAAACCACGGCAACCCCCGGCAGATTGGTCTGCATGGGAAGGTGCCAGCCTGAGCGAAATTTTCGAACAATAAGGGGATTTGAACATTACTATTCAGGTCCGCTAAAAATTGCGGATCTTTTTTTACGAAAAAATGTTCAGGGAAAGCCAAAGCCCACGAACGAAAAGCAAAAGAGAAGAGAAGAAAAAAAGGAGAAAAAGAATGGAAAAAAGACTGTTTACTTCTGAGTCTGTAACCGAAGGACATCCGGACAAAATCTGTGATGCCATTTCTGACGCGATTCTGGATGCGCTGCTTGAGCAGGATCCGATGAGCCGTGTAGCTTGCGAAACCTGTACTACAACAGGATACGTTATGGTAATGGGTGAGATTACATCCAACGCACACATTGATTTCCAGCAGGTTGTACGTGATACCGTTCGCGAAATCGGCTACGACCGTGCAAAATATGGATTTGACGCAGATACCTGCGCTGTTGTAACTGCAATTGACAAACAGTCCACCGATATCGCTATGGGTGTAGACAAAGCGCTCGAAGCAAAAGAGAACAATATGAGCGATGAGGAGATCGATGCCATTGGAGCAGGAGATCAGGGAATGATGTTCGGATTCGCAACCAACGAGACCGAAGAGTACATGCCATACCCGATCTACATGGCACACAAACTGGCTCGCCAGCTGACCAAAGTCCGCAAAGACGGTACTTTAAGTTACCTGCGTCCGGACGGAAAAACACAGGTAACCGTAGAGTACGATGAGAACGGCAAACCGTTCCGTCTTGATGCGGTTGTTCTTTCCACTCAGCATGATCCGGAAGTATCCCAGGAGCAGATTCATGAGGATATCAAAAAATACGTATTCGACGAAATCATCCCGGCAGACATGGTAGATGAGCACACCAAGTTCTTCATTAACCCGACCGGACGTTTCGTTATCGGCGGTCCACACGGAGACAGCGGCCTGACCGGACGTAAGATCATTGTGGACACCTACGGCGGCATGGCGCGTCATGGTGGCGGCGCATTCTCCGGAAAAGACTGTACAAAGGTAGACCGTTCTGCAGCTTATGCAGCACGTTACGTAGCAAAGAATATCGTAGCAGCAGGTCTTGCCGACAAATGCGAGGTCCAGCTTTCCTACGCAATCGGTGTCGCTCATCCGACTTCCATCATGATCGACAGCTACGGCACAGGAAAACTCTCCGACAACAAACTGACCGACATCGTTCGTGAGAACTTCGACCTTCGTCCGGCTGGAATCATCAAAATGCTGGATCTGCGCCGCCCGATCTACAAACAGACTTCCGCTTACGGCCACTTCGGAAGAAACGATCTGGATCTGCCGTGGGAGGAACTGGATAAAGTAGAAGACCTGAAGAAATACCTCTAATTTCAGGCTTTTCTGTTTATAGAAAGTTTAGAAAGATTCATCTAAGTTAATGAAAAATCCTCAGGCGTTGTGCTATAATAAATTTAGACTGCGTACTGGGGATTTTTTGTGCGCAAAAGTACGAAATATGTGTTGGAAAACAGGTGGATCTTATATGGAAAAAAAGAAGAAAAGCATGAAATTAAGGACGAGAGTAATCATTTCTTTTTTCATCATCATACTGGTTCCGATCGTGATGTGTGCCTTGACATTTTACTTTTTTGTAGGGTATAAAGCAAAGATTATCGGTGAAAAATACGGTCTTGCGAACGCAACATACCGGACGATTTCGAACAACACCCTGCTGCTGAATGCGATGACATCAGAAGAGTACGACGAAGTAGAGGATACCGCGAAATCGGATACGGCAAAGCTGGAAGAAACGAATTATCTCTCTGTTCTGAATGCAAGACTGCAGAAAAAACAGTCGTTTATCGCGGTGTGTGAGGATGGTGTTATCATTTACAATGGCTCGGAAGAGCTGTCGTCGGAGGAGCTGGAAAATGAGCTGCCGAAATACGGTGACCCGGGGGCCAATTCGAAGGGCGGCGTTTATTTCCGCAATGAAAAACAGTGGATGGTCAAACAGGTGGACTATGAGAACTCGGACGGAAAAGAATGCAGTGCGTTCATCGTCACCAAGACAGACCAGATTGCGCCGCAGATTACGGGCATGGTAAAAGAGCTAGGCATCGTGATTGTGCTGATTCTGGTGCTCACCAGTCTGGGTCTGAGCTTCTGGATTTACCGCGGTGTGATCGGACCGCTCGAGCAGCTGAAAAAGGCGACACAGAATATCAAAGACGGAAATCTGGATTTCACTGTTGAACCGTGCGGCGTGGCGGAGATTAATGACCTCTGCGAGGACTTTGAGGAGATGCGTATCCGGCTGAAAGAGACGGCGGAGGAAAAAGTCGAGTTTGACAAAGAGAATAAAGAGCTGATCAGCAACATTTCGCATGATCTGAAAACACCGATTACCGCGGTCAAGGGTTATGTCGAGGGAATCATGGACGGTGTGGCAAATACGCCGGAGAAGATGGACCGCTACATCCGCACCATTTACAACAAAGCGAATGAGATGGACCGTCTGATCAATGAGCTGACGTTTTATTCCAAGATTGACACGAACCGCATTCCGTATACGTTTTCGAAGATTCACATTGCGGATTATTTTGATGACTGCGTGGAGGAACTGAATCTGGAGCTTGACGCGCAGCATGTGGATCTGACATACTTTAATTATCTCGAGGACGACCCGATCGTCATCGCGGATGCGGAGCAGATCAAGCGTGTCATCAATAACATTGTAAGCAATTCCATCAAATATATGGACAAGAGCCATAAGGTCATCAACATCCGTCTGCGTGATGTCGGAGATTTTGTGCAGGTGGAGATTGAGGACAACGGAAAGGGAATTGCGACGAAGGATCTGACGAAGATTTTCGACCGTTTCTACCGCACCGATGCGTCCCGCAACAGCACGAGGGGCGGCAGCGGCATCGGTCTTTCCATCGTGAAGAAGATTCTCGAAGACCACGGCGGAAAAGTGTGGGCCACCAGCAAAGAAGGCGTGGGCACAACGATGTACTTTGTATTAAGAAAATATCAGGAGGTACCTGTTTCATGAGTAAGATACTGATTGTTGAGGATGAGGAATCCATTGCGGATCTGGAGAAGGATTATTTAGAACTTTCGGGCTTTGAGGTAGAGATTGAAAACCAGGGAGACACCGGTCTTGTGCGGGCGGTCAAAGAGAATTTTGATCTGCTGATTCTGGATCTGATGCTGCCGGAGGTGGATGGCTTTGAGATCTGCCGTGAGGTGCGTGAGAAGAAAGATATTCCGATTATCATGGTTTCGGCAAAGAAGGATGATATCGACAAAATCCGCGGACTCGGTCTTGGTGCGGATGATTATATGACGAAGCCATTTTCTCCGAGTGAGCTGGTTGCGCGCGTGAAAGCGCATCTGGCACGGTACGACCGTCTGGTCGGAAACGGCAAGAAAGAGAATGATGTTGTGGAGATCCGCGGCATCAAGATTGACAAGACGGCACGCCGCGTGTGGGTGAACGGAGAGGAGAAGCAGTTTACAACGAAAGAGTTCGATCTGCTGACCTTCCTTGCGGAGAATCCAAACCGCGTTTTCACGAAAGAAGAGCTGTTCCGTGAGATCTGGGATATGGAGTCCATCGGAGATATTGCGACGGTTACGGTGCATATCAAGAAGATCCGTGAAAAAATAGAGTTTAATACGGCAAAGCCGCAGTATATCGAGACGATCTGGGGCGTTGGATATCGGTTTAAGGCATAAAGAATCTGTGTTTCGGGGAGAGATAAAATGGGAAAAATTTACTATCTGATGGGAAAAAGTGCGTCAGGGAAAGATCATATTTATGAGCATCTGATCCAGGAGACGGCGCTGGATTTAAAACCGTTTGTCCTGTATACAACACGGCCGATCCGGAGCGGGGAGCAGGACGGAAGAGAGTATTTCTTTGTGGATGAAAAACGGCTTTCGGAACTGCGGGAGGCCGGAAAGATTATCGAGGAGCGCATGTATTCGACGGTGCAGGGGCCGTGGTATTATTTTACGGCGGATGACGGGCAGATTGATCTTGCGAAGCATGATTATCTCGGAATCGGGACACTGGAATCGTATCTGAAATTAAAGGCATATTTCGGGGAGCAGGCGATGGTTCCGCTGTATGTCGAGGTGGACGACGGGCTGCGGCTTTCGCGGGCACTGGAACGGGAAAGAAAACAGACAGAGCCGAAATACGCGGAGATGTGCCGGAGATTCCTGGCGGACTGTGAGGATTTTACGGAGGAGAAAATTGCGGAAGCTGGAATCGTCCGCAGATTTTCCAATAATTCTACGCCGGAAGACTGTTTTTCCGAAATTCAGAATTTTGTGGAACAACAGAAAAAGTTGTGATATACTTAATGCAGTATTAGTAAGAAATACAAAAGAACTCCAGGGGGTGATTTTATGCAGGGTTTTCAGAAGGTTGTAGGACATCAGGAAATCATAACGCATTTACAGAATGCCATTTCGATGAATAAAGTATCTCATGCTTATCTTTTTGGCGGAGAGAGTGGATCGGGAAAGAAAATGATGGCTTCACTGTTTGCGATGACGCTTCAGTGCGAGAAGCACGGGGTCGAGCCCTGTATGGAATGCCCGTCCTGTAAAAAGGCACAGAGCCAGAATCATCCGGATATCATTTATGTGAAGCATGAAAAGCCGAACACCATCAGCATCGATGAAATCCGCGAGCAGCTCATTAACGACGTGATGATCAAGCCGTACAGCAGTCCGTACAAGATTTATATCATCGACGAGGCGCAGAAGCTGACACTTCAGGCGCAGAACGCGCTGCTGAAGACGATCGAGGAGCCGCCGGCCTACGCAGTTGTCATGCTTCTGGCAGACAACCCGGATGCGCTGCTTCCGACGATTTCGTCACGCTGCGTGCAGTTAAATTTAAAACCAGTGGGAGACCAGCTTGTGAAAGATTATCTGATGAACGAAATGCATGTGCCGGATTACCAGGCAGAGGTTGATGCGTCCCTGGCGCAGGGAAATATCGGAAAAGCAGAGCGGATTGCCCGTTCTCCGGAATACGAGGAGACGCTGGAAAATGCACTCCGCATGGCAAAGTACGCCGACAGTATGCCGCTGTATGAAATCGTGGAGACGATCAAAAAACTGACGGCCGAAAAAGACAATATTGATGATTACTTCGATATCTTTTCTTTATGGTTCCGCGATGTTCTGCTCTTTAAGGCGACAAAAGAGGTCGATTCCCTTGTGTTCAAGCAGGAGCTGAATGGAATCCGTGAGAGAGCAAATAAGAGCTCATACGAAGGCCTGGAGAAGATTATAGAGGCGATTCAGAAGGCTAGAGCCCGCCTGAACGCGAATGTTAATTTTGATTTAACCATGGAGCTTATGTTCCTGACAATGAAGGAAAACTGATAGCATGATAACAATTATAGGAGTACGTTTTCGAAACGTAGGAAAAGTATATTATTTCTCGCCGAGAGAGCTGGACATCTGCGTGGGCGATCACGTTATCGTTGAGACGGCGCGTGGCGTAGAGTATGGTTTCGTTGTGCTGGGGCCAAAAGAAGTTGACGATTCCAAGGTGATCCAGCCGTTGAAAGAAGTCATCCGCATTGCAACGCCGAAGGATGATGCGCGGGAGGAGAGCAACCGCAAGAAAGAAAAAGAAGCGTTTGAAATCTGCCAGAAGAAGATCCGGGCGCACAACCTGGAGATGAAGCTGATCGATGCAGAGTATACGTTTGACAATAACAAGATGCTGTTTTACTTTACCGCCGACGGAAGAATTGATTTCCGTGAGCTGGTAAAGGATCTGGCGGCTGTCTTTAAGACGAGAATCGAGCTTCGCCAGATCGGTGTCCGCGATGAGACAAAGATCCTCGGCGGAATCGGCATCTGCGGCAGACCGCTTTGCTGCCATACGTATCTATCCGAGTTTGCACCGGTTTCGATCAAGATGGCAAAAGAGCAGAACCTGTCCCTGAACCCGACGAAGATTTCGGGTGTCTGCGGACGACTGATGTGTTGCCTGAAAAACGAGCAGGAAACCTATGAATACCTGAACCGCAAGCTGCCGGGTGTCGGCGATATCGTCACGCTGCCGGACGGCATGAAAGGTGAGGTTTCCGGTGTGAATGTGCTTCGTCAGCTCGTAAAAGTGCTGGTGGATGTGAACGATGAGAAGGAAATGCGGGAGTGCCCGGTGGAAGAGCTCAAGTTCAAGCCGAAGCATAAGAAGGAAAAAGGCAAAGAGAAGAAAAAAGACAGAAACAGCTCCGGGGAGCAGGCTTCTTCGGAAGAGGCAAAACAGCCGGAATAAGATTGATTTGGAATGCATTTTGAAAAAAGTAAGCGCCGGGTAAAACTGACGCTTCTTTTTGTGTGATGCGGCGCTGGGCGGTCAGCAGGAGGAGGGATTTTCATTGGATAGAAAAGAAGAATTTTTGAAGCCGGGTGAGCGGCTCGATGATCTGCAGAACGGTTACTGGATGATACAAAATCCATCCCTTTTCTGCTATGGCATTGACGCGGTGCTGCTGGCATCCTACGCGAAGGTGAAGCGCGGTGAGCGGGCGATGGATTTCTGCACGGGATCGGGAATTGTGCCGATTCTGCTGAAGGCGAAGACAAACGGAGAGCATTTTTCCGGGCTGGAAATTCAGGAGTACAGTGCCGAGATGGCACAGCGGAGTGTGCGGTACAATCATCTGGAAAATGATGTTGAGATTTTCCAGGGAGATGTGAAGACGGCATCGCAGCAGTTTGGAAAAGAAGTGTTTGATGTGGTAACGTGCAATCCGCCGTACATGACGGGGCAGCACGGGCTGACGAATGCGCTTGAGGCGAAGACGATTGCGCGGCATGAGGTGCTGTGCTCGTTTGATGATATTGCGAAAGAGGCATCGGCGGTTTTAAAGACGAAAGGACGGTTCTATCTGGTGCACCGGCCGGTCCGGCTGGCGGAGATTTTTTCGACGCTGAAAAAATATCATCTGGAACCAAAAAGGATGCAGCTCGTTTATCCGTTTGTGGACAAGGAGCCGAACATGGTGCTGATCGAGGCGATGAAAGGCGGGAATCCGAGAATTACCGTGGAGAAACCGCTGATTGTGTATGAGACGCCGGGCGTGTATACAAAGGACATCCGGGAATTATATGGAGACGGGAGATAAGAACATGGCAGGAAAATTATATTTGTGTGCAACACCAATTGGAAATCTGGAGGATATGACCTTCCGTGCAATCCGCATTCTGCAGGAGGTCGATCTGATCGCGGCGGAGGATACGAGAAACAGCATTAAGCTGCTGAACCATTTTGAGATTCATACGCCGATGACGAGTTATCACGAATACAACAAATACGACAAGGGCCGCGAGCTGGTGCAGAAGCTGCTGGCGGGAACAAATATCGCGCTGATCACGGATGCCGGAACACCGGGAATTT
>OGPV01002429.1_pt1 | contig 10904 bp, 7 predicted proteins | sample 1553001 | NCBI WGS metagenome assembly OGPV01 (sample SAMEA2580268, study PRJEB22360) | human gut metagenome | biome: human gut; feature: human-associated habitat; material: faeces | place: Denmark | collected 2008/2010
CGGTGATGCGGGTGCCCCGGTCGTTGATGTGCCACAGCTTCATGCGGGAGCCGAGCCGCTGCATCCATGCCAAGGCGTTTGCACCGCCCTCGGTGAACCAGTAGCTGTCAAACTCAAAGTTGACAAATTCGGGATTCGTTTCCTCGATTAAAATATCGTAGGCGCGCTTTTCTGCGTTCACATGCCGCAGCTCGCAGTTGTGGTTGTGGTAGAGCAGGTGCAGCGCCATAGTCTCGCCGGCTTTGTTCAGCCGCTGCGCAAGCTGGTGCATAACGGCTTCATCGCCGTAATCAAAGCGGTACATCCCGGTGATGACCACATACTGTGTGCCGAAGCTTTTGGCCTCCTCGGCCACTGCGTGGGCATCCCGTTCCAAACTGCCAAGGTCGGTGTGCAGACTGACCACCCGAAGGCCGGCCTCCTGCACCAGCTTGTGCCAGTCCAGATTGCCGCCCTTGCCCACCGGCATCCCGGCGGCTTTGGTCAGCAGCTTTACCACAAAGCCGATGGGGTGGATCATAAATCCACACAGTTCAATGCCGTCGTACCCGGCGGCTTTCATGGCAGCAAGGGTCTCTTTGGCCTGCTGCTCGTTGTTTAGTACAGTGCCCAGCATAAATTGCTGCACGGCTTTGATGGGCATATTTTACCCCTCCAGTTTGAAAATCTTACCCGGCGTGATGCCGTTTTCGTTAAAGCTGTCCACGCAGACGTAGTATTCCTGCCCGGCGGTCAGGGTGGAAAGGGTCACTTCGTCTGCATCATACACCAGCCAGCTCAGATAGAGCTTGTCGGGCGCAACGCCGTAGCGGACATTGCAGCCCTGTGCATTTTCGATGTGCTGCCAAGTGATCTTTGCATCCAGTGCATCCACGCGAACCCCGGCGGCTTCGGCCTGCGCGGGCTTTGCGCCCTCGCCGTTGCCGAACACCCGCAGGCCGCTGATGCGCAGCGCCTGTCTGTAGGGCAGCGCACCGCCGGTCACACGGACGTACCGGGCACGGATGCCGTCTGCATATTCGTAGTAGCCGTTGGAGCACTCGCGGGCAACATTTTCGCGCAGCGTCCAGCTCGCTCCGTTCACACTGGTCTCCACCGTGTAGTGGGAGATCTGGGGCCGGGTCTCGATGTGGCGGGTCTTGCGGTCATCGCCGTAGCTGTCGGCAGGGAAGTCCACCACCAGCTTTTCGTCCGCCATATTTACCTGAATGGCGCGGACATCACTCTCTTTGCCAAGATCCACACACAGCCATTCACCCGGCTCTGCACCGGCGGCGCTCCACCAGCTGCGGCAGTCCTCATTGACTGCCCATTCCGGGCTGCTGTTTTCTGCGGTGCTGGAGGCCGTGACCGGCTTTTTGTAGCTCAGCAGCATCCATTCCGGCTGCTGTCTGGCGGCATCAAAGCGGTCTGCCGGGATGCGGTGGGGGTAATCGGCAAAGTTCTGGTTGCAGTAAAGCACGCCGTCCTTGTCGAACCCGGCAGGGAACAGCCCCACCCGGCGCTCAAAGTCATAGTTGACGGAAATGCGCATGGTGGAAGCGTGCCACCAGTTGCCGTAGGTGTCGGCAATGGTACTGCCGTGGCCTGCACCGGTAATGAAGCCACCGGGCTTTGCGGAGAACGGATTGGATGCCTGCCGCACAAAGGGGCCCAGCGGAGAACGGGAGGTGTATACACCGTCGGCGTAAGTGTTGTACTGGGTGCCAGGGCAGGCATATTGCAGGTAATAGAGGCCGTCATGCTTTGTCATAAAGGCACCCTCGATGTAGGGCTTGCCGATGGCGTTGAACATGGCAGTCAGGCTTTCGACACTCAGACCGGGGATATTTGCCATCTGCGGCGGCAGATTCAGCTTGCCGGTCTTGGGATCATAGAACTGCTTCATGGACTGGTACAGCACGCTGGCTTCCCGGTCCACGATGCCGTTGTTGCCGGGGCGCTCGTAGCCCAGTACGGTTTCATTGCCGAAGATCAGCTCCTGCTTTTCACCGATTGGGGTCATGGTGTCCGGGTCCAGCTCCACCCCGTAGATGGGGGAGATGTTGGAGCAGCCCCAGTAGAAGTACACCCGGCCATCGTCATCGCAGAACAGATCCGGGTCCCAGAAGGCAAAGGGGGCAGACACTTCGGTAAACGGCTCAGTCAGGGGGTCAGCGGTGCGCAAAATGGGGCAGTTGCGTCCCTTGCGGCTGGCGCAGAAATAGAGGTAATTGCCCACCTGCCGCACATCCGGTGCGTAGTCGTAGATCAGCAGGCCGGGGTCTGCATGGAAGTCCCAGTTCAGCAGATCCTCCGAATACCAGAAGCCTGCCGACATGGAAACAAAGAGATAATATTTGCCCTTGAAATAAACCAGCGTCGGGTCTGCGCCCTCCCGGAAACCCGCTGTGCGCGGGCCTTCCTTCATGTGCTGGTAACGGTAGCCCAGATCAAGAGGATTACAATAGGTTGTTTTCATCAAAGATCACTCCTTAGAAATGCCCTGCAATACACGGTTCAGTTGCTTGATGTCCTCCTCGGAAGCACCCGCCTGCATCAGCATGGATTCAATGGTCATCCGCTGCATGGCACGCTCCATCATGGCCACCAGAGCCGGGTTGTCTTTCACGGCAGCGGCAACATCTCCGCGGGCGGCGGCGGCTTTATCAGAAATCTGCTTCAGGATAGGACCAGCTTTCGGGTCTGCCATGGCGGCAGCCATGTTGTCCTTCACCGACCAGCAGCTTTCGTCCAGCTCGCCGTCAAACCAGTTGGTCACGTTCTTGCGGTTGTCCATGGCGTAATCCGGGTTGGGGGCGTCCACCTTGTTCACCAGGATCACGCTGCTGTGCTCGCCGGAGCGTGCCTCAATGCTGTGCTTGCCGGTGATGGGCAGCTGGAAGGTGAACACCTTGTCGCCCTGCTTGGTCTTCACCAGCTGACCGTCCTTGTACAGCGAGACCTCCGGCAGATTGGAGTAGACCTTAATCTCGGTCACATCCTCGGCGCGGTCCACATAGCGGCTGCCGCACAGGTGCACGAACGGCTCCTTGCTCCAATAGGCCTTGTAGAGATAGAAGGGGTCTTTTTTCAGCTTGCGGTCAAAGGTGACAAGTCCCTTCTGGTTCTCGCCGTGCTTGCCGCCCTCATCGCGGCCATCGGCGGCAAAATCAAACATATTCCACACATGGGTCGCCCACAGCCAAGGACGGTCGGCAATCATCTTTGCGATATGCTCATGGTAAATGCACTGGTAACTCTCGGTGTAGTCGCCCTTTTCCGGGTGGCTGCTCTGATACTGGGGGTTAGCATCTGCGCCATACTCCGAAAAGCCGATGCAGCGGTCGGGGTAATCGGCGTGGTATTTGTCAAAGAACTCGTCGTTCTGCTCCAGTTCGCCCAGATACCAGCCAAAATAGAGGTTGTAGCTGTTCACGTCCGGGATCTCCAGAATGGGGCTGGTGGTCTCCAGCATGAACACATTTGCCATGGTGGTCTTCCGGGTGGGGTCCAGCTTGTGGGCCAGCTCGTTCAGCAGACGGTGGTTTTCCAGCAGATCTTCATTGACAGCGGATGCGGCGGTAATCTCGTTGGACAGGCCCCAAACGGCAATGCAGGGGTGGTTGTAGTTCTGGACGATCAGCTCTTCCATCTGGGTCAGGGTGTTGGCACGGCCGTTGGTCATGTGCATGGTGATGTAGGGAATCTCTGCCCAGATGACAAGGCCCTTTTCATCGCACAGGTCGTAGAAATACTGTGCGTGCTGGTAGTGCGCCAGCCGGATGGTGTTGGCACCCATTTCCAGAATGATGGAAATGTCCTCCTCCATCATTTCGTTTGTCAGGGCAATGCCGGCCCCCTTGCGGTCCTGATGGCGGGAAACACCGCGCAGCGGATAGCTGCGGCCGTTCAGGATGAAGCCCTTCTGGGGGTCAAACTCAAACTTCCGGCAGCCGAAGCGGGCAGAAGTCTCTTCACCGTTGTCCAGCTTGGCAGAGACGGTGTAAAGGAAGGGATCGTCCACGCCATCCCACAGGCGGGCATTGTCCAGGGTGAAAACAGCCTTTGCAGTGCCGTTTTCCGCCGGAGCGGTGATGCTCTGGCCTTCCAGCGCAAAGGTAACGCTCTGTGCACCCACCACGGCGGCTTCCACAGTGACTTCGGCGGTCTTAGCGGCAAGGTCGGTGACGATGGGGGTCACCTTCAGAGCCGGTGCGCCGTTTGCGGGCAAAGCGAAATGCTCTGCCGGAACGATGTGCAGAGTTACATCGCGGTAAATGCCGCCGTAGAAGGTGAAGTCTGCCTTCTGGGGGTACACGGTGTCGTTGTCGCTGTTGTCCACGCTGATCGCCAGCAGATTTTCCTCTTTGAGATGTTCGGTCAGGTCAACCCGAAAGGTAGAATAGCCGCCCTTGTGCTCGGCCAGCTTTTCGCCGTTCAGGTAGACTACAGCGGTCATAGCGGCACCGTCCAACTGCAAAATTGCTTTGCCGCCTGCCGGGATGGCGGGCTTTGCCAGAGCCAGCGTATACCAGCAGGTGCCGCGGTAGTAATCGTTGCCGCCGTCCTGACCGTCCACGGCGTTCCATGTGTGGGGCAGGGTAATGGCCTCACCCATAATGGCGGTGGGGATGCCGGTGTTCTCCTTGGTAAAATGCCAGTTGCTATGATTCAGCAGGATGGTTTTGCTCATGGTAAAAACTCCTTTGTAAAAGATGGATCAAATCGGCAAAAACCGAAAGAGCGTATGAGCCCTTTCGGTCTTTGCAGGTTATTACTGCATGTTTTCTGCAATTACTTCATGGCGAAGGGCTTCTTTTTTGTCCGCGATGCGCTTCTGGACGTTGACCATTTCCTCCTTGGTCAGGGGGCAGCCGACCATGGCAAGCAGGGTGATGAGCCAGCCCAGCATCGGCAGACCGTATTTGATGGCAAGGGTCATCCAGAAGATGCCGGAGGTGTAGGCATCCGTGGGCTGGGGCATGGTTGTGGTGTAGCCCAAAATAGCCACGGCACCGGTGGCGACGACGGCAGCCACCGAGGTGATGAGCTTGTCGATGAGGCTGTAAGTACCGGAGACGACTGCCGGGATGTAACGGCCGCTGCGGTCCAGCTCGTAGTCGATGGTGTCAGCCATGTAAGAAGTGTTGGAGGTGGTGATGCACATGTTGGAACCGTTCTGCAGCAGGGTCAGCAGGACGTAAACGATCATGTTCCAGCTGCCCATCACGCCAATCTGACGGGTATCCGTGAAGATGAAGAACAGGATCAGCACAGCGGTGATGGCCATGCTGATGCAGGTCCAAGTCACGATGCCCTTCTTGCTGCCCTTTTTGCCCACATACTTTGCGCCGAAGGCGGCAAAGAAGATGGAAGGCACCATGCTGATCACGCCAAGGGTGGTGGCAAGACCCATGTTGCCGATCAGGATACCATTCAGCATGGTGTTGATGATGGCCTGGCTGCCTACCTGCTGTGCCAGCTTGTCGGAAGCGTTGGAGGCGATGTAGCACTGCAGGGGCTTGTTGTGCTTGAGCACTTCAAGGACATCCGCGATCTTCAGCGGCTCGTGCTTTTTGTTGGTGCCCTCAAAGCTTTCGGGCTTATCGTAGGCAGAGATACCGGCGCAGACGATCAGGGTGCCGATGCCGGCAATAATCAGGACGATGGTGCAGACCATGCTGAGAAAGTCCTGATTGAAGGTGCCGCCGCACTTGGGCAGGATGACGGTGTAGATCAGCATGCTCATGCCCATGGGCACGGCGTAGTTCAGTGCAGTGGTCCAGACACCGATGGTGGGACGCTGCCGGGGATCGTTGGTCATGATGGCGGGCAGGGGCTGGGGGGGTCATGTTGGTGACGGTGTAGCCGATGATGTAAATAATGTAGGTCAGGGCGAACACCGGCAGGCCGAGGCCCTTGCTGGAGCACAGGTTGAACATGCACAGCAGGCCCACCGCTTCAATCAGGTAGCCGCTGATCAGCAGAACGCGCAGCTTGCCGAAACGGGTGTTGACGCGGTCATAGACGAACGCCAGCATCGGGTCGGTGAAGCCGTCCAGAATGCGGGCCAGCATCAGGATGATGCCAACGGTTGCAGTGGTGATGCCGTAGCCGATGCTGGCAGAATAACTTGCCATACCGATCAGGGAGTAGACGCTCATGCCCACAAAGGCGTTGCAGGCGTAGCAGATGATCTGCCATGTTTTGGCGCGGCGATACTGAACGCCGTCTACCTCACTGGCGCTGGGTTTCTTTTGGAACATAATGATTTTCCTCCTTTTTGTGTGAAACGGGTTCCGCTTTTCTTGACACCAGAATAACAGAATGCAACAGGTACTGCCGGATAAAAAACTGGAATTGAGGATAAAAATTCGCGCAGTTCTGATCGCTCAACGAAAAATTCACCAATAACGTGAAAAATTATCCTTTTTGCTCCGCGCAGACCTGTTACAATAGGCACAAGAGAAAACTCGGCTTCTGAATAATCTGAATAAAAGGAGAACCATCATGCAGAAATTTGAAAAAGGTTTTTTCATCGGTGCTGCAACAGCAGCCCATCAGGTAGAGGGCAACAACACCAACAGCGACTACTGGGCACAGGAGCAGCTGCCCCATTCCAGCTTTACGGAACCCAGCGGCATTGCCTGCGACCATTATCATCGGTATGAGGAAGATATTAAGCTGCTGGCCGATGCCGGGCTGAACGCCTACCGTTTTTCCATCGAGTGGGCACGGGTGGAGCCGGAGGAAGGCAAATTTGATCCGGAAGCCATCGAACATTACCGCAAGGTCATCGCCTGCTGCAAGGCGCAGGGCGTAGAGCCCATCGCCACCCTGCTGCACTTTACCAGCCCGAAATGGCTCATCTGCAAGGGCGGCTGGGAAGCAGAATCCACGGTCGAGGACTTCAAAAAATATGTGACCTATGTGATGGAGCAGCTGGGCAGCGAGCTGCGCTATGTCTGCACCATCAACGAAGCCAATATGGGCCTGCAGCTGGCCGCTATTTCCAAGCGGTTCCGCCTGATGGCAGAACAGGCTGCCAAGAATGCCGCTGCAGCCGGAAAGTCTGCCGAGGGCACGGTGCAGGTGGGCATGAACTTCCAGAAGATGATGGAAAACATGAAGTTTGCCGCCATGGAAAACGCACAGGTGTTCGGCACACCCCAGCCCCAGATCTTTGTCAGCGAGCGCACCCCGGAGGGCGACCTGCTGGTGCTGCGTGCCCATGCAGCCGCACGGGATGCCATCAAGGCCATCTGCCCGCAGGTCAAGGTGGGCTTGACCCTTTCGCTCCACGACTTGCAGGCACAGCCCGGCGGCGAAGCCTTTGCCGAGGCCGCATGGCAGGAGGAGTTTACCCACTATCTGCCCTACATCAAAGAGGACGACTTCTTGGGTGTGCAGAACTACACCCGCACCCTTTACGGCCCGCAGGGGCAGCTGCCGGCACCGGAGGGCGCAGAGCTGACCCAGATGGATTACGAGGTCTATCCGCAGGCACTGGAACACGTCCTCCGCAAGGTGGCAGAGGAATTCAAGGGCGACCTCATCGTCACCGAAAACGGCATTGCCACCGCCGATGACACCCGCCGTGTGGCGTTTATCCGGCAGGCACTGGACGGCGTGCAGCACTGCATTGCCGACGGCATCCCGGTGAAGGGCTACTTCCATTGGAGCCTGATGGACAATTTTGAGTGGCAGAAGGGCTATGCCATGCAGTTCGGCCTGATCGCCGTGAACCGTGAAACCATGGAACGGACCGCAAAGCCCAGCCTTGGGGTGCTGGGTAGTTACGCAGAAAGATAAGCTGCAATAGCAAAAAACAGGCTGCGGAAGATGCTTCTCGCAGCCTGTTTTGGTTCAGTGGGAAAGATGCAGACCATGGACACCATTTGCAACCACGGCGGCAATTACGTTGATGTGCTTTTGCGCCAGTTTGGCGTCGGTGTTCAAAAGCCCGGAAAGACCGTTCATTACAAAAATCAGGATGGCACCGACATTTTCATATTGGGACGGCTCGATATTGTCACCTTTGATTTTTTCCAGAATGGCATCCCGCAAATGCTGCGTAAAGCGGTTCATCGCGGATACCGGAACCACACCGAGGTAATCCGTTGCCTGCTGGAGAGCAGCAAACATCTCCTGCACAAAGGCCTCCGGTTCATCCAGCAGCTGCTGTGCGCCGCGCATATTGTCGCAGACGAGCTGGACTGTCTGCCGCTCCATTTCGGCGGTGAGTGCATCCAGCGTTTCATAGTGGGAATAAAAGGTCGTTTTGTTGATCTCGGCGCGTTCGGCAATTTCTTTGACCGTGATCTTTTCGATGGGCTTCTCCCGCAGCAACGCAATAAACGCTTTCTGAATGGCACGTCTCGTTTTTTTGACCCGGATATCCATACAATTCCTCCGTCAATGTATTTCGTAAAGGATGCTTAACCAACGCTTTGAAGGTGAACCGTTGCTTAAACACCGGACACGCCGGAAACTGCTGATTGCAGCCCCTGCGGCACAGTGCTATTATAACACCATAGAGATGGATAAGCAACTAAGAGTTGCAAATCTAGTTCGTGAATACGAAAAATAAAAAATGGAGGATGCTTTATGAAAATGATGAATTTCAACAGTGTCAGAGATAAAGTTGCTATCGTCACCGGCGCAAGCCGCGGCATCGGCCGCGCCATTGCCGAGTGCTTTGGCGAAAACGGCATGAAGGTGGTTTGTGCAGCTCGCAGTGCCCAGCAGGGGCAGGCTGTGGCAGACGGCATCTGCGCCAAGGGCGGCGATGCCATCTTTATCCAGACCGATTGCAGCAAGGCTTCTGCCATCAAGGAACTGGTGGACAAGACGGTGGCACATTACGGCAAGCTGGATGGCGTTGTCAGCAACGCAGGCATCGGCATGGGCGGCACACCGCTGCATGAGTATGAGGTAGAGGATTACGAGAAGATCTTCTCCCTGAACAGCGAGGGCGTCTTTGCCGGGATGAAGTACGGTGCAGAGGCTATCCTGAAAAGCCACAGCGAGGGCGGCTTCCTCATCAATGTGGCATCGGTGGCAGGGCTTGTGCCCCAGCGCGGACAGGCATTGTACAGCGCCACCAAGTTCGGCGTGGTGGGCATGACCCGCGCAGCGGCACTGGATTATGCGGAATACGGCATCACCGTCAACGCCATCTGCCCCGGTTACACCAAGACCAGCATTTTCGGAGATGCACCGGCTGCGGCCATGGACTTTTTCGCATCCGACTGCCCGGCAAAGCGGATGGGCGACCCGGAGGAGTGCGCCGCACTGGCACTCTTCCTTGCCAGCGGTCTGGCACGGTACATCACCGGCGCAGCCATCCCGGTGGACGGCGCACTGTCTGCCGGGCACCAGAGCATCAGCAGCTGGAAGCACCCGGAAATTTTGACCGGCGGCAAGCTGAACAGCCAGAGCACCATTGCAGCCCTGATGGAAAACGAGGCTGCAAAGGCTATCGTGGAGCAGTATCTGCCCGGCTTTGCCGAGAATCAGCAGGCAAAAGCCGCCTACGGCATGACCTTTGGCAAGATCGGCCCCATGCTGGGGCTGCCGGAAGCAGCGCTGAAGGCACTGCTGGATGCGCTGGATAACCTGTGATAGATGCCGCTCTGAAAGCCCCATGACCGGGGCTTTCGTTCTGCCTGCGTGCGGTTGATTTTTGGAGGAGATCATGAAGAACGAAGCACTTTTCCGTACCGGCTCTGTCTGGAAGTCCATTTTTTCCATGGCAGTGCCCTCCATCATCATTATCCTTGTCATGGTGCTGTACAACATGGCAGATATGTTTTTTGTGGGCTGTCTGGGCGACACCGCACAGGTGGCGGCAGTCTCCGTCGTCGGGCCGGTGTTCTCGATTCTTGCGGCGGTGGCCACGATGCTTGGCGCAGGCAGCAGTGCCATCATCGCGCGTTGCTTTGGCGCGGGTGAGATCGAGCAGGGCAAGATCTGCTCCTCGCTCTGCTTCTGGACCAGCTTTTTTCTGGGCGTTCTGGTCAGCATCGGTCTGCTGGTGGGCAGAGTGCCGCTTTTGGGGATGCTGGGCTCCAATGCAGAAATTTTTCCCTATGCGGAGCGGTATCTTCAGGTTCTGGCACTGGGTGCACCGTGTTTCATCCTGTCCAACAGCATGGCGATGCTGGTGCGTGCAGAGGGCGCAGTAAAAGAGGGCATGATCGGTAATCTTCTGGGCACGCTGGTCAACTGCATTTTTGACCCGCTGTTCATTCTGGTGCTGAACTTCGGTGTCAGCGGTGCGGCTGCCGCCAGTGTGCTGGGCAACCTTGTGGCGACTGCCTGCTATCTGCGCTACATCGTCAAGCACGGCACGGTGCTGACGGTTGATTTTCGTCCTGCCCTGAAAAAGCCGCAGATGCTGGGCGAGCTGCTGGCCATCGGTCTGCCCAACGGCATCAGCAGCCTGCTGGCCGGGTTTGCATCCTCCTTCAGCAACCGGCTGTTGGTGACCCACGGTACGGCGGCGGTCGCAGCTATGGCAGCGGCAGGCAAGACGACCATGGTCATCAGCATGATCGCCATGGCGATCTGCATGGGCTGCCAGCCGCTTCTGGCGTACAGCTACGGCGCAGGCGACTCAAAACGCCTGAAACAGCTTTTGAAGGACCTGATCCTGCTGACCGTTGTTTTTGGCGTCCTTGCCGGAGCTGCCAGCTTTGCCGGACGCAATGCGCTGATCGGGATGTTCATCAAGGAAGAAGACACTTTCCGTCTGGGAACGCAGCTGGTGGTCTATCTGGTTCTGGGCAGCCCGGTGATCGGTCTGACCTATCTGGCAACCAATCTGCTGCAATCTGTGGGCAGGGCAAGCGGTGCGGTGGTGCTCTCTCTTTTGCGGCAGGGGCTGCTGCTGATCCCCCCTCCGCGGCCTACACCTTGTG
>OGPV01002433.1_pt1 | contig 10898 bp, 8 predicted proteins | sample 1553001 | NCBI WGS metagenome assembly OGPV01 (sample SAMEA2580268, study PRJEB22360) | human gut metagenome | biome: human gut; feature: human-associated habitat; material: faeces | place: Denmark | collected 2008/2010
GCGATGGCGTCCATCTTCTGCATGAACGGAGTGAGGATCGCCTGCGCCTGCGAGAAGTACTCCACATCCGCGCTGATCTGCATTTTGCCGCCTGCGTACTGATTGAACGACGCCTTGACTTCTCCGTTTTCGGTGATCTGGCCGCCCGTGTAGGAAGTGACCACGGCGTTGGTCATCGTCACCTCCGCCGACACTTCGGCTGAACCTACACTCGCCTTGATTAGCCGCTGGATCGTTTGTGCGGTAATCGTGCTCTCGTTGATAATTGCATTTACGGTTGACATAATTGAAAGATTTTTATTGGTTGATAATAAATTAGATGTTCCGTGCCTGTATCTGGAAAGTTCCGGTCTGGTCGAGCAGTTCGCCGAATCCGAGTTTGATGTATGAGTTCACGACGCCGGTCGGATAATTGTCCAACTGAAAGTCCCCGTTATGCCATGCGAATTGCTCGATTTCCAGCACATAGTCCCGGCTTTCCCCGGCAGCCAAAACAATCATCGAAACCCTGTTTCCCGTTGTGGCATCCAATACGAGGGGCGTCCCTTTTTCGACCGTCCCCCAGAATGATACCACCTCTACTTCTTGCAGCGTGGTGTATCTTACTTCGTGTTCTGCGATATTGGTGATCGTTACCTTGACATACGCATACTGAGTACCGTGGAACAGCAACGGAGAGGATGTAAAGTTGCTGAACGGATAGAAAGTGTATTTTGCGCCGTCGGTGTTTATCCCGGTCATCTTGGCCGAAATCAGGATCGAGTTGAAGATATTGAGCGGAACCGGATTTATGAACGTGCTGTTGTGGTACACCACCAGCGGTTCAGCGTTCAGATCGTTAATGTTGTCGGCCTCCCCGAATCCTCCCGTGGCTTTCACTTTGCTCAGCACAAAAAGCATGTATTTGTGGTGCGTTCCCGCTCCGATTTCGAAGAAGTCCACGGTAATACTATTGCCGCCCTCGCCGATGGTCTTGTCGCAAGTGATTAATTTACCCTCGGTAGCGGTCAATGAGGTAAGCAAGGCAAAGCCCCAGTAATAGTATTGAATCCCTTTCATGTTCAGCGCCGAAACATTCGTCTTGCTGCTTGCCGGGATCTGCTCGAAGGTGAACGTGCGGGTGGTATAACCCGTATCGGACATATTGACGCTGACGGTTCCCATGCAACCCGATGAAAGGCAGGGCCGTGCATTATGCTCGTACCCCCCGAAATCGGTCAACCTGTACGGACTGAGCCGTCCGCCGACGGGCTTGTCCCGCGTCCAGTTCAAAGCCGTATTCACGGGCAAAGTGAGTTCCGGGATGTTGATCCCGAAATTCTGCTTGATGTTGGCCGGCCAGTCCGTATTCGGATCGGTAGACTGAGCCTGCGAATCGATGGGTTTGTAGTAGGAGAACATGTTTACCTTATCCTCCAGGCAAAGCCCTCCTACGTCTGTTTTCGACGATCCGAGCGTGCGGCGCACGAGGTCGATTGAAATATTCGTTTTTCCGAGTGCCATATTCTTATGCTGTTGCTAATGAGGTTACGCCGCCTGTAGCGACAAGGTTGCCGTTCACGCGCAGCGCGCCGTTGTATACGTCGATGGTTATTCCGCCGAGCACGAGCTTGGTGGCAGTGACGGTACCGGCAGCGGTAATGTTCTTCGCGGCCCAGTCAACGGTCGAAATGTTAGAATTGCCGGAATCGTAGATTCTATACGTGCCTTTACTATCATTTCTATACACAGGAGTATCATCGGGAGTTACAATGCGGGTTTTCCTGATACCATTTCCAACGGCGACACACACACCATCACCGGCTATGTTAAGTAACCCGATGATATTCTTACTATCATCATCTCTTACAGCAACTCCGTCTTTAAATTGAAAGTCTCCCGTAATCATTTTACCACCTGAGAGCGGCAGGTAATTGTCCGGATTGAAGTTGCCGGAGTGGTAGACCTTCACCCACTCGCTCCACGATGCGGTGCCGTGCCGCATCCACATATTCCCATTGTCGGTAAACGCTATATTATGCGCATGTCCTCCGGAGGTATCTATCCACGGGGTGATATAAATCGACGAATGAAAGTTGCCTCCGTCCGCTAGGCCATCGATGCCGGTAGTTTTCAGGTGAACCGTCGTAAGCCCTTTGGGGATATTGCTGTTGTAAGGAGCATAATTCGTGTTACGGGTATCGTCATACGGCAGATGATGATTGGTTGTAGCCAACGCCCACGAGGGCACTACATCGTTTGTCAGTTGAGATAGCTTGGTTAGGTTTTTGGAGTGATAAACTATGCCATCATTGGCAACACCGTCGGCAGGTCTGAATACTAACTCTCTTAATATTGCATTTACAAACAATAAGCTGGAATTACCATTGTTACCAGTAAATAAAATCTGAGGGTATACGCTGCCTGTTTCATTTATCTTTAAAACTCCTGCTGTCAGATAGCCGGAGACACCAAGACCGCCAGTGATACTTCCACCAGACAACGGCAGGTAGTTGGCCGGATTGAAATTCCCCGAATCCCAAACTGTCCTCCATGTTTTTGTAAGACTACCCCGATACATCATAGATTGCTTTCCGGCATAGTCCCGTAACTTGAGTTGCAAAATCGTACCCGCAAAATCCTTTCCCTGCCAGATACAGGAGTATTCAGCACCCGGGAAATGCGCCTGTATATTCCCGGTGAAATCTAAGTCCGTAATGTTGTTTACTCCGCCGCTTGGAAAGTTGTAACTTTTGATTTGGGCGAAAGACGAGGCATGCAAATTGTCCACCGTGTCGGCATTGCCTCCGTTAGCAGGAAGTGCCGTAGGTCGGTCGGTAATATCAACCCACAGGTGAGTGTGTACCTTGTTCGCGTATGTGTTCGCCAGCTTTCCAGTCAAATAGGTTTTGTCGATGGCTCCGAGAAACGAAGCGGAGATCGTGAACGGATAACCGTCCGGGGTGATCGCGCCGGTCAGGGCCTGTTTGAGCAGGTCGTAATCCAATCCTCCGCCACCGCCGCCCGAAGATGGGCCGGTAGCATAAGCGCTGATGCCTGCAACGCTGAGAAAGTCCAGCTTTGCCGAGATCACCCGCACACCGTTTACCGTTTTTAGCTCGAAGGCTTCATCCCAAACGGACTTATCCAGCTTGGACGAGGGATTGAAGTTACCTGAATGGTAAACTAGTTTGTTGGTTGCATCTGATGCGACGGGTCGATAATACAAGTTATTACCCGCTACAATCAATAACGATTCGCTATTATCGTTAGTTTTTACAAAAGATATTGTCGGGTATAAGGCTGCTTTGGACCTCAATGTGTTAGCTGTCAAATAGCCAGAGGCATTAATGCTTCCGGCAACATCTCCTCCGCCATTCAGAGCCACCGCCCCGACCTCGGCGGCGGTATAGGTTGGTTTCGTAGCCGCTTTCGCCCACGGGTACACGTCTGAGGCCGGAAGGGACGTAGGTGCACCGGACACATCCGCCCACCGGGTCGGGAAATAGTCCGGTTTCCCGGTGATCTGATCCCACGACGAAGCCCCGGCGATGGACGAGACCGGCACGTTGACGAAATGCGTCCCATTGTACTTGAGAATGTCCCCGGAGGCAAGATTGGTCACTGCTACGTCCACCAGATCGACCAACGCGCCGGAGAACCCGCCGGAGAGGGTGCCGTCCGAATAGGCCGTGATGCCTTTGAGACCGAGAATATCGTACTTGACTTTCAGCGCCGGTGTGCCGTCCACCGTGACCACTTCGAATACGGCATCCCATGTTGGCTTAGGCAGATAGTTGCCCGATACAACGTCATCAGTCAGATCGGATAGTTTCGTTGGCCGACCCGTCACCAATTCCCAACTCGTCGGGTAAACCGTAGGCTTGCCGGAAAGGTTGGCCCAGGTCAGATAATTTGAAATATCGCTTGCCTTGAGGTAGCTGTTTGCGGTCAGGTATTGTGCAAGGGCCGCAGTATCGAGACCGACCAGATCGGCGAGCGGCTTTGCAGACCAATGTGTAGCCCCGGCTAGTTGTACCATCACCCGGTCGGCGGCAGGTGCCTCGTCGGCCCACTGCCCGACGTTGACCAACTCTCCGAGGGAACCGGATGCACCACTGCCGGAGGTGGAACCCAGACCGTAAGCGCTGATGCCTTTGAGGCCCGCAATATCCAACTTCACGTTCAATACCCGCACACCGTTTACCGTTTTTAGCTCGAAGGCTTCATCCCAAACGGACTTATCCAGCTTGGACGAGGGATTGAAGTTACCTGAATGGTAAACTAGTTTGTTGGTTGCATCTGATGCGACGGGTCGATAATACAAGTTATTACCCGCTACAATCAATAACGATTCGCTATTATCGTTAGTTTTTACAAAAGATATTGTCGGGTATAAGGCTGCTTTGGACCTCAATGTGTTAGCTGTCAAATAGCCAGAGGCATTAATGCTTCCGGCAACATCTCCTCCGCCATTCAGAGCCACCGCCCCGACCTCGGCGGCGGTATAGGTTGGTTTCGTAGCCGCTTTCGCCCACGGGTACACGTCTGAGGCCGGAAGGGACGTAGGTGCACCGGACACATCCGCCCACCGGGTCGGGAAATAGTCCGGTTTCCCGGTGATCTGATCCCACGACGAAGCCCCGGCGATGGACGAGACCGGCACGTTGACGAAATGCGTCCCATTGTACTTGAGAATGTCCCCGGAGGCAAGATTGGTCACTGCTACGTCCACCAGATCGACCAACGCGCCGGAGAACCCGCCGGAGAGGGTGCCGTCCGAATAGGCCGTGATGCCTTTGAGACCGAGAATATCGTACTTGACTTTCAGCGCCGGTGTGCCGTCCACCGTGACCACTTCGAATACGGCATCCCATGTTGGCTTAGGCAGATAGTTGCCCGATACAACGTCATCAGTCAGATCGGATAGTTTCGTTGGCCGACCCGTCACCAATTCCCAACTCGTCGGGTAAACCGTAGGCTTGCCGGAAAGGTTGGCCCAGGTCAGATAATTTGAAATATCGCTTGCCTTGAGGTAGCTGTTTGCGGTCAGGTATTGTGCAAGGGCCGCAGTATCGAGACCGACCAGATCGGCGAGCGGCTTTGCAGACCAATGTGTAGCCCCGGCTAGTTGTACCATCACCCGGTCGGCGGCAGGTGCCTCGTCGGCCCACTGCCCGACGTTGACCAACTCTCCGAGGGAACCGGATGCACCACTGCCGGAGGTGGAACCCAGACCGTAAGCGCTGATGCCTTTGAGGCCCGCAATATCCAACTTCACGTTCAATACCCGCACGCCGTTAACCGTAGTCACCTCGAATACCTCGTCCCAGACGGATTTCAGCAGATAATTGCCCAGGCTCGATGCTTTGGCGAAATTCTGTCCGAGCACCCATTCCTTCGTAGCGTACAGGGCCAACCCGTCGCTGCCGATGAATCCTTGTGCGGCAACCCATGCCTGCGTCGCGTATTTGTTGGCGGTCAGGTATTCGGCAAGCTGTGTTTCATTCAATCCGAAATCCAAATCACCACGTAGCGACACTTTCCCGGCCAATATGGAAAAATAGGCCGGGTCGAACGCGGCGATACCGAGACGGGAATCCGAAGCTACCGGTAAATCGTCCTCCGTAAATACGCTCCCCGCGTCGATCTCCGCGCCGGAAGTCATCGACAGGAATAGGTGCCGGTTACGAATCACCGCGTCCAGAATACCCACACCGTCGGAACCATGTCCGTCGGCCACGGACAAAACGAACCGTGCGCGGTTCAGGTACGAAAGATCGGGATCGGTAGATTCCGTATTTTGTATGAATGTCGTCACAAGCCTCATAGGTTGATGCCTCCGATTTTACAGCCCATCAAATAGATTACATCGGTCATTGCTATTGCTACCTTCCCGGTTTCCCGCTCTGTTAGTTTCACTTCGATTTTGAGCAGTCCGGGGTATATTTTACTGGTAAAAGCAGCGGGAACGGTTACGGTCAGTTCCGAGGTTCCTACGCGGTTCACGATCAGATACCCGCCCTCGTTCGTACTCATCGTGAGAATACGTCCGCGCGAAGCGTTGTACAGGATCGCTGTAATGTCGTACCCGGTGATGTCCACCGGTACGTCTGCATCGTCCTCGTATGCGGCGAAACCGACTGTTATGGTCTCTCCCTGATAGAAATTATTACCCGTTGCCATGTCTTAAAGAATCATCCCGCCCCGGATCGAGGGGCATTTTACCAATGGTTTGTACTCCGGGAAATCCTCCCGGTGCGCCTCGATATGCCGGATTGCTTTGCCCAAAAGAGCATTGGCACTGTTCAGCGCACTATCCATCGCCAATTCCCGCTGTTTGTCCGTTGCGGCATTCGCATGGTTCGCATAAGGAAGCATCGCGCCGGTGTTGCCTACCGGTGTCGACACCTCCGGGATCACGTCGTGCCGGACAAAATACGCGAGGGCCGGTTTGAGGTAAGTGTTTACGAACTCCGGATATCTCCCTTCGGTCATCGCGTCATACATCTCGCCGAACGCGGGACGGATGTAGCGCTCCTGCGCCGCCTCGATTTTCGTCTCCTTGATAATCCCCGGCGTGATCTGCTCCACACTGGAGAATGCCAGGTCGATAACCTCGTTACTCGTTATCAGTACCATTTTTCGACTGTTTTAGGTTTGCCAGGAAAACCTGCTGTTTCGGGTCGTTCTCATCGTAATCCAGCCCGTCGGCCTTGCGTGCCTCCCACACCATCATGTACGAGGGTTTCAGGGTTATGGGGGGCCGGTTGATGATTTGCAGCGATGAGGTGTCTATTCCGGCCATATTTTCCAATACTTCCCGGATCGGCTCCATCAGTTCGGCCTGTTCGCCGAGGATCACCGTATTCAGTGCGATTTCATACTCATGCAGGATACGGTCAGAATTAAATCCCGACGTCCAGTCCAATCCGCTCAGTGACCGGAACCACGAATGAGCAACAACAATATCTGTTGTAGACTGCTCGTGCAGTGCCTGCCAGTCTCCCTCGTTCGACGAAGTGATCGGAATGAATTTCGACCCATCCTCGCCTCCGCTGTTTTTTACCAGGAACAATACCTGCCCCGGTTTCCCCGCAAACTTATTTTGTGCCGCTTCGGCGATCTGTTTGGCCTCTTCCTCGTTGTTCACATCGCTGTCGAGGGTCATCACACCCGAAAGCTGGAACGAGTTGTCCAGACGGCTGATATTCCATTTGTCCGTCTTGTAGGCGATGGCCGACACATTCAACCCGGCGATATAAGGCGGCACGCCGTAGTTCTCGAACATCGGCTCATAATCCTTGTAGTGGATAATCGAGCGCAGCGTACCGTCCGGGGCTTCGTCGAACTGAGGATAAAGCGGCAAGGTGGGCGCTTGCATCGGTGTGTATTCCCGCCAGTTGTGGCAGAGGATAATGTGTGATTTGTCTTTCGACAGGCGACATTTGGTCGCATCCTGATGGTAGAATGAGACGAACGAGCATTTGCGGTTGGTTACGATTTCAAGAAAAGCATTCCCGAACAGGGCTTTGTCGAATGCCAGCTTGTTGAGCACCTGCCGCAGTGTTTCGCCTGTCCCGTTGGCCGCCTCCACGATCATTTCCAACTCCGATCGGTTTTCATCGAAGGAAAACCCTTTGCCGGAGATATAATCCGCTTTGTCGTTGATGATCCGCCGATGCGCCGTCGAACGCCGTGCAAGGATGGCAAGGGCATAGGGAAACATATTGTCGGTTCCCCACCTCCAGCAGTTACCCATGGCGGCCATCGTCGAACCTATCGAAACGAACGGATCGACCCGGTTTTCGGTCACGAAGGCTTTAACGGTCTTGTTCGTCTGTTTTTGCTTTCTCATCGCTCGAAACGGTTACGCCCTCGAATAACACTACATCGTGCAGGTATTTCAAATCCTTCTGCGTGCAGCGGGACAGGATGAAACGCGCCCCGTCCGTCCTGAGGTGCGGAGGCTTTGACGCCACGATTTCGGCGTTTTCATAGCCGGGTTTGATGCTGTATTTCTTTGCCATAGTTTCGGTTTTTAAAGAAAGGGAAGCCGCAGGGGACTTCCCTTTCATGCAACATGATGGATGGGAAGATTTACGCTCCCGGCGCTGCGGTGAACAGCGCGTCCGTGTCACCCGAGTAAATGCGCGATTTCTCGGTGTGGTCGCAGGTCAGCGTCACTTCGTCGCCATTGGCATCCGAGAACTTTTTACCCGTGGTGCCGGTAGACTGTGAGATACGCAGCGGACGTTCCAGTTTCACGTCCTCGCCATAGCCCACCACGAACGCATCGCCGTTGGGGGTAATCACTACGGCCACCAGACCGCAGTACGAAGCGTCGATGATCTCCTGCACGGCTTTGCGCGAGGCGGCGTTCATCGTCGGCAGCTTGAATACGAGTGACTTGGTGATGACCACCGAGCCGTTCTCGCGCTTGGTGTCCTCCTTGAACTCCGCCTCATCTTCGAGGAACTCGTACTTGCTGAATGCTGACTGAGCGGCGAGCGTGATCGCCGAATAGGCGTCACTGTCGGCATCGAGGGTCGCACCCTTGAAATTTTCCTTTTCGATCAGGCCGATGGTCAGCACACCGCCCGAAGTCTTTTTGCACACTTTCGTGTAACCTGTAAGAATTGACATAATTTTTGTTTGAGGTTGGTTTATTCAGTAATAGTTACGGCACAGGTCGCGGTTTTTGCTCCGTCCACCGTTTTCACCGTAATGGTAGCCGATCCTGCCGCCACACCGGTGACCTTACCCGTTGCATCGACGGTCGCTTTGGTGTCGTCCGAAGAGCTCCAGATCACGGTTTTGTTGCCTGCATCATCGGGAGAAACGGTAGCGATCAGCGTAGCGGTAGCGTCTTTAGCGACCGACAGCGTGTTTTTGTCCAGCGTCACCCCCGTAACGGCCACAGGCAGCGCGATGACAATCAGCTCGGGAAGCAGGTAGTCGCACCCGGCCATGAAGATCGCACGCTGGCGGTTCTCCATCTCGTCGGGGTTGTACCACATCCGCACCTCGGTGCCGGGGAAATCGGACGTGTTGACGGCCATTGCCAGGTTGCGGCGATCCGTCAGGATGGCGAACGACTGCGGCATGTCGGCCATAGTGGGCAGATACCCGGCCAGTTTCACGTCCACCAACGGAATGCCTTTGTATTTCAGGCCGGGGCGTCCGTTTTGCTTGGCGGCATAGGCCGATTCCAGCACCACGGCGTCGAGTGATTCCTCGTAGTTCTGGTAAACGTCCGAAGTGACCAGATAAACGAGGTTACCCTGGTCTTTGAACTGTTTGAGCACGAGGGGCGCATTGTCCAACAGGTTTTTCAGCACCGCTTCGGCAGCGTCCGGGGTCGCCATCGACGGACACGCGATAGATTTCACGTCGTCCTCGCCGGTGCCGATGTCGGCTTTGATCCGCTTGAGGAAGCCATCGAAGGAATTGAAGCCCGATTCGCGCGAGGTGTCGCCGCACCACATCGTCACGCGGATTGCTTCGGCGATGGCCTCTTTGAACAGCGCGGTTTCGGCGGCTTCCAATTCGGTACCGGAAAGGTCGTCGAGATTCACGTCCGAGCGGTTCGTAATCAGCTCGTAGATCATCGAGAAGTAATCCGAGGCAGAGTAACTCATCTCGCTTTTTACCTTCGACAAATTGATCGTTTTCTGGAATTTGTCGGCGATTGCCCCTCCGTCCCAGCCTTTCTTGTACGCTTTCAGTACGTCTACGGCCCGTTTCCAGAAATTGAGCGTAGTGGGAACCGGCATGTTGTACATGATCTTCACGCCGAGGTCGGCCGCATCCGGGCCGGTGAGCATCGGACGGAAGAAAATTTGCTCCAACTCACGTCCTTCGTAAGTTTTAGGATTTTTGATTACTTTTCCCATGATTCAGAATTATTTGAAGTTTTTGACGTCGTTTTCGTAAGCGGCGGCGTTACCTTTGAGCGATTCACCCGCAGGATCGGGATCTTCACGGTCTTTGGTTTTCGTCGGCGCGGCTTTGAGTTTGTCGATCTCGGATTGCTTGTCTGTTACCTGCTGTTTCAGGTTCGCAATCTCGGTATCCTTGTCGGTGACCGACTGTTTGAGGTTTGCGATCTCCGCGTCTTTTCCGGCGGCATTATCCGTCAGGTCGGCAATCTTCTTGTCCCGCGCCTCCATTTCGTTGTTGATGCGCTCCAGTTCGGCATCGGTGATCTCCATCTCCGCGTCCTTTTCCAGTCCGAAGAAGTTGAGAATCCCTTTCCAACTCTCTTTCAGTTTGATTTTCATGTTATTGTCGTTTTTGATTTGTTTGTCCGCCGGAATATCCGGCAATTTCAGGTTATGAATCGAAGTAGCGTCGAGGTTCGTGATGCCCGATGACTTGGTGATATTATCCACCAAACCCGCCTCTTTGGCCTCTTCGGGGGTCAACCATTCACCGACTTTCATCAGAGCGGTGAAATCCTCGGCAGACCTGCCGGAGCGGTTCGCATAAATACCCGCAATAAGCTCGTCCGTCTTGTTCAGCATGCGGATGGCCTCCTCCAACTCAGTGGAGTTTCCCTCTGCGTAGGCACTGGCCCGGTGGATCAGGTACAGGGAGTTTTCCGAGATATTGCGCCGTCCGGACGAGGCGGCCTGTGCGATGATGGTAGCGGCAGAGGCCACATAGCCGTAGCAGTTGGTCGTAACAGTGGCTTTGAGCCCCGACAGGGTGTCGTGGATCAGCAAAGCGTCGTTAACGCTGCCGCCCAGAGAGCGGATGTTAACCGTGATGGCCGGGGATTTGATGTCTTTGAGTTCTCCTACCGACTTTTTGAACTTGTCGTAGGTGGCAACCCGCTCGTCCGGGTTGTCGAACTGCCACCATTCGGGAATGCCGATGATTCCCTCGATGTCGATAATGACTTCGGCGGCTTTATT
>OGPV01002437.1_pt1 | contig 10883 bp, 12 predicted proteins | sample 1553001 | NCBI WGS metagenome assembly OGPV01 (sample SAMEA2580268, study PRJEB22360) | human gut metagenome | biome: human gut; feature: human-associated habitat; material: faeces | place: Denmark | collected 2008/2010
GGAGGAAGAGACCGGGCAGGAGCTCGGCAGCCTTTCGAAAGCGGCGCTCGCCGATATGCTACAAGGCGACCACAAAGAAGAGGTGTTGCGCGTACTGCGGCTCCGACAGGAATTGGGTAAAACTTCGGTAAAAAAATACCGGGCCATGCAGGACGCCGTATGCGCCGATGGACGCGTACACGGGCTGTTGCAGTTCTACGGCGCGAACCGTACCGGAAGATGGGCCGGGCGCCTCGTACAAGTGCAAAACCTGCCGCAAAACCACCTTGCCGACCTCGATCTGGCCCGGAGCCTGGTGCATGAGGGTGATGCGGAAACGCTTGAAATGCTTTACGGCAATGTGCCGGACACCCTTTCGCAACTGATCCGCACGGCCTTCATCGCCAAAGAGGGATACACCTTCGTCGTGGCGGATTTCAGCGCTATCGAAGCGCGGGTAATCGCCTGGCTGGCCGACGAGCGCTGGCGGCTCGACGTGTTCCGCACCCACGGCAAGATATACGAAGCCTCGGCGTCGGCCATGTTCCATGTGCCGATAGAAGAGATCACCAAAGGCAATCCGTTGCGGCAAAAGGGCAAGATCGCGGAATTGGCACTCGGGTATCAGGGCGGCCCCGGGGCACTGATTACGATGGGCGCCTTGCGCATGGGCCTCGACGAAGAGGAATTGCCGGAATTGGTCGCAAAATGGCGGAAGGCGAACCCCGCGATTGTACGGTTGTGGTATGAAGTAGACCGCGCTGCGACGGAAACCGTAGAGACCGGCGGCCCGGTGACGATCCGCCATAGGGTACGATTCAGCGTTGACCGCGGGATATTGTGGATTACGCTGCCTTCGGGGCGAAAGTTGGCGTACATGCGTCCCCGGATTACGCAAAACCGCTTCGGCGGGAAGTCGATCAGCTACGAAGGGATGGATCAGAGTTCGAAACAGTGGCGCCGGACGGAAACCTACGGCGGGAAGCTGGTCGAGAATATCGTCCAGGGAATCGCCCGGGACTGCCTCGCTACCGCGATGATCCGGTTGGATGAAATGGGGTACGACATCGTGATGCACGTACATGACGAAGTGATACTGGAGGTACCGACCGAACAGACCGATGCGCTTGAAAAAGCCTGCGCGATGATGGGCGAACCTATCATCTGGGCGCCCGGCCTGCCGCTGAGGGCCGACGGGTATGTAACGCCTTACTATAAAAAAGACTGATCGGGTATGAAAACTATCGAAAAAGCGGCCAGAGAGTATGCCGAGAAATGCTATCCGTACTCGGAAAATATGCGAATGCAGTGCGAAACTCACTTTGAGGCGGGAGCCGCTTTCGTTCACAGGTGGATACCCGTCGAAGAGGCACTGCCGCAAACCAATAAACCGCTCCTTATCAAATACTGGATAGGCGTTTTCCCTGCTGTGTGCCGTATGAGCCAAAACGGACGCTTCCGCATACTGCGCAGCGACAAAATAATCCCACGCCCGAGATATTGGCAATACGCGCCGGAGGGGTGAAGTAAAAACATAACAATGACATACCGCGAGTTTGAAGAGAAAAGATGGAGAAAAGGCGACATGATCGTATTCAGGAACCATTGCCGGGAAGTGATCGGAGTCGATTTCGAAAGCGGCTGGATTCAAACGAGAACCCGGTACACGAGACGTAAGATTTGGGTGTATTACGGGGATTGTGAAACCGTCCCGTCCGGGGCACAGAATGAAGAGAGATGAAAAGCAAACGAGCAAAGGAATACGTCAAAACTATCAAGCTAAACAAGGCGAATGTCGACTACTGTTTAGAACATGGAAGGGTTAATGGTTTTCTTTTGATAGATATTGAAAAAGCCGTCGATCTTGCCGAGCAGGACGCAGAAGGTGAAATTACCCGCTACTGCACAGAGTTGGAGGAATCCAAGAAACGCGAAGAGTTGGCCTGCAAGGTAATCGACGACCAGAGGAAGGAGATGGAGAAGCTGAAAGCAAGAGCGGTGGAGGCGTTTTGCCAACAATGCGGCTGGTATGAAGTGGATGGCAACTGTTCCATAAATGACAATAAATGTCCAATAGGATGCGAATATGCGAACCCATTCATTCAAAAACTCGACGAGAAATGAAAACACTTAAACTGAAAGATATTTGCGGCTATCTGCCGTATGGACTGCGAATTATGAAATCGCCGATTAATATCCCTGTAGTAGCAGAGCTATTAGATATCAGAAAAGACTTTACTATTCTGGGTGCAGGCCATATTGACACATATCGAGCCGTTCTCCGCCCTATGTCCGAGCTCACCAAAGAGATAACCCACCGAGGGGAAAAGTTTGTGCCGATCGATGTCTTTAATGATAAAGGGCATTTCATAGAATTTGACTCAGCCGGTTTGCTTTATACGACAGGAGGCTGTATGGATTACGATTGGCTTATGGTGTTAGACAAACTCAACGAATGGATGTTTGATTACCGGGGCCTGATCTCCGCCGGGCTGGCAATCGACGTGAACACCTTACCTAAAAATCCTTACGAAAAATGAAAACACTGATCGCAATCGCGGCCTTTGTTGCCGTTCTCCTTTACACCGGAGGTCTCCGCGTGACCCTCCATCCATTCCACATTTCAATGCCCGATTGGGCCAGCTCTCTCGGATGGTTATTGGTGGTTATCGGAGCCATTCTCATTTTCACAAACGAGCATAACAGGGCCTACGAAGCAGGGGTAAACAAAGGATTGGATACGGCAATTGAATTGATGCAACAAGCGATTGTCGAACTGCCGCAAGGCGGAAAATAAAAACGGAGGGTGTCCGCCTCACCCTCCTACCTATTTACTACTAACCCTGCACCCGACTATGAAATCGAGAGCAATGCAAATATAACAAAAACTTGGAATATGGAGACTACCTACGAAAAAGAGCTATTCCGACAAATACGGGAAGGCGTACAAACCCCGGAAGATTTATTCGCCAGGTTGGCCGAACTCCGCATTTTGGATGAAACACGAATGCGGGCGCTTGCGGTCAGGGAGTGGATCAAGCAACAGAATCCAGTGTTAATACACGGCAGACCGAAGAAAGGAGCTTGCCACACAAATGGATTAGTCAATACCATGTGGCAAGCCGCAGAGCATTTCAAGTGTTCTTATGAAGCTATACGAAAATACTGGTACTACTATACAGACGTGAATCTTTAATATTCCGACACAATGAAAAAGCTACTTTACCTGTCCCTTATCGCAGTCTCTATTTTCTCCGCCTGTGAGCTCAACAAGACCAAGCCGGGCAAGATCATCTTCGACCGTGTCCCCTTCGTCTATGCCACGATAAACGGCCAACGGGAGCTATTCTTAATAGATACCGGAGCGTCTACCTCCATGCTGGATAAAAAGCTCTGTGACGAAGTGAAAATCTACTACATGGCTACCGGCTTAGAGGTAATCGGCGTAGACGGAACCTCGATCCCTCTAAAGACCACCGGAAGAATCCCGTTTACGCTCGACAGCATCCCGTATTCGGCCAGCTTCGCGGTACAGGACATGACCAGTCTACGGAGGGCTACCGGAAAGAACGTAAGAGGACTAATCGGCTCGGATGTGCTGGGATTTTACCGGTTGACGGTGGATTTTAAAACGTGCGAATTGAGATGATGAATACGAACGACATGCAAGACTTACCGCCTATCGCCGTCCACATGGGAATAGCGATGGACGAGATGGAGCGGGCCGAACGGTTAAGCGAAGGCCGTTGCCCCGAATGCGGGGAGCCGCTGATTCACTCGGATGGGTGCAAGCATTGCCCGGGCTGTGGCTGGGCCGCCTGCGACAATTAACCTTTGTACGGAATATGGATCAAACGATAACTATCACCCACGACGGGACGCTGGACATCGCCACGGGCCGGTCCCGCAAAGAGGTTTCCTGGCACAACAAAGAAGTACAGTGGTCCGCCCTTGTGAAAAAAATCTCGGTGCCGCACCGGACAGCCGAGACGCACGCGGAGTACATGTCGATGAAAAAGGCGTTGCAGGACGAACGCAAAGATGTCGGCGGCTTCGTCGGCGGCTACCTTACCGGGGGCCGGAGGAAAACGGCGAATGTCCTGCACCGGCAGCTCGTCACCCTCGACATCGATTTCGCCAAAGGCGACCTGTGGGGGGATTACACCATGCTCTATTGCAATGCCGCATTGCTCTACTCAACGCACAAGCATACCGGAGAGAGCCCGAGACTGCGGCTCGTGATCCCGCTCGATAGGCCCGTATCGCGCGAGGAATACGTCGCCATCGCCCGGCGGATGGCAGGCGACCTGGGAATAAACGCCTTCGACGATACGACCTACGAACCGGCACGGCTGATGTCCTGGCCTTCCGTATCCAAAGACGGGGAGTATGTGTTCGAATACCAGGACGGCCCCTGGCTGTCGGCCGATGCTGTGCTGGGTTCCTACAAGAACTGGCGGGATGCGAGCGAATGGCCGGTAAGCGACCGGGCCGGGGAGGTGATCCGCCGCGAAATCAAAAAGCAGGGCGATCCGCTGGAGAAACCGGGCATCGTCGGCGCCTTTTGCCGCACCTACGACATCCACGAAGCGATGGCCGCCTTTCTCGGCGATATTTACGAGCCGTGCGACGTGGAGAACCGATATACCTATAAAGCGGGCAGCACTGCGGCGGGTCTGGTTACATACGACGACCGGTACGCCTATTCCCACCACGGGACCGATCCAGTGAGCGGAAAGCTGTGCAACGCCTTCGACCTTGTACGCCTGCACCTGTTCGGCCTCAGAGACGACGAGGCCAAAGAGGGATGCCCCGTGAACAAGCTGCCTTCTTATACGGCGATGTCGCAGTTGGCCGCAGAAGATAGCGCGGTGCGCAAGAGGCTGGCGGAGGAACGGGCGGCAGCGGTCCGCAGCGACTTTGCCGAAGCCTACGAAGCCGCGGGCGCCGGCGATGAAGAAAATACCGAATGGGAAAACGATCTGGAAATAGACCGCAACGGCAAAGTCCTCGCCACCGCAAACAACTACCTACGTATTCTCAAAGGGCACCCACTGCTGCGGAATCTTACTTACAACGAGTTCAAAAACGCAAAAGAGGTTACCGGCCCGCTGCTGTGGCGCACCGACGGCGGCCCGTGGCTCGACAGCGACAATTCGGATGCGTTTATCGCCATCGAACGGATGTACGGGATGTCCAACGCCTCGAACCTGAAACATGCACTGAAATCGATATTCCGCACCAATTCCTATCATCCGGTACGTGACTACCTGAACGGGCTGAGTTGGGACGGCACGCCGCGCCTGGAGACCTATTTCATCGATTACCTGGGCGCCGAAGATTCCCCCTATACCCGGGCCGTAACCCGTAAAAGCATCGTAGCCGCGGTAGCGAGGGTGTTCGTCCCGGGAATCAAATGGGACTACGTGCCGATCCTCGTGGGTAAACAGGGCATGGGTAAATCCGTCTCGCTGCAAAAGCTGGGGAGGATGGACCGCGGTTGGTTCTCCGACAATTTCCGCTTGGTGGGCGGTAAAGAGGACATCGAGCAGCTATTCGGCAACTGGATCATCGAAATGGGCGAGTTGGTAGGTCTGAATAAAAAAGACGTCAACGAGATCAAAAGCTATATCAGCCGCCGGGAGGACCAATGCCGGTTGGCGTACAGCGAAGAAAAGGGATATTTTCCCCGGCAGTGCGTCTTTTTCGGTACGACCAACAACATCGATTTCCTGAAAGACACCACCGGGAACCGCCGGTTCTGGCCGCTGCCGGTAGGGGTACAGGAACCGACCAAAAATCTTTTCGGGGAGATCACCGAAGAGATCGACCAGATTTGGGCCGAAGCCGTCGTGCTGTTCAAACGCGGCGAGAGGTTGTACCTGGACAAAGATGAGAGGGAGATGGCCGAAGAAATGCAAAAAGAACATACCGTAGCCGACGAACGTACAGGAATGGTGGAAGAATACCTGAATATCCTGCTGCCGGAAGATTGGGGAGAACGCCGGATGCCGGACAAACTGAACTTCCTGGACGATCCTGTCGGGGGTACGGTTCCCAGAGACCGGGTTTGTGTAGCTGAAATATGGTGCGAATGCTTTCGCCGCAGCCGGTCCGATCTTTCGTACAGGGATTCAGCGTGGCTCCGCGAGATCATGCGGTCGATAGGAGGTTGGGAAGAGCAGAAAAACCCGACAGGGTTCAAAGGGTTCGGGCGGCAAAGGGCATTCAAGCGGATTAAGCAATAGTCTAAAAAGGCATAGAAATACAACAAAAGTTAGTACACAGGCTAGGTATACAGGTATACAGGGTGCCAAAAATCAAAGGTATACAGGTATACATCTAAAAAAGGGGTTGTATACCTAAGATGTATACCTGAAAATCGGCCTTAGAATGCAATAGAAAGCCCATTTCACATGTAAGGTATACAAGTATACATCTTTTATATAGGAATATGAAATTAGAGAGAATTAGAGAGAAAATAGGGTGCCTGAATCGCCTAATCGCATATACCCCTACGCGCGCGAGGGAAGTATACCTGTGTTCGCTAAAAAAAATAGTCGGAAAAATGAACGAGAAATTGATCGAACGAAAACTCCGCGAGGAGGTGAAACGGATGGGCGGTGTGGCGCTGAAATTCGCCTCGCCTTACTTCACAGGGATGCCGGACCGGGCCGTACTCCTGCCCGGAGGCAGGGTCGCTTTCGCCGAGATCAAAACCACGGGCAAAAAACCGTCGCCCCGGCAAAGGTACGTGATCGGAATGCTGCGGGGATTGGGATTCACCGCCGGAGTAATCGATTCACAGGAAGGATTGGATAGTTTTTTAAACGAGCTGCAAAATGAACGAAAATAATCTACACCCCTACCAGCGGTTTTCGGTACAGCATATCATCGACCACCCGGCGGCAGGGTTGCTGCTGGAAATGGGTTTGGGCAAGACGGTTGCGACGCTGACGGCTGTAAACCGGCTGATGTACGAAGAGATGGAGATAGACCGCGTACTGGTTATCGCGCCCAAACGGGTGGCCGAGGACACCTGGACGACAGAGGCCCAGAAATGGGATCATTTGAAGCATTTGAGGGTATCTGTCGTATTGGGGTCCGAAAATGCAAGGATCGCGGCGTTAAGGGCCAAAGCGGACGTTTATGTAATCAACCGGGAGAACGTCGCGTGGCTGGTCGGGTATTACGGCGGAGCATGGCCGTTCGATATGGTCGTGATCGACGAACTGTCGAGCTTCAAGTCGGCAAAAGCGATCCGGTTTAAAGCGCTGCGCATGGTGCGTCCTTACTGCCGCCGCGTGGTAGGGCTGACCGGAACACCGGCGCCCAACGGGCTGATCGACCTGTGGCCGCAAATATACCTGCTGGACCAGGGTGAGCGTCTCGGGAAAACGATTACCGGCTTCCGGCAGCGGTACTTTACACCGGGACGGACCAACGGGCATGTGGTGTACGACTACAAACTGCGGGATAGCGGCGAAGAGGCTATTTACGGGAAAATCTCCGACATCTGCATCAGCATGAAGGCGGAAGATTACCTGCAACTGCCCGGAAGGATCGACCGAACCGTAGAGGTTCGATTGCCGGAATCCGTAAGGGAAAAATACGAGGAGTTCGAAAAACAGCAGATTCTTGCCTTGGAGGACCAGGAGGAGATCACTGCGGTTAACGCGGCGGTACTCTCCAACAAGCTGCTGCAATTCTCCAACGGGGCCATATATGGCGAAAATCACGAGTTCCACGAGATCCACCAGGCCAAGCTGGAAGCCCTGGAGGAGATCGTTGAAGCGGCCAACGGCAATCCCGTGTTGGTGTTCTATTCGTTCAAGCATGACGCGGAACGGATAAAAAAACGGCTTAAAACGTACCGCCCCGTCGAGTTGAAAGGTTCGGCCGAAATACAGGCGTGGAACGCGGGACAAATACCGGTACTGTTGGCCCACCCGGCCAGTGCCGGCCACGGGCTGAATCTCCAGGCCGGGGGAAATGTCATCGTTTGGTTCGGGCTGAACTGGAGTCTGGAGTTGTACCAGCAGGCCAATGCGAGGCTGCACCGGCAGGGACAGACCAAACCGGTTATCATTCATCATCTGGTGGCGCCGGGGACGATGGATGAGGATGTGATGGCGTCGTTGTCACGGAAAGGTGAAAGCCAAGACGCACTGATGGAGGCGGTCAAGGCAAGAATTAAAAAATACAAAAAGTAGCGGTGTGAACGGTAATTTTAGCGACTATGTATCGGGGCGGTACGAAAGCTGGGTAAGCTATGCGGAGAGCCTGTGCCTGAAATACGGGGTGAAGCTGGACGCGCGGGAGGTCGTAAACGAATCCTTCCGCGTACTGCTTGAACGCAACGGACATAGATTAGACCGGCTGATGGCGGCAAGACCGGGCAAAGAGGCCGTGGGCGACTTTATCATGAAACGGATCATCCGATTTAGGGTGTCATCCCCTCGGTCGAGCATCAGGTACAAACCCGGTCAAAAATTCATGTCGGAAGCCCCGGAAAACGCATCGGAACCACCTACGGATACCGCGGTGGATTATTCGGCCTTGACCGAAGCGATACTGGAGAAGGTACCCTTTACCGATCTCGAACGGCGCATATTCGTATGGGTCGCTATCGAAGGGAAAAGATTGAACGACTGGCCCGGGGAGGAGAGCCGCAGAACGCTGTTTTACAAACAACGGAGCGCAATTTTAAAAGTGCGGATGTTTTTGCGCCGCCAAAAACTTACACCCTAAAAACTTACACCGGGTTTTCGAAGAATCCGCACCCCAAAAACTTATACGGGTTCCCAAAAAACTCATACCCGGTTTCGTCTTCGGCGCGGTCTATATCCCCGGATTCAAACAGTTTTCGCGCATTATCGAGGCTCAAAGCGTCGATCCGATCCGTTTTCCTGCCCATAACAATAGATTATTTTAGGTTTTCCTAAAAATTCACGTTCGAAAAACTTACGCCGGGCTATCCGATGAGGTCTGCCAAAAACTCACACCGGAACCCCTAAAAACTTATACCCAAAAAACTTATAGTCACTTGTCGAAGTGTATGCGTATTGGTTTCCCGCAATGTGGGCACACGCCCGTAGGGGATTCGTCCGCGGGTTTCTCGAACAAATCGCCGGGAGACACTTCTAAAGCATTAATTAACCTCTCCAGAGTGTCGAAAGACGGTTTTAGTTTGCCCGTAGCCAGACCACTAATAGATGGTTGCGACACCCCTATTTTTTTAGACAACTCGTTAAGCGTTATTTTTTTATCCTTACAAATTTCTTTTATCCGCAGAACTAACATAGCCACACACATTATATCAATATATCAGTACAAAGGTAATAAAATATAAATAAGCACGGTATAAAACGGATAAAAAAAATACAAGTGCACTATATTTTTGTATTGAAATATTTGGATAATATAATTTGTTACACTATATTTGCATCAAGAAAACAAATCAGAACATAATAAAATAATCTAAAACTATACGACCATGAAATTTTTTAAAACCGTAGAAGGGTGTTTCAACTACATCAAACGTAACGAGAACACAGGAAAAGAGAAAGAGGTAAACGGCGTTGTTATGTTCGGAATGGGCTTATACGCGTACAGTGATGTATGTACGTTTGCAGGGGTTTCCGACCGGTCGAAAACACAGGAGTGTTTTTATCACTTCGCCAATGACGCGGAAATACTCAAGTTGTTAAATTACTTGCTACGCACGGACGGATATTTGGAAATTAATTAAAATCATACAACTATGAAAGCCCTAACGAATCCGATTAGCTACACCACAGCACAAAGAGAAAGACTACTTAGAGATTGGCAAAATATCGCTAATGAAGGCGGCCTCTTCACTTTTGGAGACGGTTATATAACTTTCATGGCCTCAGAACTCGCAACTCTACGCTTATACAAGCATTATGCGTGTGACACAACGCGCATTAGTCAAGGGTATAGCAGCAATTTGAACGCTTACTACTTTACCCTCGAATTTTAGTCGTTCGGGCGATTATAAATAGCCCTTTAAGCCAGAATATTGGCGACAGTCATACTACTGGCGGTAATAAAACAAACCTATTACAAAGAATTATGACCACACAAGCACAGACCAGTATAGAATATATTTTTGGCAAAAACAGGTATAACCACCCGATAATGTATACACGTAAAATCGGGACAATAAAATACACTTGTGGTTACCCGTATAGCCTGCATGGCTGGACAGAACTTGAGCGCGGCAAAACAATCGGCGGCCCCTGCCTGATTAAGTTTTATAACTCCCTTAGAGCAAAATACGCCGATCAATTGACTGATATTAACATGGATAAATAAAAATTACAAAATATCCGATTTTTCTCACATCACTACGCACGCGCGCAAAGAAATCCGGCTTTTGTCGGATTTCTTTTGTTTTCGGTTTGCACTTTTCCACGGCTCATTCTCTTAGTAAGAAAGTACCGTTATGGAAAAACGTAAAAGAGGGCGCCCCCGAAAATTTCAAACCCCGGCGCAATTGCTCGAAGCGGCCGAAAAGTATTTTGACTGGTGCGATAGAAATCCGTGGTACAAATGCGAAAAGACCAAAGACGGCGATATTATCGGAGTGCCTATACAACGGCCTTACTCGATTGTAGGTTTTTGTGTGTTTCTAGGTTGTTCGGAGCGTTTTTGGTGGGATTTGAAAAATACTGCACCCCCCGAATTTTGGGAAACCATAAACAAAATTACTTCGAGGATCGAGGGCCAACAGTTCGAAGGTGCGACGGTCGGCGTATTTAACGCCAATATCATTGCCCGCAAGCTGGGTTTGGTTGACAAAAAGGATGTGACGACCAACGGCCAGAACGTAACCGCGTCCCCCTTGAACGATTTACCCACGGAGGCGCTATTGGAAATCG
>OGPV01002438.1_pt1 | contig 10881 bp, 5 predicted proteins | sample 1553001 | NCBI WGS metagenome assembly OGPV01 (sample SAMEA2580268, study PRJEB22360) | human gut metagenome | biome: human gut; feature: human-associated habitat; material: faeces | place: Denmark | collected 2008/2010
GAGCGCGTATTGAAGCTCACTAAAATCGATGGTCGGCCGTGTCTCCTCTGCCGGTTTCAGATCCGGGATGACAACCGTTGCATCCATGGACGGCGTCTCCGCCGGTTCTACGGTTTCCTCAATTTCGGCTTCCGCCTGAGCCTTCTCGGCTGCTTCTGTTTCAGCTTCCACTGCTGGTTCTGTAACTTCTGCTTCTTCGATTTCAGCCTCGGCTGCCGGTTCTATAATCTCTTCGATCTCAGCTTCATCCATCGGCTCTGCAGCTTCTTCGGTTTCAGCCTCATCCGCCGGTTCTGTGATCTCTTCGGTTTCCGCTTCATCTGCCGGTTCTGCTGCTTCTTCCGGCTCAGCTTCCGCCTGCGGCTCCTCAGCCGCTTCCCGTGCCTCTGCCTCGGATGCTCTGCGGTTTCGGCTTCTGCTACCTGCTCAGCCGGCTCTTCTGCTTCTTCCTCCGCAACTTCCTCCGACAGGTTTGCTGCGGTCTCCTGGAACAGTGCTTCGAGGTCCGGCTCTTCGTATTTCTTCTCCGGCTTCGGTGCTTTCGGCATTACCGGCTCGGCTTTTTCCTTCGGTTTTGGCTGCGGTCTTGTCTTGATCGTCGTGTTGGCATCCGGGGATACCTCTACGTTTACATCAAGCTGCTCCGGCTCCAGATCTTTTACTTCGTACTGTACCGGCTCTTCGCTTGTCTCTTCCTCGACTGCCGTCTCTTCCTGTTTCTTTCCGCGGAAGGAGAAGACATCGCGGATGCTCTTTGCAAGCTCTGCGTGAAGATCGATCGTATTTCCAAGGTACGTCGGCGTGCTGTCTGCATACGCCTGCTCTTCCGGAATCTCCTCGATCGGCTCCTCTGTCTGCTGCAGTGCTTCGTACTCCTGCACCTGCTCTGCATCTGCCTCGGCCTGCTGTGTTTTCTCATATGCTTCGTACGGCGAACCGGCTTCTTTTTCTTCTTCACCGGCCACATACTGGCTCATCACACCGCCGTTTACCGGTTTTACTTCCGGCGTCTCTGCCGGCTCTTTCGTCGCAGCCATTTCACCGGCTCCGCTCTCTCCGGCTAACCGCACTTTAAGTGCTTCCGGATCCTCGGACGGCTCTTCATTCTTTTTGTAGTCAAAACGATGCTCGTATTTGATCTGCTGGGACGGTGACAGCGGCTCGTACTTCATTTTCAGATCCATTGCCTTTGTCACATATTTGCCCTCGCTGAACCACAGGATCAGCTCATCACAGGCATCGATGCATTTCTGCGTCTCTCCGGCTTTGCTGTAAAGGTTTGCCAGTTCATATGCCCATCTCTCGGTAAATTCCCGCTCTTTGTATTCCTCCAGAAGGGAAATCTGCTCCTCAAGCGGCGCTTTCTGTCCTCTTAAAATCTTGTATTTCAGCAGATACCGGGAATTATCGTGACGTGCGACTGCTTCAAACTCGTTGTAAAAGTCAATCGCCTCATCAAAGTCTTTCATTTTTACGGAGACCTCTACCAGGCGGTACAGAATGCCCTTTCCGATGGAGGAACGGTCATACGCCATCAGCAGAATCTTCTTCGCCTCCGGATATCGTTTGTTCGCCTCATAGACATCCGCTACCATGCCGAGCGTGCGCAGACTCTTGACACGCCGCCAGTCAACGGCTTCTACAACTGCAAGTGCCCCCTCATAGTCCTCTTTTTTTACCAGACTGTTCAGCTCTTCCAGCCGGCTTTGATATTCAGCTTTATCCAATCTTTTCACCTCAATACATTTCAGATTGTTTTAGTTCATAGACACGAACAGTGTACCACACTCCCCGTAGAATGTCAAAAGAATGCCTGTTTTGCAGGCATTTTTCGGGATGCAAATCCTTCCAGCGGGCATTAAAAAAAGAACACCCGCCCCTCCGGTTTTTCCCGGAAAAGCAGGTGTCCCCTAACTACTTATATTTGATTCCGATTACTTTCTGACAGTAATCTTGTCCAGATGCCAGATATCATCTACATACTGCTGGATGGTACGGTCGGATGTGAATTTGCCGCTGTGTGCGGTATTCAGGATCGCGCTTCTTGCCCATGCAGAAGTATTTCTGTATTTATCCTCAACACGCTCCTGTGCTGCCGCATAGGACTTGAAGTCTGCCAGGGTAAAGTACATATCCGGGCGCGGAGCATTCTTCGGTGTGAGCAGGGAGTCATACAGATCACGGAACATCATGGTGTCGCCGTTTGAGTATCTTCCGCTGATCAGATCCATCACTACGTTGTGGATGTCCTGATCGTGGATGAAGTAGCTCATCGGATCGTAGGTGTAGTTGTTCTCATATTCGATAACCTGATCTGCGGAAAGTCCGAAGATAAAGGCGTTCTCCTTTCCAACTTCCTCAACGATCTCTACGTTTGCACCGTCCATGGTTCCAAGAGTCAGGGCACCGTTCAGCATGAACTTCATGTTACCGGTACCGGAAGCCTCTTTACTTGCGGTGGAAATCTGCTCGGAAACATCAGCAGCGGCAAAGATCAGCTCTGCGTTGCTGACACGATAATCCTCGATAAATACAACTTTGATCTTTCCTTTGATGGTCGGATCGTTATTTACGACATCCCCAACGGAATTGATCAGTTTGATGATTGCTTTTGCACGCTCATAGCCTGCGGAAGCTTTCGCTCCAAAGATGAAGGTTCTTGGGTAGAACGGCATATCCGGGTTCTTTTTCAGACGGTCATACAGGTACATAATATGAAGAATGTTCATAAACTGGCGTTTGTACTCATGCAGACGCTTTACCTGAACGTCAAAAATAGAGTTCGAATCTACATCAATGCCGTTATGCTCTTTGATGTATTTTGCCAGGCGAACTTTATTTTTATATTTGATTTCCATAAATTCCTTCTGTGCCTGGGTGTCATCTGCCAGCTTAGCGATCTTTTCGATCTTCGGCAGATCGGTGATCCAGCCGTCTCCGGCATACTCAGTTACCCAGTCAGCCAGGAGCGGATTTCCGTGAAGCAGGAAACGACGCTGTGTGATACCGTTCGTCTTATTGTTGAACTTCTCCGGAGTCATCTCGTAGAAGTCTTTTAAGGTCTGTTTTTTCAGGATCTCGGTATGAAGCTTTGCAACACCGTTGACAGAATATCCGCCTACGATAGCCAGGCGAGCCATATGAACCTGTCCGTCGTAGATCACTGCCATCTGGCGGACTTTCTCTTCATCACCCGGGTACTGCTCTCTTACCTGGATCAGGAAGCGGCGGTTGATCTCCTCTACGATCTGATAGATACGCGGAAGAAGTCTGGAGAACAGGTCAACCGGCCATTTCTCAAGTGCCTCTGCCATAATCGTATGGTTGGTGTATGCGCAGGTCTTTGTCGTAATCTCCCATGCCTCATCCCATCCAAGGCCTTCCACATCCATCAGGATTCGCATCAACTCCGGAACAGCTACGGTTGGGTGGGTATCATTCAGCTGGAAGGTAACCTTCTCATACAGCTTCGTGATATCATCGTGATGTTTTTTATATTTTGCAACTGCTCTCTGTACGCTTGCAGAAATAAAGAAATACTGCTGTTTCAGACGCAGCTCTTTTCCTTCGTAATGGTTATCGTTCGGATACAGAACCTCTACGATGGTTTTTGCAAGGTTTTCCTGCTCAACAGCTTTGTGGTAATCACCCTTGTCGAAGGAATCCAGTGAGAAGTCCTGAATGGCCTCTGCATCCCAGATAGTCAGTGTGTTTACAACGTCGTTGTCATATCCTACGATCGGCATGTCGTAAGGAATTGCATTGACAGACTGGTAATCCTTCTGTACAAAGTTTACGCGTCCGGTAGCTTCATCGTACTCCTGTGCCACATATCCGCCAAATTTTACCTCTTTTGCATACTCCGGGCGTTTCAGCTCAAATGGATAGCCGTTTTTCAGCCAGTTATCCGGTACTTCTACCTGATAACCGTCGCGGATCTGCTGTTTAAACATACCGTATTTGTAACGGATACCGCAGCCGTACGCCGGATATCCAAGGGTAGCCAGAGAATCCAGAAAGCATGCTGCCAGACGGCCAAGGCCGCCGTTTCCAAGAGCCGGATCTCTCTCCTGATCCTCCAGAAGGTTCAGGTTCAGTCCCATTTCCTCGAGAGCTTCCTGTACCTGTTTGTATGCAGTCAGGTTGATCAGGTTATTTCCAAGTGCACGGCCCATCAGGAACTCCATGGACATATAGTACAGAATTTTCGGATCCTGTTCGTCCATTGCCTTCTGGGTTTTCAGCCAGTTATCAATAATAACATCTTTTACTGCATAGCAGACTGCCTGATAAATTTCCTGCTGGGAAGCATCTTCCAGGTTCTTTCTGTACAGCATTTTTACATTCTCTCTCACACTGTTCTTAAAAGTTTCTTTTTTGAACTCGGCGTTTAACATCTGCGTCCTCCTTAATAGCAGTCTGCGAGCGGAGAGCTTGTTTTTCTCCCCGCTCGCAGGCCAATTTCATATTAATGATCGTCGTGAAAACACATCCAAAAATAATCTTAGATACGTTCTACTGCCATGGTAACCTTTTCAGAGTTGATATTCCACTCCTTCTCATAGCCCTTTGTCTCTCCAGTCACGATATCTTCTGCCAGAACTTCAGATTTAATTTCATCACCATGGTTTTTCATGATGTCTACAATCTTATCGTTGTCTTTTGCGTATACACGGATCTTGTCCATAACCTCAAAGCCTGCCTCTTTACGCATAGTCTGGATTTTGCTTACCAGCTCACGTACGAAGCCTTCTTCGATCAGTTCCGGAGTCAGGTTAGTATCCAGAACAACAGTGATTGTATGGTCGGATTCGGAAACATAGCCTTCCATCTGTGCCATGTCGATCAGCAAATCCTCCTCTAATAATACAATTTCCTGTCCATCGATGTCAAGTTTAAGTTCGCCGGTGCTCTTCAGCTCTGCCATTGCCTTGTTTCCATCGAGCTCGGACAGTACGGTTTTGATCTTGTTCAGGAGTTTTCCGTATTTTGGTCCTACGGTACGCATCTGCGGTTTGAAGCTGTAGCTGATGAAATCTGCGATGTCATCTTTGAATACAACTTCTTTGACATTCAGCTCGTCCTCGATGATCTCTTTGTAGAATTCGGAAAGCTGGAACTCGCTCTTCACGTACATGGTTCCGATCGGCTGACGGTTTTTGATATTGGCAGTATTTCTTGCGGCACGTCCCATAACGACGATCTCCAGCAGGTCTGCCATATCCTCTTCCATCTTCGGATCGATCCAGTTCTCATGTACCTCCGGGAAGTCGCACAGATGGATACTTTCCGGTGCACTTGCATCGATGCTCTTTACGAGGTTCTGATAAATATCCTCTGTCATGAACGGAATCATCGGAGCTGCTGCTTTTGCAACGGTCACCAGTGCGGTGTACAGAGTCATGTAAGCATTGATCTTATCCTGCTCCATGCCTTTTGCCCAGAAACGTTCACGGGAACGGCGTACATACCAGTTACTCATATCGTCCACGAAGGACTGCAGTGCTTTTGCTGCTTCCGGAATCCGGTAATTTGCCAGGTTGTCGTCTACAGCTTTTACAGTGGATTCCAGACGGGACAGCAGCCATTTATCCATAACAGCCAGCTTGTCATACTCCAGACTGTATTTTGTTGCATCGAAGTTGTCGATGTTTGCATACAGAACAAAGAACGCGTAGGTGTTCCACAGGGTTCCCATGAACTTTCTCTGTCCTTCCACTACCGTCTTGCCTGCGAAACGGCTCGGCAGCCACGGAGCGCTGCTGGTGTAGAAGTACCAGCGGATCGCATCGGCACCGTAGGTCTGCAGTGCGTCAAACGGATCTACCGCATTTCCTTTGGATTTACTCATCTTCTGTCCGTTCTCATCCTGTACCAGACCAAGAACGATAACGTTTTCGTATGGTGCTTTGTTGAACAGCAGAGTGGAAATTGCAAGCAGGGAGTAGAACCATCCACGTGTCTGGTCTACAGCCTCGGAAATAAACTGTGCCGGGAACTGTTTCTCGAAGGTTTCTTTGTTCTCGAATGGATAGTGATGCTGTGCGAACGGCATGGATCCGGAATCGAACCAGCAGTCGATAACCTCCGGTACACGGTGCATCTCTTTACCGCATTTCGGGCACTTAATGGTCACTGCGTCGATGTATGGGCGGTGAAGCTCAATGTCATCCGGGCAGTTGTCGGCTTTTTCTTTCAGCTCTTCGATGCTGCCGATGCAGTCCTGATGGCCGCATTCACACTGCCATACCGGAAGCGGAGTTCCCCAGTAACGGTTTCTGGAAAGTCCCCAGTCCTGAACGTTTTCCAGCCAGTCGCCGAAGCGTCCTTTTCCGATGCTCTCCGGAATCCAGTTGATGGTGTTGTTGTTGCGGATCAGATCCTCTTTTACTGCAGTCATGCGGATGAACCAGGTCTCACGTGCGTAGTAGATCAGCGGAGTATCACATCTCCAGCAGTGTGGGTAGCTGTGCTCAAACAGCGGCGCATCAAACAGAAGATCCTTGTCCTCGAGTGCCTGCAGAACGGCCATATCTGCTTTCTTGCAGAAGGTGCCTGCCCACGGAGTTTCCTCTGTCATCTCACCTTTTTCGTTTACTAACTGTACAAATGGAAGATCGTATCTGTGACCAACTTTGGAGTCGTCCTCACCAAATGCAGGCGCGATATGAACAACACCGGTACCATCGGTCAGTGTTACGTAGGTATCGCAGACTACATAGTATGCTTTTTTGTTTCCGATTCTCTTCTCAGCGTACGGGAACAGCGGCTCGTACTCTTTGAACTCGAGATCTTTGCCCTGATAATGCTCCAGAACCTCGGCGCCTTCTCCAAGAACGGTATCTACCAGAGCGGCTGCCATATAATAGGTATATCCTTTGCTTGTTACTTTTACGTAATCCTCATCCGGGTTGACGCAGAGTGCAACGTTGGACGGAAGGGTCCACGGTGTGGTGGTCCATGCCAGGATGTAAGCGTCCTCGCCTTTTACTTTAAAGCGGACAACGGCTGAACGTTCTTTGACATCTTTGTATCCCTGCGCTACTTCGTGGGAAGAAAGCGGGGTACCGCAGCGCGGGCAGTAAGGAACGATTTTGTGTCCTTCGTACAGAAGACCTTTCTTCCAGATCTCTTTTAATGCCCACCACTCGGACTCGATGTAATCGTTATGATACGTAACGTATGGGTTTTTCATATCAGCCCAGAAGCCAACGGTATGGGAGAAGTCTTCCCACATTCCCTCGTATTTCCATACGCTCTCTTTACACTGCTCGATGAATGGCTCTACGCCGTATTTTTCGATCTGATCTTTTCCGTCCAGACCGAGTTTTTTCTCAACTTCCAGCTCTACCGGCAGTCCGTGGGTATCCCAGCCTGCTTTTCTCGGTACCTGATAACCCTTCATGGTACGGTATCTCGGGATCATATCCTTGATAACACGGGTCTCTACGTGGCCGATGTGCGGTTTTCCGTTTGCGGTCGGCGGTCCGTCATAGAACACGTAGGACGGATTTCCTTCACGCACTTTCATACTTTTTTCGAAGATCTGATTGTCTTCCCAGAACTTCTCAACCTGTTTTTCTCTCTCGACAAAGTTCATGTCGGTTGAAACTTTCTTGTACATGCTTGTACCTCCTGAAACTTAAGTTTCTCGTTTGATTTGCTCGCGTAAAATAAGAAAAAGCTCCCGCCCTGTAATAGGACGAAAGCTGTACTTATCGTAACCACCTGTTACATACTATCATATGCATTTCCTGTAACGGGGAACAACCGGCAACTTCTTACCACTGCTCTCCGGTTTTCTATATTTTATGCGCCGGGTACGCAGATTCAGAACTGCAACTTGGAAGTGATGTTCACCTGCCGCTACTTGTACCGGACTCCCACCATCCCCGGCTCGCTTTCCACAGACCGTTCACGCGCAGACTACTGTCTTCGTCATCGTTTTTCATGCCTTATTATAACTAGGGGCTGTAAGCGTTGTCAAGAGTGGAAAGCATATTTTATCGGTTCTTTTCCGCGATTTTACGGGATTTTCGGGGGTGTGCGTTGCTATTTGGACATGGGGATGGTAAAATCATGGTATCTTATAAGGAAACGGAAGTGAAAGTTTGAAGGTTGCAATTGCAATTGATTCATTTAAAGGAAGTCTCTCATCTCTTCAGGCCGGGAATGCTGCTGCGCAAGGGATTCACAGGGTGGATCCAGATGTTAAAACGGTTGTGCGGACACTGGCGGACGGAGGAGAAGGGACGGTACAGGCCCTGACGGAAGGACTCGGCGGACAGTTTGTGTCCGTTCCTGTGACGGGACCGGCACAAAAGACAGTTTCGTGTACGTATGGCGTAATAGAACAGGCACAGACAGCTGTTATTGAGATGTCCGGTGCAGCTGGAATTACGCTTGTTTCGGATACGGAGCGAAATCCGTTGTATACAACGACATACGGTGTCGGTGAAGTAATCCAGGATGCGGTTCTGCGTGGCTGCCGCCATTTTATTATCGGAATCGGCGGAAGTGCCACGAATGACGGCGGTATTGGTATGCTGCAGGCACTCGGTTTCGGACTGCTCGATGCAGAAGGAAAACAGGTTCCTTTTGGTGCCGTCGGGCTGGAATCTCTTACCGCGATTACGACAGATCACGTTCTGCCGGAACTTTCGGAATGCACCTTCCGTATTGCCTGTGATGTGACGAATCCGCTCTGCGGTTCCAACGGTTGCAGCGCAGTTTTCGGGCCGCAGAAAGGGGCGGATGCAGACATGATTGCGCGGATGGATTCGGCGCTTGCCTCTTATGCCTCCCTCTGTCAGAAACAGTTTCCAAAAGCTGATCCAGCTGCGCCTGGAACGGGGGCCGCGGGCGGTCTGGGATTTGCTTTTCAGACATTTCTGCCGGCAGTTCTCGAGCCGGGGATTCAGATTGTGCTGGACGAAATCAGACTTCGGGATGATGTGCGCGATGCCGATCTTATCATCACCGGCGAGGGACGGCTCGACGGGCAGACCGTGATGGGAAAAGCGCCGATCGGAGTTGCAAAGCTGGCGAAAGAATACGGCAAACCAGTCATCGCATTCTCCGGCTGTGTCACAAAAGACGCATCCGCATGTAACGCTGCCGGAATTGATGCATTTTTCCCGATTCTGCGAAGCGTCGTTTCACTCGAAGAAGCTATGGATGTGAAAAATGCGGCAGAAAATATGACCGATACGGTAGAACAGGCTTTTCGGCTATTTTTGCTTCAGTAAAGCGGATATTCGCAATCCGCTTCGCTACTTGCTTGAGTCGGTTAAAATACAAGACCGTTTTCTCCTGCTTTAATTTTTGCAGGAAGGACAGAAAACACGTCGTGCTCTCATCGTCTTAATTCCAGCAGATACTCTATCGTATCTGCTTCCAGCTGTTTCGTTCCTGTCCACCGAAATCCGTGGCGGTTGTAAAACGCAATGGCACGCGTATTTTTCTCCAATGCCCATAGATGGTCTGCGTCAAACTTTTCAATTACAAAGGTAATCAGCGCGTGGCCGACCCCGTTGTTCTGCAGACATGGATCTACGTATAGTTTACAGATTTCGGTTCCGTTGATTTCTGTAAAACCTCTTATAATTCCATCATCGTAGACATAGATGCGGTTTAAGATTTCTTCTTTCTTAAAGTACTGGTCGATCATCGGAACTACCTGCATTTCACCGAAGGAATAGGCCTCCTCGTGAAAAATCGGGAAATAATTGATTCGGTTGTTGAATACGAAAATTTCCGCAATTCTGGACAGGTCTTTCGGTTCTGCTTTTCTGATTTTCATATTTTCTCTCATTTCAATTTCCAATCAACACTTTCTTCCCCCGAAACGCAAGTCCATAATGCCTGATCTGCTCCTTTGCGATTCCTCTGGCAAGCAATTCTGTGTCATACTGTTTTTCCTGAATCTGACGAAGTGCATGCTCCACCGTCTCTTCCAGCGACTTTTCTTTTGATGTATTCTGAACCTTGAATTCCATCACGATCGCATCCAGGTTTTCTTTCAATGGCTCCATTACTACGTCATACCGTCCAAATCCACTTTCTCTGTTGGATGTGATTCTGTATTTTCCGGCCAGATCGACAATCAGCCCAAGGACAAATCCATGGTAAAATCTTTCTGGTTCGAGTTCCTCTGACGGTTTTCCGCCCGTGTCGAAACTGCTGAAGGTCTGAAGTGCTACCTGATTCATAAACTGGTTCATATAATCCAGATCTCCGGCAAGCAGAGCATCTTTAAAATTACCATACGCAGAATCTTCTTCTGTAAACCAGTCCTCTATCATTTGCTCAAACATCAGCATTGTCTCATGATTTGTCACTTTCAAATCATACTGGCGCTTTCCTGTTCTGTTATCCATTTCGTACCGATCCACTTTCAGATATCCGCTCGCAAGCATAAGACTCCAGATGGCTCCCCGCTTTCTGCCAAGCTGTTCAAAAATAACCTGCTCATCCAATTCTGTGCAGATCACTCTGCCGTTTAATAAATCTTCCATTTCCGTCTTGATCTTTGCAGGACTTCGACGGATCAGATTGGAGATCAGCATATTTCCGCTGGTGTCTGCCCAGTACGTTCCATATTCTCCCGTGTCCAGATATTTTGTGATGGACCACGGATTGTAAATGTCTTTCCGTTTTCCAAAGGAAAATCCATCATACCAGCAGCGGACGGTTTCTTTTTCATCAAACAGCCCGTTTTCCTCCAGCGCATGAAAGACTTCTTCTTCTGTAAACCCGACGTAAGGAGCCATCCGTCCTGCATCGAGCATGGTAAACTCTTCAAAATTGTTGAGTGCCGACTGCGTTTTTAATTTCTTAATCGGTAAAATTCCCGTCAAATATGCTAACGCAATGTATCTG
>OGPV01002444.1_pt1 | contig 10869 bp, 6 predicted proteins | sample 1553001 | NCBI WGS metagenome assembly OGPV01 (sample SAMEA2580268, study PRJEB22360) | human gut metagenome | biome: human gut; feature: human-associated habitat; material: faeces | place: Denmark | collected 2008/2010
TGCCGGCTTTATTGCACGCTTCCGCGCCCTTTTCAATACCGCCCGCAAATGCGATGACGGGCTTGTGATACTTCTTAGCAAGCTTCGCCACGCCTACGGGCGCTTTGCCCATGGCGGTTTGGGCGTCCAATCTGCCCTCACCCGTCACGACGAAATCGGCATTTTTGATTTTTTCCTCTAAGCGCGTTTCCTCCATGACGATCTCAATGCCGGGCATGAGCTCTGCGTGCAGGAACACGCCGAGTGCGAAGCCGAGGCCGCCCGCCGCGCCTGCGCCGGGGGTATCAAGGTCACTTTCGGGGTACAGATTTTTCGTCAATGCGGCGTAATTTCGCATATAGCCGTCCATTTCGCGAATCATTTCGGGCGTAGCACCCTTTTGCGGACCAAAGACGGCACTGCACCCGTTTTCGCCGCACAGCGGGTTTGTGACGTCGCACGCCGCGCGGATGACGCAGTTTTTGAGCGCAGGCAGGGCATTTTTGTTCTCGATTTTCGCGAGCACGCGCAGCCCCTCTGCGCCGAACGGGACGGGATTGCCGTCCTTATCCAAAAGATCGAACCCGAGGGCTTGCAGCATGCCTGCGCCGCCGTCATTCGTTGCGCTGCCGCCGATGCCGAGGACAAACCGCTTGCAGCCGCGATTTATTGCATCGCGCAGCATTTCGCCCACGCCGTAGGTGGTGGTTTTCATGGGGTTCCGCTTATCTTGGGGTACGAGCGGCAGGCCCGCTGCCTGTGCCATTTCCAATATGGCGAGGTCGCCTTTGACGCCGTATTCCGCCGTGACCTTCTCACCGAGCGGGCCCGTGACCCGCACGCGCACCGTTTCGCCGTGCAGGCCCTCTGTGAGCGCTGCAGACGTGCCTTCGCCGCCGTCCGCCACAGGGCACACCACGCACTCGATTGCGCCGTCTGCGCAGCGTACGCCCTCCGCCACGGCCTTGCCTGCCTCTATGGAAGACAAACTGCCTTTAAACGAATCCATCGCAATCACAACGCGCACTCAAAACGCCCCCTAAGAATTTCTTTTCACCATAATAGCACATTTGTTCCCTGCTTTCAAGGCAAATTTTTAGCTTCAATCAATTTTGTTTATATTGATTTTTGGAATATTTAAATAAAAGTTTTTTACTTTATTTAAAATCATTGACAAAAGTTTTCTTTTATGATATAAAATACACAGAATAAATAAATTCCTAATTTTGCAAAAGGAGGCTTTTTCGTGACTTGGAGTAAATTGAAATGGACTGCTTTATTTTCAATGATTTTAGGGCATATTTACGCGGCTGTACCTGTTCAAACTATACTCTTGACTTATTTCAAAATAGAACCTGATGTTTCTTACCCCGTTGTCACTGCGCTGCAATGTATCGGTAGTATTGCTTTTCCTATTTATGCTTTCGGTATAGCGCAAGGCTGTATACATACGGATAATGCACTTTTTTATTGTCTCCGCCTTTTAGTATTTGCTATCATTGCCGAAGTTCCTTATAATCTCACATTGCGATATGGTTTTGTAAAATTCGCCTTCAACAATATTCTTTTTACTCTATTACTCGGTGCTGTCTGTTGCTTACTCTATGATTTTATTAAAAAGCAAATTTTTTCATGGGCAGCTTGGATTCCCGTTCTACTCCTTGTATTTTTAGCAGAAATTCTAAACGTTGAGGGTGGAGGTTTTGCTGTTATTTGCATTATCATCCCTTATGTTCTTTACCGGCGTCACAACAAAACGGCTTCCGTTATTTCTTTAGGTATCCTTATTGTTATATACTATGCTTTTATCAAACAATTTACAGGTTCTTTAGACGCTCCGTTCCAATGGCTAAATCCTCGCTATGACACCTCATCTTTCTTCCTTGAATGTGCATGTGCACTAATTGGTATTCTGTTGCTCATAAGTTACAACGAAAAAAAGGAAAAGCTTACTGCCAATGGTTTCATTATATCGCCTACCCGGCACACTTGTTATTGCTCTATATACTCAACACCTGCATAATTAAAATTTAATTTTGTCTTTTCTAAGATAGGAGTGATTCCAATGCACAATCCATCTCACCACATGAATCGTACATCGAATATCACAAAATCTCATTTGGAGGTAAAGTTATAAAGAAGAATTTTAAAATTAAAATGACATCCCTGTTCTTAGCGATCATCTTTGTTATTGCACTGCCGATTTCCATTTCTGCACAAACGGTTGACATTCCTTCTCCAAACTCGGAAGTTCAGCCTCAATCTTTTACTCGAGAATACACAACATATCTAACTTCTTCAACGCGCCAAGTTATGAGTGACGGCAATTGGTTTGGCGAGGAACTTGTCATTGTTCGTTTTACTTCTTCTGAAGGGCCAACCTCAATATCTGTATACGCCTTTGATAGTGCTGGCAACAAAATTGGTCCGCGCACAATAAGTTTGGGTGGTGCCGCTTCGTTTGTTTTGAAAAACGTTTCGGGATCATTTGAAATTTATGCCAGTTCAAACGCTGGAAAGAATGGAAATGTTAAGTTAACTGTTGTTCTTTCTACATACGCTTAAATTAAGCAAATTCACTTCATCAGACGTTTAAAAAGGGAGTAAAGTTGACATTCGTCAACTTTACTCCCTTTTTTCGAAAAAACGCAGGAAAGCGCTTTGCCTTCCTGCGTTTTGTATTCTATGAAATTACTTGAGGGTAATGGGCTTTACAGGTTTGTTCTCCTCGCGGGCGCTGGTCTTGCCCTCGGGCTTGATTTCGCCTGCGGCAAGCAGGGAACGCTTTGTGAGAGACGGGCCGATAAGCTCATACACCAGCACGGAGAACAGCACGACGTTGCGCACGATGCTGCCGTCTGCAAGGGACGTAGCGGTGAGCGCCATGCCGAGCGCCACGCCGGCCTGCGGCAGAAGCGTGATGCCGAGATGCTTTTTGATGTGGTCACTGCACTTTGTCATAGCGCAGCTGATGTAAGAGCCGGAGATCTTACCGAGCGAACGGAAGACGATGTAAATGATGCCGATGAGCAGCACGAGCGGGTTGCTTAAAATATTTAAATCGAGCTCCGCGCCGGAAAGCACGAAGAACAAAATGTTGATGGGGCCTGTCCAGCGATCCAGACGGCTCATCAGCTCTTCGGAAGCGCTGCACACATTGCAGAAGACCGTACCGGTCATCATGCAGACGAGCAGCAGAGAGAAACCGATCTTCACGCCGCCGAGCTCAAACTCCATGGAGGAGATACCAACCATGAGAAGCACGAAGGCGACCGTGAGGGACAAACGCTTACTGCGGGAGTGAAAATAGGTCTCTAGCCAGTTGAGCGCAAGGCCGGAAAGTGCGCCGAGCACGAGAGAAATCACGATCTCGATGATGGGCTCTAAAATGACGCTGACAACACTGATGCTGCCCATTTCGAGTGCGCCGGCGATGCCGAAGGACACGGAGAACAGCACGAGGCCCACGGCGTCATCGATGGCGACGACCATGAGCAGGAGCTTTGTGAGCGGGCCGTCTGCCTTATACTGGCGCACGACCATGAGCGTAGCCGCCGGAGCCGTAGCCGCGGCGATGGCGCCGAGGGTGATGGCAGAGGGCAGCGAAAGGAGGGCGGGATTGATGAGATGCAGGACAATGAGGGCGATATCGACCACAATAGTCGTGATGACCGCCTGCAGAATGCCGACGGTGATGGCCTGCTTACCCATCGTTTTGAGCTGCGAGACGCGGAACTCGTTGCCGATGGCGAACGCGATGAAGCCGAGCGCCGTCTGCGTGATGACGCTGAGGCCCTCCACCTGCTCCAGAGAATTGAAGCCGATGTACGGAATGTTCAGCGCGCCGAGACAGAACGGACCGATGAGCAGACCGCCGACGAGGTACGCCGTGACCGCAGGCAGATGTACGAGCTTTGCCAAGCGGGACATCAGCAGACCGACGACCAGAGCGATGCCCAGACAAATCAGGGTTTTTTCCACTTTTTGAACACTTACCTTTCTTCGAGGTACGCGTGCGGCCACACAGGAAAGTGCCGGTCTCCGCCCCTCCATTTATCTATCGTTTTTCCCGTGATCGGGAAAAAACAGAATTCCAAAAAATTCTACAATAAATTCACGAATATGTCAATATTCCTTGGCACTATGTTTCCGCGGAAAACGTTTTTTCCCGTTGTTTTGCTGAATATGGTAAGTTGTGAAGTAAAACCTGTTGAAGGAATAAAGTTTTGCTCAAGCTTTCTGCGCGAACAGCTAAAAGCAAGCGTAAATGAAAAAAACCCTCTGACAGAGGGAGCTTATAGCTTTTGAAAAATAAAAAAGAACCACATTTCTGTGATTCTTCTAAGTGTTGGCGCCAACCTATCGTCCCGGGCCGTTGCCAGCCGAGTATTTTCAGCACAAACGAGCTTAACTTCTGTGTTCGGTATGGGAACAGGTGGACCCTCGTTGTAATCAACACCAACTATTCTGTTTGCCGTCTCATCTGACGGCTTTGTTATAATACCACATCTCTTTCTAAATTGCAAGCCTTTTTTCAAAAAAATTTCAATAAATTTTGAAAAAAGCAAAATATGGTATACCAAACATTTTGCATACCATATTTTGTAGGTTATTCTTCTGTGTAATCACCGGTGTCATCCGTATAGTCGCCCGTATCATCGGTGTAATCCCCTGTGTTGTCCGTATAATCGCCGGAATCGTCCGTGTAGGTGTCGCCGGCAATGTCCGTTGTGTCGGTGTTATCGGTGCTGTCGCCGTTCGGATCGGGGGTCGGCGTAGGGGTAGGTGACGGCTCCGGCGTTTTGTTGCCGAGGAGATAATCTGCCCAAATGGCGCAGCCCTCGTCGTTTAAGTGGATGCACAAGCCCTCGGGGTCAGCGCAATACTCCGCGGGAAGGTAGCCCTCTGTACAGAATGCGGCGATGTTTAAGAACTTCAGATTCTTTTTGCCCGTGCAATAGGTCTGCATCGCTTCGTTATACTGCGCGATGGTGCCGCTGCTGAGCCCCTGATAGTCAATCCACTCCAGCATGGGCGTAACGGCCTGCACGGTAATTTCAAGGTTCGGGTACTTCGTTTGCAGCGCGGAAATAACCGCCTGCGCAGTGGACGTGACGTCGGAGACGTCGTTATACGTGAGGTCTTCCTTGCCGAGCTGAATGTAAAGCTTCGTCGCGGAGAAACGGTCGATGGCTTCCGTGACGGTGAGAGCGGTGTCATCGTCGAGCCACAGGCCGCCCTCACCGCCGTTTAATTCGTCCTGCGCTTCGTCCCACGAATAATCGCTGCGGGTCATGAATTCCGCGTCGCTCAAAGCGGTAGTGCTGCCTGCGCCGTCCGTGACGTAGTTTTTCAGGCACGTCGTCATGCTGTCGCCGATGAAAAGCGCGCCGTCGAAAGCGGAAGACGGCGTAGGCGCGGCGGAAGCGGTGTTTTCTGCCGGTGCAGCGCTGGCCTGCGGTTTTACGGTGGAGAAGAACTCCGGTTCGCCGTCTGCGGCGATACTGCTGATGGGTGTGCGCACACCGGCAGCGCTGGCCACGCCGAGGGCAACGAGCGCCACGAGCACGGCGGCGGTGCAGACAACCGCCACGCGGAACTTGTTGATCTTTTTCTTTTTATGAGGCACGCCTGCTTTTTGCGGCGCTTTCGGGGCTTCCGCCTTCTGCGGGACATTCTGTGCGGCCTGCTCTGCGGCTCGCCTTGTGCGTCGCTCCGCACGGGCGGCTGCGCGCTGTGCCTGCCGCTCTTCCTCGCGCATAGCAGCGGGGCGTTTTCTTTTATTCGCCAAAATATAGTCATCCTTTCGGAATATTTCTTTGTTCTCTTGGGTTTATTGTACGGCGTGGGAAAGATTCTGTCAAGTAAAGAGGACACCGCGCAGCGCTGCGGGTGCCCTCTTTTACGGTTTATTTAAATTTATACGCTTTATGAATGTTTACACGCGCGTGAGGCGCACGGCCATGTACTCGTGGCCCGGCAGCGCAATGCGGAACTTGCCGCTGTGCATGCCGGCATCGGTGATGGTCATGTTCCACGTATCGATGACCTCCACGCGCCAGTTTTCGCCCGCGGGCTTTACGAAATCGCGGAAGCTCGGGCGGCCGAAGCCGTAGTAATGAATCTCATAGCCGGTGACGGGGATCATCTCGTCCGGCACGGCGACGGTCTCATCGAATGCGCCGGGGCCTTGCTTTAAGCCGAGACCGGGCGTCTGCGTGAGAATTTCATGCAGGAAGCGGATGCGCGCGGGGCTTTCGCCGTGCAGCTTGCCGCCGTGGCTCCACCACAAGATATCTTCGGGGTTCATGAAGGTCTCGCCGTGGCCTGCGTAGCCGCCGCGCATGGAAGCTTCCCAGAAGCGGCGGGGGAGGCCCCCCCCCCGGCGATAGCACTACGCCTTTGGAAGCTTCCCAGAGGGGGCGTGTAAGCTCCTGCCCGGAGATATTGCCCCAGCCCATATCGATATTGCCTTCGTAGGCAATCTCATCCCACACGATAGGCTTTTGGTAGCGCGTGCGGTAATCGGTGGTGTATTCCACGTGACGGTAGAGATCCTGGCGCTGCAAGCTGCAATGCGTAATCCACGGACGGGTGTGGTCGTAGAACGGTATGCAGTTGTGGATGGAACGCATGTGGTTGTACGGATCTTTTTTGCAGAGCAGGTCTGCGTAGTGCTCCCAGTCCTCAAGCTTCTTGGCGCGCATGAGGTCGTATTCGTTTGCAAGGCTCCACCACACGTTGCGGTAGGCGGAGAAGCGCGCGATGACGTAGTTCCAGTAGAGGTCGTCCTGCTCGCGGTTCATGGCGGAGAAGCCCCAGCGGTCGTAGGGGTGCATAACGATGATGTCGGCCTCGATGCCGCGCTCCTGCAATTCTACGATGCAGCGCTCCATGCGGCGAAAATGCTCGGGGTTAAAACGTGTAAAATCCCAGTTGTTGCCGGAAAAATCGACGAAATACGAGAAGTTTTCTTCGGTGAGGTTTGAATTATCGACCGGGGTGCCCTCATACGGAAAGGTCTCCGGGTCGCGGAAATTATGGATGTAGTGCTTCGGAAAGACGCAGAAACGCATTTTGTTGAAGTAGCCCTTATCGAGCTCCTCGAGCGTTTGCTTGCGCACTTCTTCCGGCTGGTGCGCCCACGCGTAGCACGTGGTGCCGACGGAATAGTATGGCGTGGTGTCTTCATAGGCGAAATGGTACGTGTTCGCAATACGCACCGGGCCGTGGTTATTGCCGGTCGGCTCCGTTACGGTGAAATCGCCGGCAGACTCCGCTTCCGGGAAGCTGCCGACCGTTTCATAGACGTAATCGCCCGTAAAAGACGGCATGAAGCGCACTTTATAAACGCCGTCGCCGTCATAGAAGCCGTCTACCGTGACGATTTCGTTTTTGCTGCGGAACGTGGCGGAAACGGACTGCTCCGTAAACGGGTTGCCCGCAGACGGACCCTTGAGGGAAACTTCAAAAAGCCCCCATTTTTCTACTGTATTCATTAGATGTCACTCCTTATTTCTCGATGACGCCTTCATAATTCATGCCGAAGCCGTAGTCGTAGGCGTGACCGAATTCATCCACGTGCACTTCAAGGTCAAACGGAACGTCTTCGCAATGCTTTTCCACGGTGTCCATGTCCTTCGGCATCTGCACGGGCAGACGGCCGGTGGGATCGTAATCACCGAAGACGACGTCGAGCACCGCGGCGCGGGAAACACCGAACTCGACGACGATGCCGTCCGCTTCACGCTCAAACTCGTGCATGACCATTGGGTTGTTGATCGCTGCGCAGACAATGACGGGCTTGTCTCCCATCGCCTCGCGACAGTTTAGAATGTTATCGAGGTCGCATTCATTATAGGCAATGTTCGTTTTGCCGCGGTAGCTGCGGTTCGTGAAATCCTCGCGGAAATCGCCGCCCGCAATACTCACTTCGCGCGCATTCACTGCCGTATAGGGGCGGTACTGGAGTGTGATGGGCAGGTAACCGTTGCCGCCGTTTGCGACGTCTTCCGCAGAGTACGCGTTGCACGCAGGGCTTTCCACAAAGACAAGCGCCACATCCGCTTCCTCGGGCGTATGGACGCGCACGCCGTATTTCGAAATCACCTCGTCCGTCACGGGGTCTTCCGTGTGGGCGGGAATATCGTTGCGCATGAAGCCCTTCATGGCGCGGAGCTTGCGCTGCGGCACGTAGATTTTGATACCCTTTTGGAGCGGCAGACAGTGATTGCGATTCTTTAATAAGACGACAGATTTGCGTTGTGCGTCATAGCCGTGGGCGCAGAATTCCGCGTTGCCGACAATCTTGGCGGACTCTTCGGGATCGAGATACGGGTTCTCGAACAGGCCGCACCGGAAAATATTTTTGAGCAGACGCGCGGCGGAGCGCTCCATTCTGGCGCGCATGGCTTCTTCGCCGACCTTTTCGCAGCCGATTTGATACGCTTCCATGATGGGCGCAATCTCTGCGTTGCCGCCGAACTGGTCTACACCATTCATGATGGCGACGAAGCAGCGCTCGCCCTCGGTCATGTTTTCCATATTAAAGCAGCGGCTTGCAAACGTATCCATAATGGGTGCGGGATCCTGCGTGATACCCCAGTCTGTGCAAACGACACCCTTAAAGCCGTATTTTTCGCGCAGGAGATCTTTGATGAGATACTCGCTGTACGAGTTGCCGACGTTTTTGCCGTTTTTGGTGTCGAGGCCCCAAGAAACCGTGTAGTACGGCATGACGGCAGAGGCGCTTTCGGTGGGACCGTCTAATTTAAACGCCGCTTCCGTAAACGGTTTCCTGTGTTCTTCGGAATTATTGCCCGGGTAAACCGCGTATTTGCCGTAGGCATAGTGTGCATCGCGGCCGGCCTCACCCGTGCCGCCGCCCGGCCAGTGCTTGACCATGGTGTTTACGCTGTCATATCCCCAGCCGTTTTCGGAATTCTTGGTGGTCTGCATACCGTCGCAGTACGCCTTAACCATTTTCTTTGTCATTTCAAGATTTTCACCGAGCGTATCAACAAAGCGCATCCAGCGCGGCTCGGTGCAAAGGTCAATCTGCGGGCCGAGCGCCGTGGTGATGCCGAGCGCACGGTATTCTTTCGACGCATCCTCCGCGAACCGGCGGACAATCTCAGGGTCAAAGCACGCGGCAAAACCGACACCCTCCGGCCACTTGCTGACGTCACTGCCGGCGGTTTTAAACTCTACGCTGCCGCTGCCGCGCGCACCGTTGCGTGGGTCGGAGGAAATGTTCACCGGGATGCCGTGCGGCATGCTTTCGGCAAGCTTTTGCAGCTCATTGTTCCACTTTGCGGCAGTCTTCGCGTCTTCTACCGTAATCATGAGGACGTGGCGAATGTGCTCTTTGTTCATGAATTCCTTCTGCTGGTCGGTAAGCGTATACGCAGGGATATTTGCTTCCGCGTACTTTTGGCCGTTATATGTACCGCCGAACGGGCCGAACGCCATGGGCGGCACCGCTTGGTGCGGCGAATAGAGCATGAGACCCGCAATCTCCTCTGTTGTCAGGCGGGAAGCAAGGTCTGCGGCGCGCTCCTCAACGGGCAAACGCCAATCTTCATACGGGAGAAGCTCGCCGGTCTTCTCCAAGTCTTTAAAATACAGGCCGTCTTTTTCGATGAGCTCTACGCCGGACGACGCAGACCACGCGAGCGGCTTGCCGTTTTCGGGATAGGCGCGGACAATGCCGTCTTTTTCCGTTTTTTTTACGTTCATTTTCATACCTCTTTGTTTGGATTAAAACAAGGAATTTTCGCATTTGCTTTTGTACAAAGTATAGCGTATTTCCTATAAAAAGTAAAGATTTTTATAAGGTGTGTCACGCGGACTGTATGCACAGAAAAGCGCGAGAAAACGGCGTATCTTTTTCCTTGCATTAAAGCGGCTCCTAATGGTATAGTTAATAGGCTGCGGTAAAAAAGCGGCAAATTATGCGGAAAAATCAATTTATTGGAGGGAAACATGATAAAAAACTATTTAACGAGCCTGAAGCAGGAGTTTTCGGGCTACAACACCGCCAAGCTGATGAAAGACATCATGGCGGGCCTGACTGTTTGCGCGGTGGCGCTGCCCCTTGCGCTGGCGTTCGGCGTATCTTCCGGCGCTACGGCAGCTGCGGGTCTTGTTACGGCAATCATTGCGGGCGTTGTCATTGCGGTACTCGGCGGCGCTTCGTTCCAGATTTCCGGCCCCACAGGCGCGATGAGCGCCGTTTTGGTGGGCATTGTGGCGTCTTACGGCTTGCAGGGCGTGTTTTTCGCGTGCTTTGCGGCGGGCGCACTGCTGCTTTTAGCCGGTATTTTTAAGCTTGGGCGGCTCATCAGCTTCATCCCGATGCCCGTCATCATGGGCTTTACGTCCGGCATTGCGATTATTATCGCGATGGGGCAAATCGATAATTTCTTCGGCACTGCGTCCGAGGGCAGCTCAAATTTGGCAAAAATCGCGTCTTACGCGCGCCTCGGCTTTCATCCGAACCTCCAAGCGGTGCTGATTGGTCTGCTTGTCGTTGTCGTGATGATTGTCTGGCCGAAAAAGTGGGGCGCACGCGTGCCGGGCTCGCTTGTGGGCATCATTTTGGCAACGGTCGTTTCCGCCCTGTTCCGTATGGATTCCATTGCGACGGTGGGTGACATTCCGCGCACGCTGATGCTCGCTGACCGCCTTGACCTCGGCAGCCTGAACCTTGACATACTGAAAAACCTCATCTCGCCCATTGTGACGATTGCAGCGCTCGGCATGATTGAAAGCCTTTTGTGCGGTGCTTCGGCTTCCCGCATGAAAAACGAGCCGTTCAATGCCGATCAAGAGCTCATCGCGCAGGGCGTAGGCAACATTCTGCTGCCGCTTTTCGGCGGTGTGCCGGCT
>OGPV01002445.1_pt1 | contig 10869 bp, 8 predicted proteins | sample 1553001 | NCBI WGS metagenome assembly OGPV01 (sample SAMEA2580268, study PRJEB22360) | human gut metagenome | biome: human gut; feature: human-associated habitat; material: faeces | place: Denmark | collected 2008/2010
GAAAGAACATTTATGCAAAAAAGAATTTACAAAGCAATAACTCTTATAGTGATGACGGCTATTTTGATATTCGGAATTTCAGCTATCGGAATAAGCTACGAGTTTTACAGAAAGAATGTTGAAAACGAATTAAAAGGCGTTGCAGGTGTACTGCTTTCGGAAAATTATGATGTTGAGCAGATAGCCGATAAGATAGAAAAAAGTCTTGAATATCGGGTAAGGACAACATTTATTGATATGAACGGAAATGTATTGTTTGACAGTGAAGTGAGTAGTAATAATATGGAAAACCATCTTGACAGAACGGAAATCAAAGAAGCCATTAAAGACGGTGTGGGCTATGACACAAGGGTTTCCGATACTCTCGGCAAGAACACATTCTATTATGCATCAAAGTACAGAAACGGAATAATAAGATTTGGGATAGAGATGAAAAGCATTTACACTGTATTTATCGGAATTATCCCAATAATTATATCAGTTGCGGGAATAGTACTTATCATTTCCACAATAGTTTCAATAAAGATTTCCGAAAACATTATAAAGCCTCTTAACAGCGTAGTAAACCAGATTGACATATTCGATGAAAATTCCGATGACAAGGTTGAAATAAAAACCGATTATGAAGAACTTGAACCGATAACAAGAACTATTGACAGAATGATGAACAGGATACAGGATTACATAGAGAAGCTGAAAACAGAGAAGAACACTATCGAACTTATCACCGACAACATGGTTGAAGGCATGGTTATTCTCGATAAGAACAACAATGTTATTTCCGTAAATAAAAGTGCTTTGAAACTGCTTAACCCGAAATTCAAGGAAAATCAGAAAAACCATACAAGAAATATAGTAGAACTTACAAGAAACAGGGGCTTACTTTCCATTCTTGATGAACTCGGAGAAACTGAAAGCATAAGAGGTGTTTTCCAGATTGAAAATAAGTACATCAAAGCTTTTATAAATCGGGTCGGGATGAAAGAAACAAATGGTGTGATTATCCTGCTTGTTGACGTTACGGAAAGCACAAAGGCTGAAGAAATCAGAAAAGATTTTTCCGCAAATGTTTCTCATGAGCTTAAAACACCTCTCACCACTATAAAAGGTTTCGGGGAAATGCTCGAAAACGGTATAATTACAGATGAAGAACAGATAAAACATTACGGTCAGATTATCTTCCGTGAAAGTACCCGCCTGCTCAATCTTATCAATGACATTATAAGGCTCTCCGAAATCGAGGAACGCTCGAAAGAAGAACTTCCGGAAACCGATATTTACAAGATAGCTGAAAATGTAATTGAAATCCTTTCCCACAAGGCTGAAAAAAATGAAATTTCCCTTAGCCTTAAAGGAGAAAGTTGTGTAATAAGAGCTGATGAAGGTTACATAAATGAATTGCTTATAAACCTTGCAGACAATGCAATAAAGTACAATAATCCTCACGGAAAAGTTGAAATAGAGATAAACAAAAGGGAAAACGGTTGCGAAATAAAGGTTCGTGACAATGGTATAGGTATCTCGGAAGAACATGGAAGTCGCATATTTGAACGTTTCTACAGAGTTGACAAGAGCCGTTCAAAACAAACAGGCGGAACAGGACTCGGGCTTTCGATAGTAAAGCATATTGTGAACTATCACAAAGGTTCTCTCGACTTCAAAAGCAAGCTTGGGGAAGGTACGGAAATTACAGTATTCTTACCGAAAGACTGAAACATTCTGATTTGGACTTTAACTTGACAAGAACCGTTGCTTTGTTATATAATTATAAAATAGTAATGTCCAGAAAAAAATATTTTTGAAAGGAGTACGAAATGGCACTCAACGAATTTGAACAGAAAATGTATAACAGAATTTCATCAGCTGTAGGCGGTTCTCAAAGAGTTGTAACTTACTACAACAGCGAAGAAAACGGCGATAAGAAACTTGATATACTTGTTGCGGAAGACAGCCCTACACAAAACCTTGCAACCGTTGCCACTCTCGGAGCAGTAAACAATTTCCCTAAGTATGAAGCACCAAACGGCGAAAATCTCAGAGTAGAATTTTTCTCAATAACATATCAGAAATATGTATGGGATTTCTCGAGAATGCTTACAGGTATCGCACTTATGGCAAGAAATGACGAATCGACACCTTACTCACTCGGTTCTATGATTACGAATGTTATTGAGAAATTCTTTCCTGACTGCAATTCGGATATGAAACACATTGTGTTTGCATTGCCTCCGGACTGCTGGGGAGAAGAAAAACTTGATATGCTGAAACTTGACGATGACAATATTCTCACATGGCTCTGGGCAGTTCCGATTTCCGAGAAAGAAAAGATTTATCTTGAAAAAGAAGGTACAGCGGGACTTGGGAAGCTTTTACCCGACATTATGAACAAGGGTCTTGATATTTTTGATGTCAACAGGAATTCTCTTATCTGAGATTATTTTTACTCACTGATATTGCAAAGACCTTATTAAAATTTTACTTACTGTATTGACAACATCTTTTTTTCTGGTATAATATTATTGATACTGCACATTTCTGCACGGTATTATATCAGAATGCGACAGACTGAATAAAATCTACAGAAACCAACATATGGGAAAGGAATTTTCACAATGGAAAATAACAATATTGAAAAAATTGACGGAGGCTTAAAAGACCTCAACAATTACGAATACACAGCTTGTGAAACAGCTGCAGACGTTTTCAGGGGAAATCAGAGAGTTCTCACATACTACGACAACAAGGATGACCAGAATGACAGACTTGATATACTTCAGGCTACAAACAGCCCTGTTTCACCGCTTACAACCTGTGCTACAATCGGACTTGTAAACAATGATACCGGCGTAATTTCAGGAAATGGCAAGCATGTAAGAGTTGAACTCATGGGTACTGTTGACAGTACAGAACCTTATGCGGTAGGTCAGCTTGGCAGAGTGCTTACACACTGTGCACTTCTCGCAAAGAAGAAAAACATGGGAATTTGTACTCCGGGAAGCACTATTGCAAATGCAATGGTAAACTTCGTTCCTGATTCAGAAATGAAACACATCGGTTTTGCACTCCCTATCGCATTCAGCAACTGGGGAGATAAACAGCTTGGGCTGATAGACCTTGATGAAAAGAATATGCTTACATGGCTTCTTGCACTTCCGCTTTCAGATGCAGAATTTGAATATGTAAAGGAAAATGGCAGAGCCGGAATTACAGAACTTGTTCAGAAAATCATGAACGAACAGGGCGAAAAAGCACTTTTCAGCTTATACAGAAAGTCTGTACTTTAATTAAAATTTAAAAAATCAGAAGCCGAAAATTTCCTGCCTGTTTTATGTCAGGTTTCGGCTTTTAATTTTCTTTAAATACAAAACTTAATATAGAAAAAGTCGGTTTATATGCCGATTAAAAGGAGTTAATTTTTACTATGAAATGGCGTGGAGTAAACGAATTGAGAGAAATGTTTCTTTCATTTTTTGAAAGCAAGGGTCATACAAGAATGGCAAGTGCGTCACTTGTTCCACAGGGAGATAAGAGCCTTTTACTTATAAATTCAGGTATGGCACCGCTGAAAAAATTCTTCCTCGGACAAGCAACACCTCCGAACAAGAGAGTAACTACTTGCCAGAAATGTATCAGAACACCTGACATCGAAAGAGTAGGTAAAACTGCCCGTCACGGCACATACTTTGAAATGCTCGGAAACTTTTCTTTCGGCGATTATTTCAAGAGAGAAGCTATTCAGTGGGCTTGGGAATTTTTCACTGTAGTTCTTGAACTTCCTGTAGACAGACTTTATGTTTCAGTATATCAGGACGATGACGAAGCCTTTGATATCTGGACAAAGGAAATCGGCGTTGAAGAAAGCCACATGGTCAGACTCGGCAAGGAAGATAACTTCTGGGAACACGGTTCAGGTCCATGCGGTCCGTGTTCTGAAATCTACTTTGACAGAGGAGCGGAAAAAGGTTGCGGTTCACCTGACTGTCATGTAGGTTGCGACTGCGACAGATTCGTTGAAGTATGGAATCTCGTATTCAGCCAGTTTGACAGTGACGGAAACGGTCACTATGCCGAAATGAAAAACAAAAATATTGATACAGGTATGGGACTTGAAAGACTTGCCTGCGTGATGCAGGAAGTTGATAACCTCTTTGAAGTCGATACCGTTCAGAATATCATGAAACATATTTGCAGAATAGCAGACGTAAATTACGGACAAAATGATAAAACCGATGTTTCACTCCGTGTAATTACCGACCATGTAAGAAGTACTACATTTATGATTGGTGACGGAATAACACCGGAGAATACAGGCAGAGGCTATGTTCTCAGAAGATTGCTCAGACGTGCCGCAAGACACGGAAGATTACTCGGTATTGAAAGACCTTTCCTCTATGAAGTCTGCGATACCGTTATCAATGAAAATAAGTCCGCATATCCGGAACTTGACGAAAAAAGAGAGCTTATCAAGCGTATCATAAAGAACGAAGAAGAAACTTTCGCAAAGACTATTGATAAGGGTATGGAACTTCTTACAACTATTCTTGACAGACTTTCAGAAAAACATATAAAGACACTTTCAGGCGAAGACACCTTCAAACTCAGTGACACATACGGATTTCCGATAGACCTTACAGTAGAAATTGCACAGGAAAAAGGTCTTGAAGTCGATGAAGAAAAATTCAGGGAACTTGTACAGGGTCAGAAAGACAAGGCAAGAGAAGATTATCTTAAAAAGGGCGGTTCTTCATGGGCTGACAACAGCATTAAGGTAAATGCTCCGGCAACAGTCTTTGACGGCTATAAGGTTCTTGACGAAAATACGGAAATAGTTGCTGTATTCAAGGGCAAGGAACAGGTAGAAACTCTTGCAGAGGGCGAAGAAGGCGTTATTATTCTTTCAAAAACTCCTTTCTATGCCGAAAGCGGTGGTCAGACAGGCGATTGCGGAGAGATTTCAAACGGAATAAATGTATTTGAAGTTATGGACACCAAGAAAACCGAAGACGGTCACTTCATGCATATAGGCAGGGTTGAAACAGGTTCTTTCAATGTTAAAGATTCCGTTGAAGCCAGGGTTGACAAGGAAACCAGAATGGCTACTATGAGAAACCATACTTCCGCACATCTCTTACAGGCTGCATTGCGTGAAGTCCTCGGCGACCACGTTCACCAGAAGGGTCAGCTTGTAAATTCCGAAAGATGTCGTTTTGACTTCTCGCATTTCTCAGCTATGACACCTGAAGAAATCCTTAAAGTCGAAGAAATCGTAAACGAAAACATTCTCTCGGCTCTCGAAGTAACCACGAAAGAACTTCCTATAAGCGAAGCAAAGAAACTCGGAGCAATGGCACTTTTCGGCGAAAAGTACGGCGATATCGTAAGAGTAGTTGACATTGAAGGAAAGTCAATAGAATTCTGTGGCGGTACTCATGTTGCGAATACTTCAAATATTGGTCTTTTCAAAATCATTTCCGAAGCATCTGTTGCATCAGGTGTAAGAAGAATTGAAGCAGTTACGGGAAAAGCTGTTTTAAGGCTTATGATGGAATTCAAGAACGAACTTTCAAGGGCTTCAAGTGTGCTTAAATTGCAGAATCCTTTTGAACTTGCAATAAAATGTCAGGCACTTCAGAACGAAGTTAAGGAAAAAGACAAGCAGATTGAAAAACTCAACAGTCAGCTTGTAGGAAACCAGATGGAAGGTATGTTTGAAAACGCTGCCGAAGTTAACGGAACAAAGATTGTTTCAGCACTCTTCAACGGAACAAAGCCGGAAACACTTCGTAAGATGGGCGACCGTATAAAAGCAAGTTCATCAGATGTTGTAGCGGTTCTTGCAGGCGTTTACGAAGACAAGGGTGTATTCTACTGTATCTGCGGTAAGGACGCTATCGCAAAGGGAGCTCATGCAGGTAAGATTGTCCAGAGAATTTCAGCCCTCACAGGCGGTAAGGGTGGCGGAAAACCTGATAACGCTATGGCTGGTATCGGTAAGAACTACATGATTGACGAAGCTCTTGCGGCACTTGAAGAAATCGTAAAGGACTTCTTTGACGAACAGTAAAAAATATTTGAAAGGGGGAATAATTTTTCCCTTTTCATTAAAATAAAGAAAGGAAAACAGTTATGGAAGATTGCTTATTCTGTAAAATCATTGCGGGCGAAATCCCAAGCAAAAAAGTTTATGAAGATGAGCAGGTTTATGTTTTTGAAGACATTGCACCAACTGCTCCTGTTCACTACCTTCTTATTCCGAAAACTCATATTAAGAGTGCAGCCGAGATTACTCCTGAAAATTCAGCAGTAGTTGCACATATCTTTGAAGTTATTGCGAAGCTTGCGAAAGAAAAGAACCTTGATGACGGGTTCAGAGTTGTAAGCAACTGCGGAGATTCAGCGGGTCAGACTGTAAAACATCTTCATTTCCACCTGCTTGCAGGCAGAGAATTCACATGGCCGGCAGGTTAATCTGAGGAAATTACTGAAATGGGAAACAAATATTATACTTTGAATGTGGCAGGGCTTGAAAGAAAGCTGAAAATCTGCCCTATAAACGAAAATCTTGACATAGCCGGATTTATAATGTTTTCGGACGTTGAAATTACAGTAAGAACAGCAGAAGAACTGATTAAAAAAGTTCCTGAATGTGATGTAATCGTGACCGCAGAAAGTAAGGGGATTCCGCTTGCATATGAGATGGCAAGACAGCTCGGAAAGAAATATTTCGTTGCCAGAAAGTCTGTTAAACTCTATATGTCAGACCCGATTTCCGTAAATGTCAAGTCAATTACTACTGCAGAAATGCAAACACTTTGCCTTGATAAGGATGAGGCTGAACAGCTTAAAGGGAAAAGAGTTCTTATTGCAGATGATGTAATAAGTACGGGAGAATCCCTTAATGCTATAAGAAAACTTGTGGAAAAAGCAGGCGGGAATATTGTCGGACAATGTGCGGTACTTGCAGAGGGTGACGCAGGTGACAGAGATGATATAATATATCTTGAGAGGTTGCCGTTATTCTTTAAGGAAACACCACAGAGAGGTATATAATGAGAGTTAAGCGAAAAATGGTTTATATTGGGGTTTCATACGCAATCGGGCTGTTTTTCGCTTCTTTTATTACTCAGATTTCACAAGTTTTTCTGCTTGCTATAGTGCTTGTGTCGGGATTGCTGATAATGAAATACGGAGCAGGCATGAATTTAAAAGAAATCTGTATGTGCGGAATATCATTTATATTTGGTGTTTCGCTTTATTTTTCCTATAATGTTCTTACATATGAAGCCGTTATAAAGTACGCCGGAACAGAAGAACCGACAGAATTTTGCGGAAAAGTCCTCGATGTTAAAGAATATGCAGGCGACAAATCCCAATACAGAATAAGAGGCAAGCTTGACGGAGTTCAGCAAGCCGAAATACTTGTTTATTACGACTCGAAAGAATGTGATTACGGTGACAAGGTGACACTTTCGGGAACATTTGAAGAATTCGAGAACAGTTACATTTTTCCGTCAAAGGATTACTATAAATCACAGAATATTTTCCTTGAAGCAAGTGATATTCAAGATTTTCAGACAGAAAAAAGCAATACTTTTTCAGTGGTTAAAGTTCTCAGACATTACAGGGACTATATTTCAAAGGTGTTTTACCGTGTACTTGCGGAAGACGAAGCAGATGTTCTGAATGCAATGATGTTCGGTGCGAAATCCGGAATGGACAGTTACACAAAAAACAATCTTTTCAGGATGGGAATAGGTCATGTTATGGCGGTTTCGGGACTTCACCTTGTGTTGTTTGCGGAAGTGGTCAGAAAAATGCTTGAAAAGTTCCTTAAAAACAAGAAAGTGATTTTTGTGATAACGGAAATTTTCCTTGTGATGTTCTGCATATGTTCGGGAATGTCGATGTCGGTGATGCGTTCCTTTATAATGCTTCTCATAGTTTATTCGGCGGACATTTTCGAGAGAAAGGCAGATACACTAAATTCGCTTTGCATAGCGGTTATAGTTCTCACGATTTTCAAACCTTACACAATAACAAATTCTTCTTTTCTGCTTTCGGTGTCCGGAGTTTTCGGAACGGGAGTAGTAGCTCCTTATCTTACGGGAGAAATGAAAGCTTCGACAAAACCGCAAAGGCTTTTAAGAAATATCGTTTCACTGCTCTGTACAACTATAGCGGTAATGCCTGTTTCAGTGATGTACTTTGACGAAACTTCACTTATTTCACCGGTTTCAAATCTTCTGCTTGTGCCGTTGTGCATGATGGCAATGGTTACGGGATTTATAGTGTTCTTCACGGGCGGACTGAATATTGTTGCGATACCTGTTTTAAGCTTGGGCGGAATCTGCTGTAAAATTGTTACGAAAGTTTCGGAAACAGCAGGTAATTTTGAATTTACACATATTTCATTCAGTGGTGAATACACAGAAATTTTTACGGCGATATTCTGTATAATAGCTTTGCTGGCGTGCGGAATTTTCAGAACCAGAAAAAGCCTTGTGACAGTGATGATTACGGCAGTAATTTTTATGGCGGGGACAGGTACGGCACAGAGAATAGCCGACAGAAATATGCTTAAAATTGCGGTGGTCGGAGAAAACAGAAAGATTGCGATTGTGATAACTGACGGAAAAAAGGCAGACATTATTGACTTCGGGGGCGGAAGCAAGACACCGCAATATGTTTCAAAATATCTGAAAAAAAGCGGAATAAACAAGGTCGCAACGGTTACATTATATGACAGACCATTGTCTTCGATGGCTACATATTCGGAAGACCTGAAAGGAATGAACACAAAAGTCCTGCTTGTGCCTGAGAACACTTTTATCACTGACAGTCTTAAAATATTCAGTGATAATTTGCAGATTGAGAACTTCGGGAATACGGAAATAGCGTATCCGGATTACAAGTTTTGCCTTAATGAAAATCTCGAAATCTTTTCGGGCGATAATTTTTCCATGCTTTGCAGTGAGAATATGAAATATTATAATGGGGAAGATTACAGCATTATAGGCGACTTCGGTAAAAAACATTCCGATATTCTCAATTGTGCGAAACTTATTATCACTGACAAAAAGTTTACGGCTGAACAGTGTTACCGTGAGAATGTCGTTGTAGAGGTTAAGAAAAACGGATATTTTGAAATTAAAGATTTGAGGTGAAAGACGGATTGCCGATATACAAAAGCGGAGATATTCTGAAAAGAATCAAAGCGAAACAGTTTGACAGAATTTATTTTCTCTACGGGGAAGACGCAATGACAATAGAAAGCCTGACAAAAAAGATTGTTTCCAAAATAGTGCCTGAAGATGCTGAAACATATAACCTTCACAAGATGTCAGCCGAAGATTTTTCGGCTGATGAATTTTGTGATACCGCAGAAATGTACCCGATGTTTTCAGATTACAATTGTATATTGGTCAGCAATTTTAACGCTTCAAACCTGAAACCCACACAATTGAAAATAGTCATGGGAGAGCTGGAACAGATACCTGAAACCACAATTGTGGTTTTTTCGATAGTTTCGGCAGACCTTAAAAAAGGCGGAAAAACGCTTACTTCAGCGAATAAGAAGTTCACGGACTTTATTATAAATTCCGGATACGGTGCAGTATGTGAAATAAACTACCAAAATGTAGACGAACTTACAAAACATATCGTCAAAAGAGTCAGCAAGGCAGGTTGTTTCATATATCCTCAAACGGCTACGGAAATTGCGGAGAGATGCCTTTGTTCAACTATGATGATTACAAGGGAACTTGAGAAACTCATATCGTACACTCAGAGCGGAGAAATTACAATGAGCCTTGTAAATGAATTCGTTCCGAGGCAACTCGCTTCAAATGCCTTCACGCTGGCAAGAGCCGTAGTAATGATTGAGCCGGTAAACGTATTCAGAATTATAGATGACCTTTTCTTTCAGAGAGAAGAAGCTACAACTATTCTTTCAGCACTTTCGTATTCATTCATTGACATATACAGGGCAAGAACGGCGACAGCTTGTGGGAAGTCGAGAGTCGATATAATAAAAGATTTCAATTACAGGGGAAGAGAATTCGCTGTTACAAGTGCCATGAATATTTCAAGAAGAATTTCACTTGAAAATATAAGAAAATGTCTTACAATTCTTCAGGATGCAGATATTAAAATAAAGTCATCATCATGTGATGACAGAATCATAATAGAAACCGCCGTTACTAAAATGATGATGGTAAACAAGAATATGTAAAGGAGGTGAAATTGTGCTGAAAGTGAAACAGGCAGTAATAGTTGAGGGAAAATATGATAAAATAAAGCTGGATTCCATAATTGACGGTGTAATTGTTCAGACAAACGGCTACAGCATTTTCAAAGACAAGGAAAAACTTGCACTGATACGCTTCTATGCGGAAAAGACCGGAATAATAATACTTACGGATTCGGACAGTGCAGGCTTTAAAATAAGGAATTATCTGAAGGGAGCTATCCCTGACGGGAAAATCATTAATGTATACATTCCTGATATATTCGGAAAAGAACGCAGAAAACTGAAACCTTCCGCAGAGGGAAAACTCGGCGTTGAAGGCGTAAGTAAAAAAATACTGCTTGAAGCTTTTGAAAAGGCAGGAATAACCGCTGAGGAAAAAGACGAAACACAGAATACTGAAAAAATCGACAGTCTGTTACTCTATGAATTGGGCTTGTCAGGCGGAAAGAACAGTAGCTTTCTGAGAAAAAAGGTACTGCAATATTTCGGACTGCCTTCGCTTCTTTCCTCATCGGCTATGACCGATGCTCTCAATACTATGATTAGTCCTGATGAGCTTACGGAAGCCGTTGAGAAATTAAAAAACGAACAAAAAAAGGAGATGATTTAATGGTATTTTC
>OGPV01002456.1_pt1 | contig 10838 bp, 9 predicted proteins | sample 1553001 | NCBI WGS metagenome assembly OGPV01 (sample SAMEA2580268, study PRJEB22360) | human gut metagenome | biome: human gut; feature: human-associated habitat; material: faeces | place: Denmark | collected 2008/2010
GGAAGTGGACGCTAAGAAGTTCACCGGCACCTTCAAGAACGCTCCGGCTCGCGATGAAATCGCCCCGGAAATCAACGAAGCGCTCATTATCGAACGCTACTCCCGCTGATCTGGGAGAATCCTCGGTCGGATGCTTCAAGTCTTGGCCGAGGATCGAAAAAGATCGATCCCACACGACGGAAAACGCGATTGTCTTCGGACAATCGCGTTTTCTCATCCTTCTTGTTTTGAAGAGGGTGCATTGTGAAGCCGCAATGAAAAAATGCAGCTTCTCAATGCATTAAAATGCATTGATTCGGGTTCCATATGGATCCGACTATCGCCTTTTCAGCCTTATCGGTGTAACGAGCCGAGGGTATTGAACACAAAGGAACCACAAGAGATGGCTAATACCGCTCTCCTGAAGCCCACCAGCGTCGACGTTTCTGTCGATGAAAGCAACCCCAACCGTGCAGTCATTACGCTCGAACCGTTCGAGCGAGGCTACGGCCATACCCTTGGCAATGCTCTGCGCCGTATTCTGCTTTCCTCCATGGTCGGCTTCGCCCCGACGGAAGCTCAGATTACGGGCATCGTCCACGAATATTCCCAGATTGATGGCGTTCTCGAAGATGTCGTCGATATCCTTTTGAATTTGAAGGGTGTCGTTTTCAAGCTCGAGAAGCGTGACGAAGTGACGATCATGTTGCGCAAGGACGGCGACGGCGTCGTCACTGCTGCAGATTTTGATCTTCCTCATGATGTTACGGTACTCAATCCGGATCATGTCATCGCCCATCTTTCCGGTGGCCGCCTTGAAATGCAGGTCAAGATTGAAAAGGGTCGTGGCTATCAGCCCGGTGATGTCCGTGCTTTCCGTGACGACTATTCGAAGTCTTCAATTGGCCGCATTATTATGGATGCGTCCTTCTCGCCGATCCTTCGCGTGGCGTATCAGGTGATGGCCGCGCGCGTTGCTCAGCGTACGGATCTTGACAAGCTTGAAATGACGATCGAAACCAATGGCGCCATTGGACCGGAAGAAGCATTGCGTGAATCAGTGCGCATTCTTCAGGATCAGCTCGCCGTCTTTGGCGCGATCCACCCTGAACAGGGCACGGATGGCATTAAGCCTGAAGACGCAGCCAACAACCCGCCGCCGCTCGATCCGATCCTGCTTCGCCCGGTTGATGATCTCGAACTTACCGTTCGTTCCGCCAATTGCCTCAAGGCTGAAAGTATCTACTTCATCGGTGATCTTATCCAGCGCACCGAAAATGAACTGCTCAAGACGCCGAACCTTGGCCGCAAGTCCTTGAATGAAATCAAGGAAGTGCTCGCGGCTCATGGACTCACGCTCGGCAGCAAGCTTGAGAACTGGCCGCCTGCCGGTGTCAATGTCGAACGTTGATTTTCGTTTTTTCAAGCTTTCAGCTTGAAGTGGAAAGGCGCGATGATATAAAATCGCGCCTTTCGCATGGATCCCCACCCGGCCGCTTCACTCCGTTGAAGATAGAAGATGATGGGGAGGGTCCTAGCAGAACCGTTTTTATTTTGGGAACGGTTCATATTTTCATAGATTCAAGGATTTAAAAATGCGTCACCATCACGGCTATCGCAAGCTCAACCGTACTTCGGCTCACCGTGCTGCCATGCTTCGCAACATGGCCTGCTCGCTCATTACGCACGAAGCTATTCGCACCACCTTGCCCAAGGCCAAGGAACTGCGCCGCGTCGTTGAGCCCCTGATCACGCTCGCCAAGGAGCCGACCGTCGCCAACAAGCGTCTTGCTTTCAATCGTCTGCGTGATCGCGATGTTGTCGTCAAGCTTTTCAATCAGGTTGGCCCGCGTTTCGCCAATCGTCAGGGCGGCTACACTCGTATCTTGAAGATGGGCTTCCGCAATGGCGACAATGCTCCGATGGCTTACATGGAGCTCGTTGAGCACGCAGTCGCGGTTGAAGAAGTTCCCGCTGCTGAAGAAGCCAAGGCTGAATAATTTTGCTGTATTCAAAGGGAGGTGATCGACTTCCCAACGAATAAGCCAAGACCCGTTGAACGGCATTGCCCGGCAGCGGGTCTTTCATTATCTAGAGGGGCGCATCATGGATGAAATGCGTATTGATAAATGGCTTTGGGCAGCACGGTTCTTTAAAACTCGTTCTGCTGCGCAGGAGGAGGTTTCTCTTGGCCGTGTGCTGGTTGATGGTTCACGCGCAAAACCATCGCGTTCCATACGCCCGGGTAACTTACTTGAAATTCGTCGAGGCGAAGAAGTATTCAAGGTGTATGTAGAAGGTCTTTCCAACACACGTGGTCCGGCCGCGGTTGCACAAAAGTTATATCGCGAAACGCAAGAAAGCAAAACGATGCGTGAAGCTCGAGCTGCTGCGGCCAAAATCGCCTTTGAGCCGTCCGTTGTCCGCAAAGGGCGGCCTACCAAAAAAGAAGGACGAGAACTTCGGCGCTTTAAGGATTCTCTATGAAAAAACAACAGCCCGTATTCCAAAGAATGCGGGCTGCTGTTCAAGCACTTAACAGAAAGGATCAGTAGTTGTAGCCTTCTTTAATCCAACGGGCAACATCAAGTGCGCAATACGTCAGGATACCGTCGGCCCCAGCACGCTTAAAGCAAACCATCGTCTCAAACGTAATCTTTTTCTCGTCAATGGCGCCTGCCGCTGCGGCAAACTTAATCATCGCGTATTCGCCGGAAACATGGTAGGCGAAGGTCGGTGCACCGAACTCTTGTTTCACACGCCAGAGAACGTCGAGATAAGGAACCCCCGGCTTGACCATCTCCATATCGGCGCCTTCGGCCAGATCGAGTCCCACTTCCCAAAGTGCTTCGTTGCCGTTGGCAGGATCCTGCTGATAGACGGCCTTATTGGAGCGGCCAAGGTTCGAAGCGGATCCGACAGCGTCGCGGAAAGGTCCATAGTAAGACGAAGCATACTTGGCCGAATAAGCCATGATGCGGGTGTGAATCAAGCCTTCATCTTCAAGGGCTTTGCGGATAATGCCGATGCGGCCATCCATCATGTCTGAAGGGGCTACGACGTCAGCACCAGCTTTGGCCTGAGCCATCACCTGCCGGACGAGCATTTCGATGGTTTCATCGTTGAGGATGTAGCCCGTTTCATCAATAAGGCCGTCCTGTCCGTGCGTCGTATAGGGGTCGAGCGCCACATCACACATCACGCCAAGCTGGGGATATGCTGCTTTCAGAGCCTTGACACTGCGTGGAATTAAACCATCTGGGTTGGCAGCTTCGCGGCCGTCGGGTGTTTTAAGAGCATCTTCGATATGAGGGAAGAGTGCGATCATAGGGATGCCGAGTTCGACACACTCGCCGGCAACCTTGAGCAGTTCGTCAATGGTCAGGCGGTCGACGCCAGGCATGCTCGGTACGGGTTCACGGCGAGCCTTGCCTTCCATCACGAAGACCGGAAGGATCAGGTCGTTCGGGGTCACTACGTTCTCACGCATCAGGCGACGGGAGAAATCGTCATGGCGCATGCGGCGCATGCGCACCATCGGATAGGCACCAAGAGTCTGCATTTCAAATGTCCTTGGGAAGGTAGAAAGTCTGTCGGTCCGCGGATCGGCAGCAGGAAAATGATTATTGCTTTGCAGCTGCCGGAGTTGGCGGCATTGCCGTAGTTGCCGGGTTCAGCCACGTTTCAAGCGTTTTGGCAAGTTCGTCAACGCCTTCGCGTTTCAAGCCCGAGAAGAACTGTACAGTTACGCGATCGCCAAATTCTGCAGCGCGTTTTTCAACAGCGCGCAGCGTCGTGCGGCGCTCTTGCGTTTTGATCTGGTCGCACTTATTGAGTAACCAAAGCATCTTCACTTCTGGTCGTTGCTTCATGAACTCAATGAGCCATTCGTCAGTCGGCATGAAAGGACGGCGTGAGTCCATCACGATTACCAAACCGCGAAGCTGCCGGCGTCCGGCAATGTAGCCGCCAACAAGATCAGACCAAGAGCTGCGCACGGCCTCATTGGCTTTTGCAAAACCGTAGCCTGGGAGATCGACGAGACGACCGACAACAACACGATTACGTCCGCCGTCAATCTTTCGCGAAAGCTCAAAGAAGTTGACAAGCTGTGTGCGTCCTGGTGTTTTTGAGGCGAATGCCAGTCGCGTTTGGCGGGTTAATACGTTGATGGTGGTCGATTTTCCCGCATTGGAGCGTCCTGCGAAAGCAATCTCGGGTTCTAGCTCCGTAGGGAGCCCCGAGAGCTTCGCGGCAGAGATCTGAAAGCGGGCGGAATCAAAAAGGCTCACGGTCTATTACTCGGGTTGAAAGAAATGCCGTAATTATCTTAGATTCCCCATCTTACTGCGGCATGAATGCTGATAATCGGCCGCCAAATTTCTGCCGCAGCACCGCGAGGTTGTTAGAGCGCTTGACCATAAATATCGTTGGTCTGCATGGAGCAGCGAATAAAAGTCGTCCGCATCGTAAGCTCCTTCAGACGACGCGCCCCGACATACGTACAAGCGGAACGGACGCCGCCGAGGATGGCCTGAACCGTGTCTTCAACGGGGCCGCGGGCAGGGATAAGGACGGACTTTCCCTCTGCTGCGCGATATTTAGCAACGCCGCCCGCGTACTTATCCATTGCGTTTTTGCTGCTCATTCCGTAAAACCGCTTATAAGGTTTGCCGTCGACTTCGACTAATTCTCCGGCGGATTCATCATGACCGGCAAGCATGCCGCCCAACATTACGAAATCAGCACCGCCTCCAAACGCCTTAGCGATGTCGCCAGGCACAGTGCAGCCCCCGTCAGCACAGATACGGCCCGAAAGACCGTGTGCGGCATCGGCACATTCGATGATGGCGGAGAGTTGAGGGTACCCTACGCCCGTCATCTTGCGGGTGGTGCAGACGGACCCAGGACCAATGCCCACCTTGACGATGTCAGCGCCAGCAAGAATAAGCTCTTCAGTCATATCGCCGGTGACCACGTTGCCCGCCATGATGACGGAATCAGGACAGGCTTCACGCGCCTTTTTGACGAAGGAGACGAAAGTTTCGGTATAGCCGTTGGCGACATCAATGCAAAGATACTGAATTGCATTTTTCGGACAGCGGCTGCGTACTATCAGGAATTTTTCCCAGTCAGCCTCAGTGATGCCAAGTGAGTAAAAAGCGGTGTGCTTTGCTTCAAGCTCAGAAAAGAAGGCAACATACTCGTCAACCGCATAATGCTTGCAAAGTGCAGTACTAAGATCGTGACGCCCCAGTGCCCGGGCTATTTCAAAAGTACCCGTGGTGTCCATGTTGGCGGCGATGATGGGAATCGCCTTGTAGCGGATAGGTGAGTGGCGAAACTTGAATTCACGAGTGATATCCACTTCACTGCGGCTCGTCAGCGTTGAGCGCTTTGGGCGGATGAGGACGTCTTTGAAATCAAGTCGAAGCGTGTTTTCGATGTGCATGGTCGCCTAAATGGTCAATGAGGTGGCGTGCCGGCGTTGGCGGCGGGCACAAAAAACGCCGCATTCCTTTGGCGGAATCCGGCGTTGAGTCATTTTAAGGCAGATTGACTATTTATTGTCGTGATCTTCAGGGTGCTCGCTGTATGTTTGAGCCTGAGTGAAGAGTGTTTTCACCTCGTCTGCAGGAATGCAAGCCTGTACAAGCCCGAGGTCATACTCATCGGAGAGCAGATCCAGCGCGGTCATGCGCCGGCGTAGTGGCCGAATGGCCGCACCGTCAACGAGCACTTCCATAGGCAACGGACGAGAATTGTATGTAGAGGCCATTGACATGCCGTATGCGCCAGCGGTGCGAATGGCGAGCAGATCGCCAGGAGCCACAGCCAATTCACGGTCGCTGCCGAGAATATCGGAAGATTCACAGACGCCTCCTACGATATTGAGGCGTTCTGGCTCGATATCGCTGCGTGGTGACACCGGCTCAATTTCGTGGTGACTGCCGTACATGGCAGGTCGAACGAGTTCAGTCATGGAGGCGTCCACGACGCAGAAGTTGCGTTCAAAGAGCCCGGATTTCAAGTATTCCACGCGTGTGAGGAGTACGCCTGCCTGAGCGATGATGGAGCGGCCGGGTTCTATGAGAATTTCGATGTCCGGAATTTTTACGAGTGAGCGGATTTGTGCGACAACAGCAGGGATAAGCTCCGATGGCTCCAGCGTTTTTTCGTCGGCTTTGTAAGCCCCGCCAATGTCGAAATGCTTCAAAGCGATACCGCGATCCAGCAGCTCGTTCACGAAAACCGAAAGCACTTCGATCTCAGACATGTAAGGCACAGTGGATTCGACGAGACTGCCAATGTGGCAGGAGATCCCTTCGATTTCGATTTCTTTAAGTTCAGCAGCTTTTTGATAGAGCGCAATCACATCGGTAAGCTTCACGCCGAACTTACTGTCTCCTAAACCGGTAGCTACATGGTGATCAACGTGAGCGTCGATATTTGGGTTCACACGTACGGAGATATGGGCTTTGAGACCGAGATTTCGTGCGGTGTTTGCAATTCGGTCGAGCTCAGCAGGGCTTTCAATGTTGAAGCACTTAATGCCGGCAGTCAATGCAAAGGCAATGTCTGCAGGGGTTTTGGCAACGCCGGAAAAGACGATTTTTTTGGGGTCTCCGCCGGCAGCGAGAACGCGCAGAATTTCGCCGCCGCTCACGCAGTCAAAGCCCGCGCCTAGAGCGGCGAGTACTTCAAGGATGCCTTTGGTAGAGGCCGCCTTCACTGCATAGCAGATTTGGTGGGGCGCGGTGCCGAAAGCTGTCTCGTAGGCATTCCAACGTTCGGTAATAGCCGCACGAGAGTAGACGTATGTCGGCGTGCCCCAGCGGTGAGCAATGTCGGAGAGTAAGGTATCCTCGCAGCACAGTTCATTTGAGGCGTTGCGGTAAAAACCTGTTCCGTTTGAGAGTGAGTCAGGGCGAATGTGTGTTTCTGCGGTCATCGCGCCATCTCCGAAGAATGCGAAGGAGCTGTCGGCATCGGCTCGTCGTTAGGCATATAAAGGTCGCCCTTGAGGCCGCAGCCCGAAAGCGCGAGCATAATTTGCACTGCCGCCGCGGATGGATCGCTGGTTGCCGGTAGTGCGGCGGGTCTTCAAGTGAGTGGGAGTCATGGTTAAGCTGTCAATGACGGAAACAGAATTTTTGGAACGAGCAGATGCGGAAATAAACCGTTTGCAGGACCTTATTGAGAACGATTATGAGGATGCTGACTGCACGCGCAGCGGCAACGTTCTTTCGATCGAACTCGAAAGCGGCGCTCAGATCGTGGTTAACATTCAGACGCCCATGCAGGAGATTTGGCTCGCATCGCATTTGGGCGGAATGCACTTTGAACCCACCACACAAGGATGGATCAACCCACGGGATGGTCGTACGCTTGAAGCGTCCGCCCGTCAGGCTGTAGAAGCGCTGCTCGCCCATTGAAACATTGATTCATTGTATCGGGGCAGCAAATACTGCGCCGTACAGAAAAAACAGAACGCCTCGAATTCTCGAGGCGTTCTGCCTATCGGCGCTGAGGCGACGCAAGTCTTTAGACTTTAGAAGATCTGGTCGCGGACTAAGTCCTGTACTGCAGTATCGGGTGTCATCCCAAACTCGCCCGGACCGCCTTGAACGGGGTCGCGATAGAAGTAAAGTCCATCTCGTTCAACGACGGAATCGGGCTGCACACGCAAGGTCTCGGGCTCATTTTTCAGCGCAATACGCATGTAGTCGATCCAGATGGGCAGCACTAAACCACCTCCGGTTTCGCGTGACCCCAAGGGTTTAGGCGTGTCGTATCCCATCCAGCCGACGGCTGCGGTACTGCCGGCGAATCCGCAGAACCACGCGTCCTGACTATCATTTGAGGTGCCCGTTTTGCCCGCGATGTCGTGGCGCTTCAATTCACGCACGGCTCGGCGCGCTGTCCCGTATTCGGCAACACGCTGCAGCAGTGAGGTCATCACAAAGGCATTGCGTTCATCAATTGCACGGATGGAAGCGTCTCCTGCCGTGCGGTTCGTTGCTTGCATCAGTGTGGCGCCTTCGGCATCGGTTACTCGGTCGATGAGATAAGGCTGCACACGATAGCCGCCGTTGGCAAAAACCATGTAGCCCGCAAGCATTTGCCAGGGGGTTACACTGCCCGCGCCCAAGGCCATCGGCAGATTGGCCGGATGGTCCTTAGGTGCAAAGCCGAAGCGCGCGATGTACTGCTGTGCATAAGCAGGTGTAATGGACTGCAGGATACGAATGGAGACCAAATTCTTCGACTGTTCGAGAGCGCTGTGAAGCTGCATTGGCCCGGCGAATTTGCCGTCGTAGTTTTTCGGTTCCCAGAGTTTATTCCCGGTAAGCTTCGGGTCAATCATGATGGGCGCATCATTGATGACGGTTGTGGCCGTGAAACCCTTATCCAGTGCTGCCGAATAGATGAAAGGTTTAAAGCTTGAACCCGGCTGACGCCACGCCTGCGTGACGTGGTTGAACATGTTGAGGTTGAAGTCGAAGCCGCCAACGAGCGCCTCTACCGCTCCCGTCATGAAGTTCGCCGAAACAAAAGCGGTTTCAACTTTAGGCACTTGCGCAAGCGTCCATTTCTGATCCGCATCTTTTCCACTAAGCGGATGCATCACGCGAATGATGGATCCTGGAACAATCGGTTCGATTCCTTTCGCAGGTTTGGCGGCAAGATGGCGTCGACCAAATTTGAGACTTTCGGCATCAAGCTCAACGGATTCGTTGGGTGAAATCGCGGCGACGATTTTTTTCGGGTTGGCTTCAAGTACCACAGCAGGCAACATGAAGGGGGATGAGGCCGTAGTTGCAAGCGCACGCCGAATTGCTTTGGGTTGATTGTCCGCGCTGCCGAGCTCAATCTTATCTTCGGGGCCTCGGTAACCGTAGCGTCGATCGTAGGTAATCAAGTGGCGGCGTACAGATTCCACGGCTGCACGCTGTTGATCAATACGAATCGTTGTGTAGACATTTAAACCCCGCGAGTAGGTTTCATTGCCGAAGATGTCATAAACCAACATACGGGCGAGTTCGGCGGCATAGTGAGCTGTGACTACATCCGAATCAGCGCGTTCGCTCGTTTTCACTGCGTTTGGCTCAACGGCACGACGAACTTCCATTGGCAGAGATTTTTCTGTCTGATAGGTAAGTTCATCAATGCGTCCTAAGTCGTACATGCGGCGAAGAACATAATTGCGGCGCATCGTTGCACGCGTCGGATTAACGATCGGGTTATAGGCAGAGGGTGCTACCGGAAGCCCTGCGATCGTAGCGGCTTCCCCCACGGAGATCTCTGCGAGCGGACGGCCGAAATAGGTTTTCGCGGCAGCTTCAAACCCATAGGCACGTTGTCCGAGATAGATCTGGTTCATGTAGATTTCAAGAATCTGATCCTTCGTAAGTTCGTTTTCAATTTTGAACGACATCGCAATTTCGTAGAGCTTGCGGGTGTATGTGCGTTCAGTCGTCAAGAAGAAGTTGCGGGCTACCTGCATCGTGATGGTCGAGCCGCCCTGACCGCGGCGACCGGTGAGCACATTGATGATTGCTGCACGAGCAATCCCCATCACTTCAATGCCGTGATGCTCATAAAAGCCGTCGTCTTCCGCGCAGAGAATGGCGTCCTTGACATGTTTGGGAACGTCGGCAATACGGACAAAATCACGACGCTCTTCACCGAACTCGCCAATGAGTCGTCCTTCAGCGCTCCAAACGCGGAGCGGGACTTTCGGACGATAGTCTGTCAGAACGTCGATTGAGGGCAGTTGCTGATAAATGTAGGCAAAGACGAAGATAAGGAGAAATACGCCTGAAAGTGCGCCGGCGGCGCCGATCGCTATCGTCCACTTAACGGCGCTCCAGAGCCCGCCGCCCGAACGTTGGGCCGGCCGTTTTTTCTGTACTGCAGTCACTAGGTGGGCCCTCTGCGCCCGAAGGGATAAAAAATAGAAAAATTGGCGGGCATTATAAAAAAAGCTGCATATGTACGCGGAGCGGGAAGCGGTGCGTCGTGGCAACAAGCTTTTGCAGTTTCAACAGGCAAATCCGTACCAGTATGACGGGTTGCACTGATCCCTGACGTACAATGCAACCTTATCTTCCCCGAGCATGCGTGCAGCGGGGTTTTTTACGCACAGGAAATTGAACGATCGTTCAATATTTTCGCATGACGGATCAACGCCGTATCTATCAAGAGGTCTTTACTGTTGCAGACGCTTCTATTGATGTGCAGGGGCATGTCAATAATCGTGAGTATCTGCGATGGATGGAAGGTGTGGCGACACGGCACGCGGCGCTTCTCGGTTGGGACTTTGAGACGCTCAAGGTGAGGAACCGCTCATGGGTAGCGCGTGAGCATTGGATTGAATATCTGCAGCCTTGTTTCGCCGGAGACGAACTCACGATCACGACATGGGTCCAGAGTCTGCGAGGTCCGGCAAGCCTTCGTCGGTATGTGATGCAACGTGAAGGGATGCCTGTGATGGCGGGGGCTACTGAATGGGTGTTCATTGACCTGGCAAGGAGGCGCCCGGCATTTCTCGATCCAGATATTGAAGCCACGTTTACACTTATAGAACCGGGGAATGCTGAGCTTAAAGCACTTGGAAAAGATGCTTCTGAAAAAGAAGAACTTCTTCATGTTGTTGAAGGTTTATCTGAATCTAACCCTATGATGGGCTTGAGAGGATGCAGACTCGGTTTAACTTATCCTGAAATTAATGAAATGCAGGTTAGAGCAATTTTCGAAGCAGCTTGTGATGTTAAAAAAGAAGGAATTGATGTAAAACCTTGGGTTATGATTCCTCTTATCGGCCACGTAAACGAGTTAAAAGTTGCAAAAGAAAT
>OGPV01002457.1_pt1 | contig 10837 bp, 9 predicted proteins | sample 1553001 | NCBI WGS metagenome assembly OGPV01 (sample SAMEA2580268, study PRJEB22360) | human gut metagenome | biome: human gut; feature: human-associated habitat; material: faeces | place: Denmark | collected 2008/2010
TCATACTCAGAAGTTAACCTGAAATGCAAGGTGTTTCAGATATTTTCTTTGCAGGTATTCAAGCAGTCTTTCAGCGGTAGTCTGTGACTCTTTCGGAAAATACCAGCCCAGAGTTTCGGCATATGCGGACTTTGCGGATTTTGCTTTGAAATGGGTTCTCCAGCCGTCACGATAACCTATGTAAGTATTTATGTTTCGTCTGTCTTCATCATCAACTATAAAGCTTTCCATGTCGAGGAATTCTTTTAATTCGTCAATTTCCCCTGATGAAAGTTTTATTGTACAGGACTTATTGATTTCCGGTCTGTCATAATATGTTACGCTACACAGCAGGATGCCATTGTCAATCTCACAGGTCAGATTATTCTCATAGCACAGAAAATTTGAAGTATAAGAAAACTGCTCAAAATATCTTTTAGCCATACTATAATACCTCCTGAAAAAGTAATACAGCAATTTATCTAATTTTATAATATCATATATCAATATTTATGTCAAGTAAAGAAAATACTAAAAAACGTCTTGACAATTCGTAAATATTATGATATGCTATATTATATGATATAAGCCGATGTGATGGAATTGGCAGACGTGTCGGACTCAAAATCCGATGGTAGTGATACCGTACCGGTTCGACCCCGGTCATCGGCACTTTATTGGTTTTGGGTGATGTATATTTGCACAAAGTGAATGATTGGTTAATCATTTTCATACGTTTTACCCTGTAGCTTCAACTCTACAGGTCGGCACTATCACCCGTGTTTTAATGCGGGTATGTGTGAACGATACATTTTCATGGCAGACTTTCAGCCCGATTAACCAAATCGTCTTACGTTTATGTTCTTGGTAAGATGATGGCTGTCTCTCGCTCGTACTCTTAGTTCTGTAGTTGCCTACAGATTGTCAAAAGACTTGCTGATATTCGTTGTATCAGAGAATAGTCTTGGCGAATTGTTTGCTTATTGTTCTTTAAAACAATGTGTATTATTCACGACTTTGTGTTATACTATGAAATTGTCAAGATACTTTTGTAAGTATACGAACTGGAAAGAGGGCATTCAAGCTTAGGCTTGAATGTCTTTTTTTGCGTTCGCAATACCTACATGTCAATTTTAGCACATTGCACGTTGTTTGTCAATATGTTTCTAAGATTATTTCAAAATTTGAAAAATTTTGTCGTATTTTTCTGTCAGAAAGAAAAATGTGTACGCTGAATTTCAGAGTGAGTACGCTTGAGTACGATGACATATTTATTAAGCGTACTCAAATAAATGGCTTAGATGCGTGGCTTGAGGTTTGTGAGTACGCTGAGTACGAGGAAATTGACCAAAACTCCGAAAAAAATATTTTTTCTCTGAATGAATATCTTTCAGAAAAAGAATATTAAAATGCTATTTTTTATAGTTTTATATATTTTTAGCGTACTCAGCGTACTCAATGGCTACTAAACCGCTAAAATACGTTGTTCTTGTGAGTACGCTAACTTAAAAATTTAGCGTACTCACTTACTTTTTTAGCGTACTCAGCGTACTCAAATCACGATTTTATTTCAAATAGTACTATCTATAATATCTGGTGTTGTAAGATATATTTCACGCTTTACTATTAATTTTCGACATTTATATTGTTTGCCATTAATACGTTTGCGAACTTGAGGATATCCCAGTTTGTCAAGACACCTCGAAATCTGCATAGCGGTATATCCTTGCAGATACTGATAGTTCTGCTGAATGAATTCCGTCACGGTTATGTACTCATAGTACCTCTGGCGGTGTTCCTCTGGTTTTTCGAGATATGCAAGGCAGTCCATGACTTCCTGTTCGCCCTTGAGCAACTTCAGATGGTTCTTGTTGCGTTCATCAAGAGCGGTGCGTTCTTCAAGCGTGAAACGGAACACTTCTGAAATATCCTTGTCGGAGGTCTGAATCATGTTGTAGACCTGTGCCCAGAGCTGTAATGCATCAAGTTTCTTTATATCCGCCATGCTGATTTGCAGATTGTCATCAAGCTGTACTGTAAGGAAACGCCTATTGCCTGTATCATCTATCAAGTATTCAGAACTGTTGCCTGTTCCGCAAAATGACGTTCTGCGGATATACTTGTCCTGACCTCTTGCGTAAGGCTTTCTGTAAACGTCCTTGGTATTCGAGATGAAAGCTTTCAGCATATCAATCTCTTTCTTCATGGTGCTTCCGATTTCGCCTAATTCGCAAATCCAGCAACCTGTTGCACGGCGGACACTGTCCTTGTCGGAAGGGTCAATAGCCGTTCCTTCGCAGAAAAACTGTGGGTCAAGAGCTAAGTGTTCGAGAAGTCTTGTTTTACCGATGCCTTGCTTGCCCGTGAAGACAAGTACCATATCGAGTGAGAACGGGCGTTTTTCGTCATTCATAAGCCCACAAACGCACTGCATGAGCCACTTTTTAATGAACAGCTTTGAAAGGTCGTCACGCACATTCAGGAGGTTGCATAATTGTGCTATTCTGTCTTGTCCATCCCATTTTGCCGTTTTTATCATGTCAAGAACGGGATTGTATTCATTCTGCAATGCTATGACCTCAAGCATTTTCGCTATCATGTCAGTCGTGCAGTATTTCAGCGGTGCGAGAAAGTCCCATATAACCGTTGGAGCAGTACCAAGGTTCTTTATCTCATAAGTTCCTGCGTGTCCGCTGATTTCAATCTCATGACTGATAGCATTCAGCTTTACGCTGATGTTCTGTTTCTTCAGAAAGTTTGAAAGATTGCGGATTGTCAGTCTTCCAGTGCCGTCAAAGTCCCATATGCATGACTTTTTACTCATTGTATTTTCCTCCTATTTAAATTATCTTTTCTGACTGATATTAGTTTGTTCCTGAATTTTTTCATTCAGAAAAGAAATAAGGTCTTGATTGTAGTCCTTTGTTCGTGGAGGACAATCAAAAACCTTGTAACCCATTTGCATATATTTCTGTGCTATTGTCTGTGTGGCTTTTCGCCCCGGCTCATCACCATCAAGACAAAGGTAAAGTTCCTTTACATCGGGATGATTTTTTAAGTATTCTTCCAGTGCAACATCACTTGTTCCTGCCAGTGCCAGACGACTATGGACTTCCCAAGCCCTCGGATTTTTGATTTTGTGGTTAGTCAGCGTTGCATGGCCCATCAGGTCTATAGGGGCTTCAAAGACGAACAGTTTGTGCTTATTCTTTGAGAATTGGCTTTCCATTGCGAACGAGTAGCGTTTGTCGCTTCCCGAACAGTCGCCACGATAAGTTTTGTATGTCAGCGTACCTCTAATACAGCCGAAACTTGCCTTGCCGTCAGGCTTAAAACCTACGAAAACGGCGTTTCCCTTGGTGTCCTGATAGATTTGACCTGTGGAAATCATCTTTTGTACAATCTGACTATCTATACCTCTTGTTTTTGTTAAATATGCATAAACACGTTTCGTATTATCCGCTCTTTCGGGAAGGACAAGCTCTTTTTCTTTCTGAATGGTTTTTGTCTGAAAGGCTTCTGCACTCTGATATTTCCGCAAGCCCTCCCCGACAATGTCTGCCATGGCTTGCGGAAAAGATTTTTCATGTATTTTTATGCAGTAGTCAATCGCACTTGCACCGCCCATGTGCTTGCTGTTCCAGTACCAACCCCGGTGGTCTGCTTTCACAACTAAACTGTTGTGTTGCAAACAGTGGTATTCGTTGCCAACACGTTTAAAATCAAATCCCTCATGAATTTTGAGGAAAGTTAACATATCAGTCATTCTCGCCTGATACTTCTGTTCTTCTGTATATGATTGCATGGTAATTTCTCCTTTTCTGTGAAATAAAAAAAGGAAGCGTGATTTTTTTCACGCTTCCTTTGGAAATAATATTAAATTGTTATTCAAATTCAAAAGTAATTTTTTCTCCCGCAAGTCTGAGAACGGCATTGAATTCGTTGCCTGCCTTTGATTTGAAGCCCTTGATTAGTCCCGTTTTGCCGTTTTTGATAAGTGCTGTTACCTGTGCTTTTGTAAGTTTCTTTCCGCATATTTCTTTTCTGACGGAGAACTTACAGCCATCTCTGTAGCCGGAACAGCCGAAGCCCCAATCAAACTCTCTGAGGGGCTTTTTGCATATCGGGCAAATCAGACTGTCAGAAGAAATAAATGCCGTTGTCTGAGCCTTAACAATTTCATCAAACCACTGTTGTGTATGCTGTTTGATTTCGCTTACAAAGTTGTCAAATGAAGTATTTTCCGTGCTTATGTCGTTGAGCTTCTTTTCCCATTCTCCCGTCATTTCGGCGGACTTCAGTGTTTCGGCAGGTAAGTGGTCTATCAGGAAAATCCCTTTTTCTGTCGGAACGATTGATTTTCCCTTGGTTTCTATGAGCTGTCGTGTGAAAAGCCCTTTGATAATGGCAACTCTTGTTGCGTCTGTTCCAAGCCCCTTTTTTTGTAATTTCATAAGCGTTCTCGCTTCTTCGTCTTCGATATTCGCTCCTGCAAGCTCCATAGCGGTTATCAGGTCGGCTTCCGTATAACGTTTCGGCGGTTCGGTTTCGCCCTTTTTGATTTTGAAACTTCCTTGAATTTCTTGATTTTCCGAAAGCTGAGGGAGTGTTTTGAGTTTTTCGGGCATTGCATCAACGGTGTACCACCCATTATTTGTTATTGCACTTCCCTTAGATGCAAATATTTCTCCATTTACTTCAAGTTTTACTGATGTTTCTTCAATTTCCACTTTTGCGTATACTATTCTGAGAATTGATTTCGCCAATAAGTCGTACAACGTTTTTTCGTCTTCTGTAAGGTCTGAAAAGTCCTTTGGAACGTTCGTTGTCGGGATAATTGCAGAGTGTGAACCAACCTTGCTGTCGTCAAAGTGTCTTTTTGTAAACTCCGCCCAATTATCTTTCTGAATAGAATATTTCTGGTATTCAGGCAATTGCATAATCTTTTCAATAGTTTCCGCAACTTCCTTTTTCATGGCATCCGTCAAGTGTTCCGAGTTTGTCCTTGGGTATGTCATGTACTTTTTTTCATAGAGCGACTGCATAATTTTTGCGGTTTTTTCAAGCTCCCACCCGAATTTTTTTCCTGCTGTTGCCTGAAGCTGTGTCGCATTATAGAGTAAAGGAGCTGTTACCGTGCGAGTTTTTACACTTTTCTCTGCAATTTTTACAGTATGCCCCTCACACTTTTCGAGAACTTTTAAAACTTCCTGTTCCGATGTGAAGCTTCCATGTTCGTGTTCTGCTTCAAAGCCGTCAAATTCTCCGATAACTTTCCAGTAAGGCGTTTTTTTGTGGCTTCTGATGGCTTTTTCACGGGCTACTACAAGTGCAAGTGTCGGTGTCTGAACTCGACCGACTGAAAGAACTCTGTCAGGTGAAAGTTTTTTCGTGACCGCTATCGTCAAATTACAGCCCACAAGCCAGTCCGCAATGCTTCTCGCACGTCCTGCCATCTGCAACGGGAGAACTTCCGAACTGTCTTTCAGATGAGAAAATGCGTATTTAACCTTTTCATCGGTCAAGTCCTCTATCCAGACACGCTTCCAGGGCTTAGTACAGCCTGTTTTTTCGTAAATGTAGCCGAAAATCAGCTCACCTTCACGGTCTGGGTCGGTCGCATTAATAATCCAGTCGGCTTGACTGAAGAATTTTTTCACCTCCTCAAAACAAATTTTTGTGGTTTCTTTCTCTGTCAGATTGAATTTTTCGGGCATAAGCGGAAGCTTGCTTAAATCCCACTTGCCGTATTCTTCGCCATAACTTTTCATGTCTGCAAGCTGAACGAGATGCCCAACGCCGTGACAAATTATTGCAGGTTCTCCGTTAAATTCAAATTCGTAATGCCCGATTGTGCGTTCTTTTTCGTTTGCTATTCGCTTTCCTGCGTGAAGAACGTTGGCAATTACTTTTGCCAGACTGCTCTTTTCTGCGTAAATTACTACCATGTTATTTGTCCTTTCTGAGTATCTTCTCTAAAATTCCTTTTTTCTTTGGAATGATGTTTGTGTATTTCTTCAAAATCGCCGTATAGACGTTCTGATTTTCGGTGCAGGGACTAATCCAGTCTACCGAAGTTCGCAACCTGTATGCCCGGCAGTTTCCTTTTATCATTTGCTTGTTGTACTGAACAAATTTCGCCTGAGAGATAGGATAAAAGCAATAATTTATATCCCGAATATATCCATCAGAAGAAAAATTTATGTACTTGAGCAGAAAGTCTATGTCCCATTCCGCACTGGAACATAGCATAATTTTTATGTGCATTTCCGAAAATACGGGCTTTAGGTCGTCTTTTAAATATCCGATGTCGCACACGATATAATTGTATTGTTCCGATACTTCCGCAAGTTTTTCACATGGGTAAATATTCAGATTTTTCAGCTTAAAGCCGTTCTCAAGGAGCTTATCGCCGACCAGTCCGTGAAATTTAGCCAAATTTCTGTAGGTTTCATTGTCGAAAATAACTATACACGCACTTTTCTTTTTGGCATTCAGCATGGAAACAAGCTCGAATGCTGTGTGTGTACAGCCGTTGTGATGAAGCAGTTCAGTAACTCCGATGGAAATATTTTTTATTTCTGTGGCTTCGTTATTTTCCACGATGTTAACCACTGTCATTATATCGAAATCTTGCTGAGCGGTCAGACTGCTGATTGTCACGGGAATTTTCTCAACCTGTTCTGTTTGCTTTTCTTCTTGGATTTCTTCGGCTTCGGGCTGTTCTTCTGCCGTATTTTCCGCATTTATCGCCTGTTCAAGCTGTTCCTTTGTCATAGGATTACCTATAATTTCGGCGAATTCCACATCTGTTTTCTGTCCAACGACTATGTCAAAAATATTATTTTCCGTCAGAAAAGAATAAGTCTTCTCAAATTCATCTTGGTCGTTGATGTCGCCGTAAACGTAAATGAAGCGGACTGACGGGCGTTTTTCCCTGATTTCGGGAATTATTTTTTTCAGGTCGGCTTTTTGAGAAACTATAACGCCCCTGGCAATCATGACGATGTGCGGATTATATTTATTACAGATAATGTCAGTGAAATTGTGACGGATAGCTGCTTCTGTCCCTAAAAGCGTACAGTCATTGACTGTTTTCAGCATATCCTCAAACGGTTTTCGGACTGCTCTGTTGCACACCAACAGTAAGTTCATTTTGTATATCACCTAACTTTCTGATTAACTTATTGATTTTGTCAGTTATCTTCTGAGAGTTACGGAAAGTTTCAAATGCATAACTTGAGAGGCATATCATATATGAAGTTTCCGAAATCTTAAAGTTTGTTATAAATCGGCTTTTAAATTTCAAATTATCCTGCAAGCCTACAGGGGAGGAAATAACTACCGTGTGTGAAAATGAGCTGTATTGCTCAATGACGACATTATTTTCAAGCGGTTCACCGATAAATTTTCGGATAACGCCGTTTTCGCATACATATACTGACATACAAGCCACATTGTAGTCTGTTTTTATCTTCTGAAAGAACTTTCTGAAAATTATTGTCTGCTTGTCCTGAATGGTTTCGTCTTGTTTTTCCTGTATTTTTTGCTTTTTCTGTTCTTCACGCTGTAGTTTTTTCTGCTGTCTTACCCTTTCTTTTTCCCTTTTTTCTCTCTGTTTGCGTTTTTCACGCTTGACTTTTTCGATGTCGGGGGAAAGCTTTTCGGCTTTTCTGTTTGCCTGAGCTTTGATTTTTGACTTTCCGAATGAAATGTCCATATTTCACCTCCTCAGACTTTTTCAAGGATTTTTTTCTGCTGTTCCTTAAAGTCTGTACTGCTGATTTTGTACATTATGCTGTTTTTGGGTATTTCTTTGCGGAACGGGATAACCTTTTTCCCTGAGATTATTAACCCCGAACCTTTTTCGCCTGTTTTCAGATAACTTGCCTGACTTGGCGAAAGCTCGAACAGACTGACCAGTTTTGCAAGGTCGGTATTTTTTTGTTGCAGAAGTATCGCAAATTCGGAGTTTGAAATCATCGAAGTTGCCTGAGATGATTCCAGAATTTCGGTGATATTCTGCGTGATAGCTGTCGCAACTCCGCCGTGCTTACGGATTCTTTTGTAAACTTTGGCGAAGAAATCACCAGACATTGTTGCGGAGTTTGAGCCATCGTTGAACATCATGGAAAATTCATCTATCCAAACCCATGTTCTGACACCACGTTTCTTGTTTTCAATCACTCTCTGCCAGATATATTCCAGTACGATTTGTAAGCCGACTGCTCTGAGCTGTTCGCCCATGCTGAAAATGTCAATAACAAGAAATTTGGAGTTGGTTTCAATATTTGTTTGTTCCGAAAACGTGTTGAAGTTGCCCACTGCGTACATCTGAATGACATTCGCAATGCCTTGGGCTTCAATTTCTTCCTGTTCCTTCAGAACATAGTAAAATTCTTTAAGTGTCGGGATTTTGTCCTTGTTGTTGTTACTGTTGATGAAGTCGCCATATACGATATTTACGCATCTGTCAATAATTGAACGTTCTTCGCCAGTGAGTTTTGAGCCTTTGGCAGTTTCGACAATGGTCATAATAAGTTCCGATTTCATAGCAATTGCGGATTGTCCGTCTTCCACATAGGACAGGTCTGTGTCAAAGATATTCATTTTTGTCGGGGAGCTTGCCGAAAGTTGAAGCCTTTCGCCGTGGAACGTGTTCACAAGCGGAAGATACTCGTTTTCCGGGTCGATTACAATCAGTTCGTCATCAGGATATTTAAGTAAAACGTCCCAGATTTCTGATTTCACAAACATGGATTTTCCTGAGCCAGATGCCCCCAAGACAAATCCGTTTGAGTTCATTTCAGAAGTACGGTCAAGAATTATGGTACTGTCCGTGGTTTTGTTCATGCCGTAAAAAAGCCCGTTTTCTGCAAAATATGTTCGATAGCTGAACGGAATTAACACACCCATTGCATCAGAAAGAAGATAAGTGTTGACATTGTTTCCGTTCTTAGCCCGGAATTTATTTGTCGCAAACGGTAAAACAGTTGTCATCGCTTTATCTTGCTGTCTTACGAGAACGTCAAGCACTATCTGATGTCGCATGGCTTTTGAGCGGATTGACTGTGTGAGAGAATTAAGTTCCTCAAGCGTTGGAGCAGAAACCGAAATGAATATGCCCAATTCAAAAAGTTCGCAGGTACTATCGGACAATTTCTTTTGGAGTTCTTCAAGCTCCGCAACTTTTTCTGTCAGTCTGAACGGCACAAAGTCTGTTCCACTCTTGTGGTTATTTTCTTTTCTTCTTTGGACTTGTTCCTGCACAGCAAAAATCTCCTTACGAACCTTTTCCATTGCTTCACGCTTTTCAAGTCGTACAATCTGCTTTGAAACAGCAATTTTGCTGTTGTTGTCGACAAGGTCACGGATAAATTCATCATTAAGTTCTCTGTCGTACCTTTTGACGTATAAGATTCTCGTGTGAGCCATGCCCATTTCAATATCTTTCGCCTTAAAAGCAAACATTGACGGGGCTATGTAGTCCTTTATACGACCGCCTTTCGAGAAAATGTTGTCCGGCAACAGGAATTCTATGTTATCAAATGGGTGGTAGTATTCATGCAGGATTTTGAATACTTCTTCCGGGAACAACTGCTTTGTGTCACTTCCAAGCTCTGCAAAGTAATTTTGAAGCTCGTGATAGTATTTGAAAAGCACGTTTGCATTGTCCATTTTGGTGTAAGGTTTGTATGTCATTGCGATAAGCATTATTTTCTCTGATGACGCATTTTCCGCACGTCTGCAACAGCCCTGCATTATGTCAAGATAATCGTTATAGATGTCTGTGCCGTATTCCGTAGTCTTAGGCGATAAGACTTTTTCAAGCTTTTTAAGATTAAGGTTGGAGTTCATAATGAATTCCTGATAACTTATGTCTGTCGGCAAAGCATTGAGTAATTTCTGGTACTTTTCATAGCAGTCATACTGTTCCTCGTCCCTCAGAAGCGAGTAATCTATGTTCTCAAATGCAAAAATCAGCGTATAAGTGTCTTCATCAACGAGGAAAAGCCCGTTATCATAGGCTTCGACAAAGGGAATTGTATCCTGTGCGGTCTTTGGAATTGCCATTGTTTTGGAGAAAAACAGCCCTCTTGAGCTTTTCTGTGCGGTTTTCTGTTCCTTAAAGAATTTATCCACATCGTTATTTTTTCTCTGAAAGATTTTCAGAAATCTCATTATTAAATACTCCTTTCACATCGTATGGTCGTTTGTCTACACCTTTCAGACAGAGATAAAGAAATTCCGGAAACGAAAGCCCCTGTATCTGAATTACCGTAGTCGCAAGCAGAGCAAGCATTACCACGAAAACGAGCGACATCATGGCGTTTGTACTCATTCTGCCTTTCAGCAATACTACCATCAAAATGCCTATGGCGAAGCTTGCACCGCCCATGATAATCTGCTTTAATGTCAATCCCAGAAACATTGTGCCGTTTCTAATGATATTTTTTGTAACTTTAACTTTTATCATTTTTACCCTCCTCAGCCTATGAGACTTTTCAGCACTCTTGGTGGCTTTACCATCATAACTCCCATTGAGATTATCATAATAGCATTTGGAATAGCTCCTAAAATCCATACCGTAAACTCTTTTCGTGAATTTATAACGGTTATTGTCGAGTCCTGAACGCACCATTCTGTTCCAATCGCATAGACAATTGCCATGAATAAAATTTCAACCACGACTGAAATGAACGTTGTGATAAATCGCTGAAAGTATTGGCGTGTTGTATCTGCTGTCATGCAGGCGAAGAACACTGGAGAAACTACAAGCAACGCTGAGATTTCAAAAGTGCGTATCATCAGTTTGACAACTATAAATGAACTCGTAAGCCCAATAATCAAAATAATA
>OGPV01002476.1_pt1 | contig 10800 bp, 6 predicted proteins | sample 1553001 | NCBI WGS metagenome assembly OGPV01 (sample SAMEA2580268, study PRJEB22360) | human gut metagenome | biome: human gut; feature: human-associated habitat; material: faeces | place: Denmark | collected 2008/2010
TATCCGGATCTATGATCGGAATGAAAATTTGCGGCATGACGTCTTTCTGGAAGGTGGGCTGGGAAATTACAAGGTAGTTCCCGCTCGCCCTTCAGAGCAGTATTGGCATTTTAGTTGCCCGTTTGTAACGGATAGGTATATTTATTTGATAAATCCGAATCAGTTGGGTGCGGGGCCTTTGCTTCCGCATTGCAATTTGTTGGTTTTGGATTGGGAAGGGAATTTGGTCGCTAAATATCGTTTCAGTGTGCTTATCAATGATATATTTGTAGATGAAGAGAGAAATATTCTTTGTGGAAGTTGCTCTGATTATGAAAGTACACGATTCTTCAAGATGGATTTATTAGATAATTGATTGAAGGTAGTTTATAAATGATAACTTATGAAGAATTTTATAATAATAATCTTAGGTTTTGTGGTATTTGCTTCATGTGGAAAATCCAATAAAGACAAATCTTTTTCTTTGTTACAGAAATGGATAGGAAAAGAATTGAGTTTGCCTGCTAGGTCGGTTTTTACGATTCAAGGAAAAGATACGGTAGAATATCCCATTCAAAACACATATAAAATATTGACTTATATTGATTCTACGGGTTGTACCAGTTGTAAATTGAAACTTGCTGAATGGGAAAAGTTTATCACCGTAGTCGATTCTATACGACCTCATACGGTACAGTTCCTTTTTTTCTTGTGTCCTAAAAATGGAATGGAGATATATCAAACTTTACGGGTGGAAAGGTTTAAACATCCGATTTGTATTGATGAAGGAGACTACTTGAATAAGTTGAATCATTTTCCTGCTGATATGGCATTTCAAACTTTTTTGTTGGATAATGATAATAGAGTTGTAGCTATGGGTAATCCTATCCATAATTTGAAAGTAAGAGAGCTCTATTTGAAGATTATACAAGGCAGAGAAGTAAAATCTGATGATGAAGACAATGTTGTTCAAACAATTGTTGATGTGGATAAAGTTTCGACATCTATGGGGAATTTCGACTGGCAAAAAGAACAGAAGGTTACTTTTATCATGAAAAATGTAGGCGATAAACTGTTGGCAATAGAAGGGGTGGATACGTCTTGTGGCTGTATTTCTGTAGAGTACTCTAAAGAGCCGGTTCGTCCGGGAATGGATTTGAATTTGTCTATTATTTATAAGGCAGAACATCCTGAACATTTTAGTAAAACAGTAAGAATACATTGTAATTCGGAGTCATCTCCGATAATACTTACGGTTTCTGGTAATGCACAGTGAGTGTTTAAAAAAGTAAAAACGAAAATTAATAAGGTATGAGGAAATCTGTGTGGTTGTTTACATTATTGCTTCTTTGCTCTTGTGTGAACAACCATCGTTTGAGTAAAGCGCTTGAACTGGCTGGGAGTAATCGGGGCGAGTTAGAAAAGGTACTTATCCACTATAAAGATAGTGGGGAGAAATATAAAGCAGCTTGCTTTTTGATTGAGAATATGCCTAAATGTTACAGTTACAAAGGGTGGCTGATAGATACGTTGAGATATTGGAAAGCAACTACGGATTCTTTTGGTATCATTGATAGTAGTCAAGTAGCAAAATGGGAGAAATATCCGGCTTCGATGATGAATAAAGAGTATGATATTCATGTTATAACTGCTGATTATCTGATTCGTAATATAGATCAAGCCTTTGTGGTCTGGAAGAAAAGGCCTTGGAATAAAGATCTTTCCTTTGATGATTTCTGTGAATTGATTCTTCCTTATCGTATCGGTGATGAAACGCTTGAAGACTGGCGGAGTGTATACAGCGAGGAATTCTCGTTTTTATTGGACTCTGTTTATATAGGAACAGATGTAATGGAAGCCACGAAGGTTGTTATGGAGAACCTGAGGGAAAGGGGATTTCGGTTTAATAATGACTTTGATTCACCTCATATGGGTGCTCTTTTCCTATTGGAGCATCGGGCCGGAAAATGTGTGGACATGTGTGATTTTGGACTTTATGTTTTGCGCTCATTAGGAATTCCGGCCACAGCAGACGTGTATTTCTTTGAATCGGAATCCCGAATGGGCCATATCTGGGATGTAGTGAGAGATTCTTTGGGAAATTTTGTTAATATAAACTCTTTCCATGTGGCTAAATTTAAGTGGGACGTGGACGGAAGAAGGATAGGGAAGGTATTTCGCTATTGTTATGGTCTACAAAAAGAGAAACTGAAGTTTCTGAGTGTGAAAGATGAGATACCTCCCTTGTTCAGACATTGTTTTGTGAAGGATGTTTCTGAAGATTATTTTAAAGATGATTTGGTGTTGGATTTAAGTGATGTAGAAGACGACTATGTATATTTGGGAGTATTTCGTCCGCAAACGGCAGGAGAGGGAGTGGATATAGCTAAATTGAGGAAAGGAAAAGCGACTTTCAATAATATAGAGGCTAAAATGATATATATGCCTCTTGCTTATGAGAATTCAACCTATAAGCCCATAGGTTATCCCTTTTTCTTTGACGGTAAGGAGGCACATCCTTACATTCCTGATTTGTCTGTAAAGGATACTGTCGTTTTAAAAAGAAAAGCTGCTTTCTTTGACTGGATTAGATACTGTTTCAATATCATGGTAGGCAGTAAATTTGAGGTGTCAAATAGAAAAGATTTTTCAGGGAATGAACCATTTTATTGTATTTGCGATACCCCACATACCAACCGTACTTTTATACATTTGCCGGAACCGGTGAAAGGACGGTATGTTAGGTTCTCTACGCCAAAAGATATACGTATTGAATTGGCCGAGTTGTCTTTCAGTTATGATGGAGTGAAGGTGAATCCTCTGAAAATAGAAGGAGATGTTTCGGAAAATAAGTATCTTAAAATAGATAATATTATTGACGGTGACGTGCTTACTTACTATTTACCTAAAAAGGGAGGTGCTTCTATGGTGATTGATTTTGGTAAGGAGATATGTTTCAATGAATTGATGTATATGCCCAGAAATGATGATAATTTTGTCCGTATAGGCGATGTTTATGAGTTGTTTTATCATGGGGGAAAAGATGGATGGATTTCGTTGGGACAGAAAAAGGCTACCGATACTTTTTTGGTGTATGACAACATGCCTAGGGGCGCACTTTTTTATCTTCATGACATCACACGTGGCAAAGAGGAGCAAGTATTTCGGATTGAGAACGGAAAGCAGGTTTTCATATCAAATTTTGGGAAATGAGGTTTCGGAATAATTTATTCTTGCGTAAGTTGTTGGCTTGGGGCATTAATTTAGTCTATGGATTGTGTTTTGTGGCTCTTTGGGGACTGTTGGCTCAGTTGTTGCTTGTCACTTCCTTTAAGATTCCTTCTGATTCGATGGAACCTTCCTTGTTGGCAGGAGACTATATTCTGGTTGATAAGTGCTCAAAAGGAGCGAGGTTGTTCGATGTGTTTGCCGCATTGGAAAGGAAAGAGGTTAAGATTCATCGTATGCCCGGATGGAGGGAGTTCAAGAGGAATGATGTGCTTGTATTCAATTTTCCTTATCCGGGAAGTTGGGACAGCATTGCCTTTGATGTAATGTCATATTATGTAAAGCGTTGTATAGCAGTTCCGGGAGACACTTTGGAAATCAAGGACTGCCATTATAGGGTGAAAGGGCATGACGGATACTTGGGGAATACTGCTGCACAAGATAAATTGCAAAAATTACTTGACTCCGAGGAATTTGTGAATAGGGGAATAGTGGTTGAAAGTTATCCTTTTGATAAAGAACTGGGCTGGAGCATTGCCGAATTTGGACCATTGTACATACCGGCTAAAGGAAGTGTAGTAGAGATGGATTCACTGAACCGGATGCTTTATAGAAATCTGATAGAATGGGAACAGAAGGAGAAACTGACGTTCAGGAGGGATACTGTATTGTTAGGAGACAGTGTTATAAGCAGATACTGTTTCCGTGAGAATTATTATTTCGTATCCGGTGACAAGATGGAGAACTCGAAAGACTCACGCTATTGGGGATTGTTGCCTGAACCTTTTATTGTAGGCAGGGCTCTACGCATTTGGAAATCGAAGGATGATATGTCAGGAAGTATAAAATGGGAACGGGTATGGAAGAAAATAGAATAAGGCAAATAAAGGCTGTCGTTACTTGGACTGTGCTTTGGATGGCTGTTCTGGTTTTATTGTCAATGGTATGCGTAGCTTCTTCAGGGTTACTTCCTGCTGAAACTGTCGGGCAGTGGGTCTGGTTCGACAAGGCGTCCTTCTTGTTAGCTGGATGTATTCTATCGGCGCTTATCTTTAAGTCTAAAGGGGATTTTATAAGTTTGGATTCTGTGATTTCCTGGGTATTGGTTGTGTTGGGAGGATCTGAAGCTATTTTAGGGTTGCGCCAACTCTATGGCTTTGCAACTTCCGGTCACTCTATGTACGCCTTGACGGGTTCTTTCTTCAATCCGGGACCTTATTCGGGCTATTTGGCTATGATACTTCCGGTATGTTTGTATCAATGGCTGGTTTGTGGCAGGAGGGGGGGACGTGTTGTTGCCGGTGGTGTGATGCTGCTTATCTTTTGTGTGCTTCCGGCAGGAATGAGCCGTTCGGCATGGTTGGCGGCAGGAGTTTCCTGTCTGTGTGTATATGCTTGGCATATGGATTGGACGGATAAGTTCAGATTATTATGGCAGCAGCAAAGGCAGCGTGTGGTGATGGTAGTGGTCGGTGGATTCTGTGTCTTGCTATTGGCGGGCTATTTACTGTTTGTCTTGAAACCCGATTCTGCACGTGGCCGTCTTTTCATGTGGAAGATAACTTGTCGTGCCATTGCAGAAAAGCCGTTGACCGGATATGGGATTCATAATTTCGCAGCAGCCTATGGAAATGCGCAGGAAACTTATTTTGCAGCAGGTGATTATGAACCGTGGGAGGAACGTGTGGCGGGAAGTCCGGAATATGCATTCAATGAATATCTGCAGGCTGCGGTCGAACTGGGCATTCCTTTGGCGGTATGTCTATTGGTTGTGGTCGTGCTGTGTTTGTATAGGGGAGTCCGTAAAGGACGTTATGGTATCTGTGGGGCTATTCTTTCTTTGATGATATTCTCTTTTTCCTCCTATCCGCTACAACTTCCGGTATTTATCGTTACATTTGGAGGATTGCTTGTGGCGTGCTTGTCCGGTGCCGACCGTTGGCAATGGTTGGGGCTGGCTGTATCAGTAGGCATCATTGGCGGTTTTCGCCTGAAGAATGACTTGCAAGTGGAGCAGGCCTGTCGGGAGTGGATGAATGCGCGGGGGCTGTATAGTGCAGGTGCGTATCAATCGGCAGAGAAAGAGTACGGGCGCCTTTATCCTCTGTTGAGGGACCGGGCATCTTTCTTGTTCGAATATGGGCATGGATTGCACAAGCAGCAGCAGTTCAGTAAATCCAACCGTATTTTGAAAGAAGCTTTACAGCGTAGTTGTGACCCCATGATACTGAATGTGATAGGCAAGAACTATCAGCAGATGGGTGATTGCTTGTCAGCGGAAGACTGGTTTATCCGTTCCACCCATCGTTTGCCGGGACGTATTTATCCCTATTATCTGCTTGCGAAGCTTTATGCGGAACCAAGCTTCAGGCAACCGGACAAGTTTGAAAAAATGAAGTGGATGGTATTGACGAAAGAGCCGAAAGTGCATTCTACGGCAATACGACAGATGAGGGAGGAAATAAAAAAGATTCAGCTTATTTTTGTCCATATTAAAAAAGATGAATAAAAACGTAAAGCGTTAATAATGAGCGAACTAATTGCTAAAGTGCTATGAAAAAAGTGTCCACATGCAAATATCGGTTCGTTTTTTTGAAACGATTAATTTTATCAATTTATAATTGAGTATGAATATGAAGACACAGAACTATCGATACCTGCTATGCATGGCCGTTGCCCTGCTTGCCGCCTGCTCCGATGCCGGAAAGGGAAAAGAGTCCGAGGAAGGGGTGGCAACCGTCCTGCCAAGTGAAAGCAATGAAGTGACCGTGAAAGTCCTGAAGCGGGCGACCTTTGAGCATGAACTGGTGAGCAACGGAAAAGTAACCGCCGGTGCCATGGCGGATTTGCGTTTTGAGACTACCGGTGTAGTGGCACACATCTACGTGAAGAACGGTGACCCGGTGCGCAAAGGGCAGAAACTTGCCGAACTGGATAAGTTCCGTCTGAAGAACAAGACCGCGCAAGCCAAGGATGCTCTGGACAAAGCGGAACTTGAGCTGCAGGACGTATTGATAGGGCAAGGCTATCCGGTGGGTGATACTTCCAAAATTCCTGCCGACATCATGAAGCTGGCACGAGTAAAGAGCGGTTACGACCAAAGTCTCTCCCAGTACGAACTCGCCGCCTATGAAGAAGAGCATGCTACGCTGGTTGCCCCCTTCGACGGCGTGGTGGCGAACCTCTTTTCCAAGCCCTTTAACGAGGCAAGCACTTCGGAATCTTTCTGCTCCATCATTGGCACTCAGAGCATGGAAGTGGACTTTACGGTACTGGAAAGTGAACTCCCCCTGATAAAGAGTGGCGACAAGGTGATTGTCACCCCTTACTCGGATGCCGCTTCCAAACAAGAGGGCCGCATCACCCAAATCAATCCTCTGGTAGATGATAAGGGAATGGTGAAAGTAAAGGCATCCGTCAATGGCAGGGGACGTCTGTTTAGCGGCATGAATGTGAGGGTAAATGTACACCGTTCTCTGGACAGTCAGCTCGTGATACCCAAAAGTGCCGTCGTACTGCGTTCGGGTAAGCAAGTCGTCTTTACCCTGAAAGACGGAAAGGCGCAGTGGAACTATGTGCAGACCGGACTGGAGAATGCGGAAAGCTACAGCATGGCCGACGATGCCCTGAAAGAAGGCGATACGGTCATCGTGACGGGAAATGTGAATTTGGCACATGAGGCGCCGGTGAAGGTGGTGGAAAATTGAAAGATGAAAATTGAAAGTTGAAAATTCATAATTCACAATTTAAATTCATAATTGAAAATTGATAAAGTTTTTGATACAGCGGCCTATTGCCGTACTGATGGCATTTACAGCATGCTTCATTGTCGGGCTGGTGACTTACTTCACCTTGCCGGTATCCTTGCTGCCCGATATTGCCATCCCGGAAATTACAGTGCAGGTGTCGGCGCAGAATACCTCGGCGCGTGAATTAGAGAATACGGTGGTGAAACCTCTGCGGCAGCAGCTCATCCAGGTGGCGAAACTGAAGGACATGGACAGCGAGACGCGCGATGGTGCAGGCATCATCCGCCTGGGCTTCGACTTCGGTACGAATACCGACCTTGCCTTCATAGAAGTGAACGAGAAGATTGACGCCGCCATGAACTATCTGCCCAAGGATGCCGAACGCCCGAAGGTGATAAAGGCAAGTGCGACGGACATTCCTGTCTTCTACCTCAATCTGACCCTAAAAAACGACAGTGCATACGGCAAGGTGGACGAACGCGCGTTTCTTGATTTGTGCGAGTTTGCCGAAAATGTCATAAAGCGTCGCATCGAGCAGTTGGCGGAAGTGGCAATGGTGGATGTCACGGGTTTGGTCGAACGCCAGTTACAGATTGTGCCCGACCCGGATAAGCTTGCTGTGTTGGGGTTCTCCATTGAAGACATAGAAAACGTGCTGGCGCAAAACAACGTGGAGCCGGGCAGCATGACCGTGCGCGACGGCTACTACGAATACAACATTAAGTTCTCCACCCTGCTGCGGACAGAGGAGGACGTGAAGGGCATCCTGCTGCGAAAGGAAGGACGTATCATCCGCTTGGGAGACTTCTGCCGGGTAGAGATTGTTCCTGCCAAGGAGAAAGGTGTCTCCATGAGCAATGGCAAGCGTGCCGTTACCCTTGCCGTCATCAAGCAGGCGGACGAGAATATGGAAGACATGAAGCTTGCCATCAACAGCACGATGGACTACTTCAAGAAAGTATATCCCGACATTGATTTTAGCATCAGCCGTAACCAGACGGAGTTGCTGGACTATACCATCTCCAATCTGCAGCAGAACTTGTCGTTGGGTTTCTTGTTCATCTGCATTGTGGCGGTACTCTTCTTGGGGGATGTCAAGTCGCCGTTCATCATCGGCCTGAGCATGGTGGTGTCCATTGTAATCTGTTTCTTGTTCTTCTATCTGTTCAGGATGTCGCTCAATATAATTTCTCTGTCCGGATTGATTCTGGCGTTGGGTATGATGATTGACAGCAGCATCATTGTCACGGAAAATATTTCGCAGTACCGCGAACGGGGTTATTCGTTGAGGCGGGCTTGCGTGGCGGGTACGGGTGAGGTGGTGACGCCGATGCTGAGCTCATCCCTGACCACGGTTGCCGTGTTTGTGCCGCTGATATTTATGAGCGGCATTGCGGGAGCGCTTTTCTATGACCAGGCATTCTCTGTTACGGTGGGGCTGCTGGTTTCCTACTTCACGGGTATCATGCTGCTGCCGGTCCTCTATATGCTGGTCTACCGGACGGGGTTGCGCGGCAGGTCGTGGTTCTCCCGCATCCGCATCAACAATCCGTTGAAGGAACATACGCTGGACCGTTTTTATGATGTGGGCATCGACTGGGTATTTTCCCATAAGACGGTAAGTATCATGTTCTGTGTGGTTTCTATTCCTCTTTGTGTCTTTCTGTTCTATTCCATAGCCAAGGAGCGTATGCCGCAGATAGACCAGAATGAACTGATAGTCTACGTGGAATGGAACGAAAATATACATGTGGACGAGAACCGGCATCGTGTGAATGTGCTGTTCGGACAGTTGTTGGACAAGACTGTGGAACAGACGGCTGCCATAGGCCAGCAGGACTATCTGCTGAACCGTGAGCAGGCTCTCTCTTCTTCGGAGGCAGAATTGTATTTCAAGACTTCCTCGCCTGACGGGATTGCTCCCTTGCAGAAGCAGGCGGGCGAGTGGTTGACACGGGAATATCCGTTGGCGACAGTCTCCTTTTCTCCACCCGAAACCGTGTTCGAGAAGCTTTTCGTGACCGGGGAGGCCGATGTGGTGGCGGGACTTTATGCCCGCAATAAGGAGAAGGCGCCGGCGGCGGAAGAATTGCGCGGACTGGAACAACAGTTTGCGGAGCTTACGGGGACAGCGCCCGTAGGTATCGCTTTCGAGAACCAGCTTGACATAAGCATCCTGCAGGAAAAGCTGTTGCTCTATGACGTTTCGTATGACGAGCTTTACCGTACGTTGCGGACAGCGTTCAAGGAGAACAGCGTAGCTATGCTCCATTCCTACCAGCAATACCTGCCTATCAGCATTGTGGGCGAGGAGCGGACAGTGAACGAGGTGCTGCAGCAGACATTGATACAGACCCGTCCGGACAGTAAGGGCGAAGTGGAGCATATTCCGCTTCGGGAGCTGGTAAAGGTGCGTCCGGCTGAGGACTTGAAGACGATTACGGCAGGACGCAACGGTGAATATATACCGTTCCGTTTCTATGAAGTGGACAATGCTCCGGAGTTGATGGAAAAGGTGAAGCGGGAGGCAGATGCCACGGGTGACTGGGATACGGCCTTTTCCGGCAGTTTCTTCTCCAACCGCCAAATGCTGGACGAGTTGGTGGTGATTCTTTTCATCTCTATCTTGCTGATGTATTTCATTCTTGCCGCCCAGTTCGAAAGCTTCGTGCAGCCGCTCATCGTGCTGCTGGAAATTCCGATAGATGTGGCGTTTGCCCTGCTTCTGTTGTGGATATGCGGGCATACCCTGAACCTGATGTCTGCCATCGGACTGATTGTGACGTGCGGTATCATCATCAACGACTCCATCCTGAAGCTGGATGCCATTAATGAATTACGGAAAGAGGGGATGCCGTTGCTCGAGGCCATCCACGAGGCGGGACGGAGAAGGCTCCGGCCCATCATCATGACATCGCTCACCACGATATTTGCCATGGTTCCGCTGCTGTTCTCGTTCGATATGGGGTCTGAGTTGCAAAAGCCGCTTTCCATAGCGATGATTGGGGCGATGTTCGTGGGGACACTGGTCAGTCTGTTCATCATCCCGTTGATATATTGGTTTATTTATAGAAAAGAAAGAGCATGAAGAAATTAAGTCTTATACTTTTGTTCAGTCTGGGAGCCTTTTCCGCTTTTGCCCAACAGCGGATAACGCTCGATTTGCAGCAGACCATTGCCCTGGCGAATGACAGTTCGCTGGAAGCCTTCCGCACCAAGAACATGTATCTGGCCGGTTATTGGGAATACCGCACCTATAAGGCAAACCGCCTTCCCAGCCTGACGCTGAACATGACTCCGGCACAGTACAACCGCGATATCACCAAGCGTTACGACTCCGAACAGGACCTTGACATCTATCGCAGCCAGCAATCCTTCTATGCATACGGCAATCTTGCCGTCAGACAGAATTTCGACTTGACGGGCGGTACGTTCTATCTGGATACGGAGCTGGGCTATATGCGGAGCTTCGGTGGAAACAAGTATACCCAGTTCACCAGTGTTCCGGTTCGTTTGGGCTACTCGCAGAGTCTGGTCGGTTACAATCCTTTCCGTTGGGAACGCAGGATTGAGCCGCTGAAGTACGAAAAGGTGAAGAAGGAGTATATTTACAATGCAGAGCGAGTATCCGAGCAGGCCACGACCTATTTCTTTGCGCTTGCCATGGCACAGGCGGAATATGACTTGGCCAAGGACAATGCCGTCTCCACCGATACCCTCTACCGCATCGGCATGCAGCGCTTGAAAATAGCCGCCATCAGCCGTGCCGACCTGCTGTTCTATTACAGGCCGCTGACAAACAACAAAACGAACGCCATAGGATACGCCATACACGAGCGTCCGG